>WNGP01001038.1_pt1 | contig 29217 bp, 29 predicted proteins | sample 5407671 | NCBI WGS metagenome assembly WNGP01 (sample SAMN13153381, study PRJNA577476) | soil metagenome | isolation source: 40 cm soil or saprolite under Garry oak tree replicate 2 | place: USA:California | collected 2016-06-15 | reverse complement strand
TGAAAACAAGTACGAGCTCGTCTTCTCCGATCGGTCTCTCTTCCCCAAGCACGCTCATAATCAGTCATCTTTGCGGGTCTCCCTTGAATAACGGTTCGAAACCGTGAACGCTTGACCATAGTAATTCGAGAGGTGCCGACGGTCGATTCAGCTTTCAGTCAGCAAACTTGTAATGTCGATAGCCTTGAGAGGTTACGTCTACTAGAACGAACTCGTTCTCGGGTTCTGCCACAAACTTTCTTCCATCTGGAAACGGTTTTCCTTCGTGCAGAATTTCATAGTCCGCGAGAGACACTGATCGACGATGACGTAGCTTCTCGGCGTGACCAAACTTCTTTGCAATGGTCGCCCATTCCTCCTGAACAGTCCAGCTCGACGCTTTCGCTTTGCAGCCGCTGCCATAGTTTCCAGATCCTCCTCTTTTCCCTGCGAGATCTGTTCCCTTTGTCGCCTTGGTCTCTAACAGCATTGATAGACAGCTTTTCTCCGAGGCGGAATAGCTGTTGCCGCTCTCCTTAGCGTGCACAAGTCCGTCCGCCACCTTGTCCACATACTCAGTCTGGAACTGATGTGTCTCCATGAACCGTTTCATGTAATCAGCTTCTGCTTTCTCGAATTCTTCCCTTGTCTTGTAGCTGTCCATCTTAGGCTCATCGCCGATCTCTCGTAGAATCTCCTTCCAGCGAGGAAGACCTCGCCAAAAATGTCTCAGCAGATAGGCAAATCCCTTCTCAGCCATTTTCGGGTAAGGAACGTGAAACGACATTGGCCCCACGTGATCTACCAGCGATTCGCCAGGTCCTGCTCTTATGATGCCAGAGGCGACCGCTTGCTCCGCCCAGTCGTCAACAGCGCCTTCCATGGCTCTGAGATAGCATCTCTCGGAATGCTTTCCGTGGACGACCGCCGTGGTCGAGAACAGCGGTCTCCAGAAATCATCCTCGTCCTCCATGTGAGTTCCTATAACCGGGTCGATAGTCAGCAACCGAGGATCCTCCTTAACCAGCAAGGCGACCGCCCCCGCCCCCTGGGTCGGTTCTCCGGGGCTGCTAAGAGGGTATCTAGCTATGTCAGTAGCGCAGATGATACTGCTTCTGCCATTGCTTCTGCCTGCCCATGCCCAATCTAGTGAACTTTCCAGAGCGTCGGCAGTGCTGACACATGCGAACTTGTACTCGACGCCTGAGGTTCTCTTCAGAGCACCTTTTCCATATTTTTGTTCCAACATTCCATGAACGTAGGCCGCAACGGGTTTGGATTCGTCCACTCCGGTCTCCGTGGCTATGTCAATTCGGGCTAGGCTAGCCGGGTGAACGTTGTTTCTCTCCATCAACTCGAAAATCGCGTTCGCAGCTAAAACCGCGCTATCCTGGTAAGTGTCTGGAATAGACATCTTGGCAATTCCAATTCCGTGAAGATACTTTGATGAGTCTGACTTCCTGGCTGTAGAGAACTCTGTTGGTTTCTCGGGCCGACTTTCGTCAGCGAGCTCTAGGTACAATCGAGGAATGTAGACTGCTATGTCGTCGATGCCTACTGCGGTTCTCACTATCTCTCCTCCAGACAGGTCGCTCGCACTGAAAGGTCGTCTCGGGTTTGGTCGGTGCCATGTGAATGGGCTGCGGGAAGATAGGTGAGGTGTTCTTCCGTCAAGAGTTCGCAGTTACGATTCGGCATCTTTGATGTAATAGTCAAGCTCTCTTGACTTGATATACTTGCAGTAACCTACTTGGTAGCAGATAACTACCTACTTTATAATAAAGACCGTGTCTTAATTGGGACATGATACAGACCCTTTTCGGATCTTCCGTCGACTTCTCCTCTCTTATCCTGAGGCTGGCCGTCGGGACCCTGTTCCTGATACACGGGTACCCCAAACTAACTTCTGCCCAAAGAAAGCAGGGCGGTGCTTGGTTGAAGAGCGTAGGAATGTCGGCCGCCATGGTTCCCTTAGGCGGCTTCGTAGAGTTCTTCGGCGGAATAGCGTTGATTCTCGGACTACTCACGCCCATCGTCGCGGTCCTTTCAGCGTTATGGATGCTGTCAACTACATGGTTCTCAATCAGCAAAGTGAAGAAAAAGTACGCTGGTGGGTACGAGATCGACGTTACCCTCCTCTTGGCAGCGCTTGCCCTGGCTCTCCTTGGCAGCGGAATCTTTTCTATCGACCACCTGCTGGGACTGTAGGAGAAACAAGGTGTCGTTGAAAAGAAACATGAATGTGGCCAAGACTTCCGCTCCGACTAGCGATAGCGCGAACAGTGAACTTGTCAAGAAGGCCTTCCTGAACGCGTCCCGCATGATGAAGGAATCGGGCTTCGGTCTCAAGAGTGACGTGAAGATTGCAATCGATCCCAACCTTCCATTCATGGGATATAGTATGCCACTCGGCAGAGGCTACGGAGTAGTCGTCTCAGGTGGCTCGGTCGGTTCAGGAATGCTCGAAGGCTTGATCGTTCACGAAATGTCGCACATCTACAGGATGGAAAATAATCACCCATCCCACGACGCTGAAATAATCGAGCAGGCAATAGACAAGATCGGAAAACAGTACTTATCGCATGACTATCAGCAGAAGATCGTCCATGATCTACTGAACGACATTCAGGATTTATACGCTGACGACATCTCGATGAAAGTCATCAAGAAGGGCCAGATACTTGAACCAGGCCAGATCAACAGTTTCCTCCAAGACTGGGTAAAAGATGAACCCGCCGAATCCGGAGATCCAAAGAGAGACAATTGGGTGAACGCGTCGATCATGGTCCATAACGCCCGAGCAATCGGCCAGATGACGAGACACAATATAGAGGATACGGGTGGAAAGGCCGCACAATCGAACAAGAGATTTCTCTCACAAATGCCCACTGCTGTCGCAATCCAATTCCAATACTTCCGGGACCTAATGGTCAACCTGAAGGAAAACATGACCAGAGATCAGTATCGAAAGCTTCTCGCAGACTATCTGAACCGGTTCTTGGAAGTAGCCGAAAAGAACTAATCCGTCGTCGAAACCGTCCTTAGTGACAGTATTGAGTGAAGGATTCGACTTCAACAGCGCACTGAAAGAACTCGACAAGAGCGAAACCCACCTCACCGTAAGAGTAGAGTTCCGCAGATGGGGAAAACCAGTAACAGTCGTACAAGGACTCCCAAAAACCGGACGATCCCTAGCAGAGGTCGCTCACAAACTGAAAGAGCGCTTGGCCACCGGCGGGACAGCGAAGGAAGGCGTGATAATGTTACAGGGCGACCATCGCGCAAGAATCAAAGCTGAACTAGTCAAGCTCGGCTTTCCGGACGACCATATAGAAATATTCTAGCACTTCCGAAGTCATTCGAGTATAGTCCAATCAAAATACTTGGACTTGTTGATAATAGATGACTGTTTTTACGTGAAGGACATTCCAAAATTCCATAAACAGTAGTCCAAATCGTTCAGACAAATCCTCAGTATGTCCTCGGTGATAATACTAACGATTGGACACTCAACCCTAGCGCTAGACGATTTCCTTTACATTTTGCGAGCTCATAGCGTCACGCGAGTTGTTGATATCCGCACAATTCCGCGGTCAAGGCATAACCCACAATTCAACCAAGAATCACTCTCCGAGTGCCTGAAGGAGTCTGCGATAGATTACGTTCTATTGAAGCAGCTGGGGGTTTGCGTCATTCCAAGGCAGATTCCCCGAACATGAGTTGGAGGAATTCCTCCTTCAGAGGATTCGCAGACTACATGCAGACTCAAGAATTCGCGGAGGGCATCGACGAACTGGTTGGGCTATCTCAAAACGGTCAGGTTGCCATTATGTGTGCGGAGGTTCTGCCCTGGCGATGCCATCGGTGGTTGATCGCTGACGCGCTATTGGTCCGGGGAGTTCAGGTGGAGCATATCATGACGATCAAAACTCGATCCAAACACACATTGACAAAATGGGCTCATGTCGAAGGTACCCGGATTACCTATCCAGAGAACCATGCATGATTCGGCTCTGACAGGAGGCCCGGTCTCCGAGTTTCAGTTGTTCTCGACAAGTTGTTCAGGGTGAAGCCTTATGTCGAACCAGTCTTCCCTACGACCGTAAGCGGGGAAATTGTTCTGACCGCTGAAAACGACATGTACTCTTGCCCAAACTGCAACTATGAAATGGACAGTTGTCAGTGCGCGTGTCCCTACTGCGCGGACATCAAAGATTGTTATTGTGCAGTCGGACGCGACAGGGCCACAGGAGGATAAGATGATGAGCCGTTCAGCTATCAAGGTCAACGATCTGTCTTGGATGACAGGCGGTCCGCAGGGCAGCGGAGTCGATTCATCAGCTAACATTTTTGCGGGAGCCTGCGTGCTGGGCGGACTATGGACTTTCGGGCTCCGAGAATACTACTCGAGCATCAAAGGGCCCCACAGCTACTTCGAAGTTAGAGTAAACGGCAACAAGATCAGGTCCCACGTAAATAACGTGGACGTCTTGGCAACGTTCGATGCAGAGACACTCATCCGCCACGCCGAGGAAGTAGCCCCGGGCGGGGGAATACTCTACGATCCTACCTTTGCCAATGTCGAGATCGACAAGATCGATTCGATCGAGACTCCTGTCGTGTTAAGGATCAAGGCGAGACTGGCCAAGCAAGGTTTGCCTGGAAGCGTTAGCGGAATACTTGAGGAGGCCAAGAGAAGAGGTGTCAACCTGTTCCCTATTCGGTACAATGATATCATTGCAAAGACGGCGGCCCAGATTGGAGAGCACCAGCTGAGCAAGCTCTCAAGAATCGTCAACGTTCTTTCAGTCTCAGCCTCCTTCGGAATTCTTGGTTTTGACGAGAACTATCTCAACCAGTCCATTGAGAGAGCCTTCGCCAGCAAGAAGAAAGTCGTCGACATGAACGAGATAGGCGCAAAGCTTGCCTACGACGCCGCAAAGTCTCAGTTGAAACAGCCGTTTCCATTTCAGCTCCACCCTATTCAGAACCAACCGAGGCTATTGCTCATGGGTGTTGAAGCAGTTGCACTTGGGAAGATGGTGGGCGGTTGCAGGGTCCAGACCTATTACCCGATAACCCCTGCTGCTGATGAGAGCGAGTTCTTAGAGTCGCACGGAAACTTCGATATCTCGGGCGGAAACAATCCGAGCCAAAAAGGTTCGATTCTGGTGACGCAGACGGAGGATGAGATCGCCGCCATAACCATGGCGACGGGAGCTGCGTTGACAGGAGCGAGAGCCGCAACGTCCACGTCGGGTCCAGGCTTTTCCTTGATGGTCGAGGGATTGGGATGGGCAGGAATGAACGAGGTTCCACTCGTCATAACCCACTACCAGAGAGGTGGCCCCGCAACAGGACAACCAACGAGACACGAGCAGGGAGATCTGAAGTTCATCCTCAGCGCCGCCCACGGAGAATTTCCAAGAATCGTACTATGCTCGGGGGACATGGAAGAAAGCTTCTACGACGCGATCAGAATTTTCAACTATGCAGAACGATTCCAGATGCCCAGCATCCACCTGATCGACAAGGGATTAGCGAACAACAGCATGACTATTTCGCCACCACAAGGCGATCTAGTCCCAATTCAAAGGGGAAAACTGATCGAGGGAGACCATCAGGAAAATGGTGATGCGGAACCGTACAGAAGGTTTGCTTTCACTGAGGACGGGGTCTCGCCGAGAGCGGTTCTCGGAATGCCAGGCTATCGTTTCTGGAACACCGGAGACGAGCATGATGAGATGGGACACATTGAGGAAGACCCGGACAACAGGGTGAAGATGATGACCAAGAGAATGACGAAGCTGGATACGGCGGCGAGGGAGATTCCAGAGGAAGAGAAAGTGAACTTCTTCCGCTCCTCCAAGAAACAAGCCGACGTTACAATCGTAAGCTGGGGATCCACCAAGGGTCCCATACTAGACGCGATGAAACTACTCGAGAGGGACGGGATTGGAGTAGAATTTCTACAGATAAGACTCGTGAGTCCCTTCCCAACTGAGACCGTCAAGCAAAAACTGGCGGGAGCCAAACTGTTGGTAGATATTGAACAGAACTATTCAGGTCAGATGGCGGCCGTAATAGCGGAAAAGACGATGATAGATATCAAGAATAAGATCGTGAAATTCAATGGTAGACCGATGTCACAAGACGAAATCTACCAGTCTGTCAAACAAGTCATGTCGAATCCAGGACAGAATAGGAGGGTCGTGCTAACACATGGCGCTTAAACTCACCGACCTAAAGACGGACGTTCACAACGATTGGTGTCCAGGATGCGGCGACTTCGGCATCGAGGCCTCGCTGAAAATGGCCATGACAGAGATGCCTGTCGACATCAACAAGGTTGCACTGTTCTCCGGAATCGGATGCTCTAGCAAACTTGTCCACTTCACCAACGCATTTGGAATCCACACGCTACACGGAAGAGTGCTAGGTTACGCGCAAGGAGCCAAGCTCGCCAATCCGGATCTCGAAGTAATAGCGGTTGGAGGCGACGGTGACGGGCTAGGAATCGGAGTAGGACACTTCGTACACGCTGGAAGGCGAAACATAGACATGGCCTACATAATACACGACAACGGCGTCTACGGTTTGACCAAGGGACAGGCCTCTCCGACACTACATCTCGGAATAAAGACGAAATCCCTTTCAGAGCCGAACATCAACAGCAACATCAACCCAATAATGCTCGCGCTAGCCTCAGGGTTCACCTTCATCGCCCGGAGCTACGCGTACAATACTAGACATCTCAAGGAGATGATCAAGAAGGCCGTCGCCCACAAAGGCTTCGCTCTGATAGACGCGCTTCAACCATGTCCAACATACAACGACATCAACACGAAAGAATGGTATGGGGGCGAAGACAGAATCGACCCGGCGACGAAGAGACCGTTGCCACGAACCTACGATCTAGAAACTACGGGTTACAATGGCAGAGTCACGGCAGACATGAGCGAGGACGATGTTGACAAGAACCTTCTACAAGTTATAGCCAAATCTAGAGAATGGGGAGACAAGATCCCGATAGGCGTCTTCTACCAGAATGAGACGGTACCGATTTATGAGGAACGGATTCGCGAGCGTATCCCCAGCTACTTGAAAGAGCCACCCGCAACACAACAACTCGCCAAGAGCGACGGAAAGTCCCTGGTCAACTTGGCTAATCTTTCGAAGGAATTATTGTTCGAGAGCTTGGTACTCGCGCAGTAACTGATTCCCTGTTAGATCGCGTCCCGAAATTGTTTGCTATCAGCTCAGCGAATTAGTGGGGATCTCACACGTTCCCCAACGCGCTTCACTACTACCGTCCCAAAAAGCGCTCCTATCGCCCCGACTAGAGGATTGGTCACGAGAGCAATAACCGAAGTCGCAAGAATGAAGTCTAGTCCTTTTCCTTGGAAGAACCCAGTGCCCTGGAGGATGACGAGCCCAGAGATGGCCATTGCAAGATTGCCTATTGCTCCAGCAATAACGAATCGCTTTCTGGATAACCCGTCGATTCCATGGTCACGCGTGTAGAGAGCCAGGTCGAAAACTAGACCGTTGGGGATCAGGGAGAGGGTAATTGCGACGGGTGCATTGGGCTCTCCGAGAAGGATGAGACCATTGACGGTTCCGAGAAGCGTAGCGCTCCACCGCTTTCCAGTCATCGAGACTAGTATGGTGAATAAGGCCGAGATGAGAAAGAAAAGATCCAGCTCCAAAATAGTGTGTCCGAACGTCACACCAGATGCATACCCATACACGAGATACAACCCGGTAAGACCGGCGACGAGAGCTAGATCACGGCTAGTGAATGAGCCGTATTTGCTATCCAATGTTTTAGGTTCTCCGTGAGATTAGGTGTGGAAGTCAGACTGGCGGGGAAATATGAACTATCGCTAATCATAACGCGAACTGCCTAAGGGCCCGAACTTGGAATGCCCGGCAATCTGCTTGGCCGGGCTCATGTTCTATGAGCCAAGAGCTTTCGGGCTAGCTCAGCTCCCAAAGGGCTCCGCGTTCGTGATCAAACTTGTTGTTTGACAAAAAAAGAGGAGGGTTAGGCGCTATAGGTGTTGGGAAGGACTACCAAGTATCCGAACATGCCGGCCTTTTGGTGGTAGAAGCAGAAGAACTTGTAGACACCGGGGACTGTTACTTTGCCCAATACCCCTATTGACCATAGATCGCAGTCCGGAGGAGTCGTTGCAGTATTGTTGCATGCTCCAGTTGGGCCGGTGTCAGTACCATCTATGCCTGTACCCAAGCCGGCTTTTTGCGTGCTACATGTAACACTCTGACCGTTCTGGTCAAAGCATCCCGTTGACTTCCCGGTGAAGTTTGCATTGTGGGCAGGCCCCGTTACGTACTGACCGCTTTGCAGTCCTATCCAGCTATTGTTCAATACGAATTGGGCAGTGGTTCCAGCGAGGTTTCGGAGCGCCAAGCCGATAGTAAATGTATGAGCGTCGCCGGTGTCGTTGGTAATTAGGATAATCGTCAGGTTGTCCCCCTGAGCGACTGTGATGTACTGAGGCTCGAACCTATCTTGACCCGCATCGAATGCAGTTGTCCACTCAACTCTGATGGTCTTGTCCGAAGGTTTCACGTTTACGGACACCGAGGACAATTGGGATGGAATCTGGCTCTGTCCCAAGTATAGCGCATAGCCCAGCCCGGATGCCCCGAGAACAAGGCCGACGATGCCGATGGCCAAAGCCATACGTCCGATTGATGAAGACGCTTGGGGTCCTGTTGTTTGTGACATTTTCCCTCAAGCTCGGTGCCATCGTTTCAGGCTATTTAACAATAGTTCAAGGCGATAGACAACTCGATAGAGGCTCGCCAAGATTGATGCTTGCCCTAAGTTCGGTCCTCGAGAACGACTTCGCATGGGTCATCCCTAAGTAACGGTTAGCTTGCCTAGCATGAAAGTGTGCACCGTACAGAACACGTTGCAGTATATCGTGAAGCTGCCCGCGTCCCTGGCTACGAAGGATACTTTGTATGCGTCTCCTGGTCTAAGGGTCACTCCTCTGTCAAAAAAGTGAGCTATCGCAAAGCCATGGGCCTGAACCGTGTCAAGATTGCAAACCAGGATGTTTACCGTGTCGCCTCTCTGAAAAGACAGGGTTATCGCCGGGGTCCCCGGCGAAGCTCGATGGATGCTGTCGTTGAGCCCAGTATTATCGAGAATCAATAGGACATAACCGGGGGGTCTATCGCAATTCTGGACGGAAGAGACTCTGGACAGGAGCTTGTTCTGGAGATCGAAAGGCTGCAGGGCAAGAAACCCAGTAACGGCGAAGAGGGATACGACTATGATGGCAACAGGCTTGAGCGTCAGGATCTTACTCAGCCCTAACTTGCAAGAACGGCCATCTCCGCCACGTGGCTATTTGAAGAATGTTGACCCCCGAGACTCGACACGGACATACAGGTTCCGGCAAGCAGGCACTCCTGGCAACAGATTTTTCGTGGTTCTCCGATTCATCCTACAAATTGAGCTCGACAGCTAAACTTATATCGGTACCGGGGAGCGAACGGGCCTCCCGGAGACGCGGCTGAACTGACGGTTGCGGCGCCGACGGCGACGACCTGGCAGTCCCTCTATGACTTGTACTGGACACTAGCCATCGCGGCCGGCACGATTACGATCGGTGCGCTTGTATTCTTCACCATCAAGTACAGGAGCAAGACCGGTGTACGAGCACCATCTCAAACTGATGAGAAGACTCCTCTTAGGCCTGTTATCATCATCATTCTCATCATGGCCATTATACTCAGTAGCGTGGCTTTCGAGAGCTTTCAAGCCATCGCCCTCTACAACAGTAAGCTGAATGACCCGAATGCGATTCATGTTAGTGTTACTGCCCAGAGGTTTTCGTGGAGCTTCAACTGCACCAGTGGCTGCGGGGTCGCAGGCGTCCTAACAGTCCCTCACAACACTACCGTCATACTCGACATAACTTCAATTGACGTATTCCATTCGTTTGGCATACCCGCGCTTCGAGTAAAAGCCGACGCAATACCAGGGAGGACCAACACCATTTGGTTCAGTGCCCCAGTGGGCACTTACAGAATACAGTGCTATGAGCTCTGCGGCAATGGCCACGCATTCATGATCGCGAAACTAAACGTCGTCTAAGGTGATACATGAATGAACACAGCTTGGCTGAAAAGGTGGCTTTTCACAACCAACCATAAGGAAGTTGGCATCCTCTATCTTGTAACCTCCTTCTTCTTCGCCTTTCTTGCCGGAATACTAGCTTTCCTAATGAGAACTCAACTCGCATTCCCTTCAGAGACGGTTCTAGCGCCTCCACAGTACAATGAAGCAGTGACCATGCACGGCCTACTCATGGTCCTCTGGTTCCTGTCACCGCTTGGAATTGCTTTCGCGAATTACTTCGTCCCCCTCCAGATAGGAGCCAAGGATGTGGCCTTCGCTCGGCTTAACGCGACCAGCTACTGGCTCTACGTTTTCGCCGGGTTCGCAGCTTTCGTCAGCTTCTTTGTCCCTGGAGGCGCGCCTGCGGGAGGATGGACAAACTACGCTCCCCTCACTTCAACCCAGTACCAGCCTGGAATAGGGGAAACCCTGGGAGCAGCGGGGCTCATAGTCATCGCTGCGTCCAACACAGTAGGTACGATAAACATACTCGTAACGATACTGTTTCACAGAGCGCATGGAGTGACATTTCTCAAACTACCAATGTTCACAATGTTCACTTTCTGGACGATGCTCCAGTTTCTTTGGGCATTCCCTTCACTCCTTGCGGGGCTAATCATGCTAGAAGCCGATAGGCTTCTCGGAACATCCTTCTTCACATCAGCTGCAGGCGGCTCAGTACTCTGGGACCACGTCTGGTGGTTCTTTGGTCATCCTGAGGTATACATTGTTCTTCTTCCTGCTTTCGGAATCGCTGCTCAGATCATCTCGACGTTCGCGGGAAAACCAATCTACGCAAGAAAGCCTCTCTTCGCAGCCGTCGGCGTTATCGTTCTGTTAAGCTACATGGTGTACGGGCATCACATGTTTTTGACAGGGATCAACCTGACGGAGAGAGAGATCTTCACAATCAACACCGAAACAATATCGGTCCCATTCGGGGTGCTCATGCTTTCTTTCATCGGTACACTCTACAAGGGCGCTCTCAGATTGACGACTCCTATGCTCTTTGCGCTGGGCTCGGTCGTTATCTTTGTCATCGGAGGATTATCGGGCGTATTCAACTCCTCGCTGGCCCTCGACATAGCGCTTCGAGGGACATATTTTGTCGTGGGTCACTTTCACTACGTAATGGTTGGAGCATCTGAATTCGGCTTGTTCGCGGGAATCTATTATTGGCTGCCGAAGATGACGGGGAGAATGTACAATGAGAACTTGGGAAAGACTCACTTCATTTTGTCTTTCGTCGGGTTCAACCTCCTCTTTTTCCCGATGTTCTACCTCCAAGACATGCCCAGGCGCATCGTCACTTATTCTGCGGACACGGGATGGGGAGCGGCCAATTTCCTCTCCAGCGTTGGCGCCTTCATCTTCATTCCATCACAACTACTCCTCGTCGTGAACATGATCATGACCTTGAGGGGCCCTCGCGCGCCCGTAAACCCGTGGAATTCGACAGACAGAGAATGGTCCACCGAGACCACGTTGCATCCTTCGACAGGGCTGGGCAATGGCCTGGGAAACGGTACGACACACACGCTATCAGAAACGGCCCATGAGACATCTCCCCTCAGTAGCAGACCACTAATTCTCTGCCTCGGGCTCGCCGTAAGTGTGGCTGGGGTCGCTTTTGGATGGCCCGTCATCATAGTCGGTGTCTTGGTCTTCGCGTGGGGTATTGGGGGCTGGGCCTGGGATGACTATCACGGCAAATTCACGTTACCTGAGGAAGAGGAAGGAGAGCGTTGGCCTTTCGGCAAAGTGTCAAAGAACAAGTTGGCCATGTGGACGTTTCTGGGCTCAGAAGCCGTCCTGTTCGGGGTACTGCTTGGGAGCTACGCGTTCATCAGACTGAACTTTCCCTATTGGCCTCCGCCTGGAAGCCTTCACAGCATAACCCTCGGAACCACCGACACAATTCTCATCATCACAAGTAGCCTTGCACTGTACCTCGGGCTTCAATCGATCAGGAATGGCAACAGCAAGGGCCTCGTCGGATGGCTAGGTGCCACATTCCTCTTGGGAGTAGCGTCACTCGCGATAAAGGGGAGCGAGTGGTACAATCTGATAACAGGGTCGCCAACTCCGTTCGCAGGCCTCCCAGAAAGCACATTCTTTGTGACCACAGGCATTCACGGAGCGCACGTTCTGGCCGGACTACTTCTGATCCTCTACGTGATGCGGAAGGCATCCGCTAGAGGGTTCTCGGCCAAGAACTACGGAACCGTCGAGAATCTGAACCTCTATTGGTCCTTCGTCAGTAGCGTCTGGCTAGTCGTCTTCGCGCTGTTCTATCTAATCTGATGTGATAAAATGAACAAGATAACACCAATAGCCGCCTGGTCCTATCTAGTGGTCGCAACGCTCCTAGAGGCAGCTCTGGCTAACAAAGTTCTATCCCTCAGCATCACTTATACAAACATCGCCATCGGCGTACTCGCCGCCAGCCAAGTTGCAACCGTAGGTGCCATCTATCTGGGTCTAAAGTACGAGCCACGGGCAGTTGTTGGCATAGCAGTGGCATCGGTCTTCTTTGCGGTCCTAGCTGTCGTACTCGCTTTGGGATCTCTTGGACATTAGGTGAACCCCGTGGCCGCACCCGAGTACCAACAGAATAATGTCGTCTTGTCTGCCCTTCTTCTCATCAGCTTAGCTCTCGGAGCCAGCATGTTTTACGTACTGGTTTTTCCCGCCAGACCGAAGCCAATCTCATGTTCGACTGCCACATGCATAGACATCCCAACTGGAGTGTCGTCAGATAGCACCCTGAACTTCTTGCCCTCAAACATAACCGTCGTCGCCGGAGGTTTTGTAGAATGGAAGAACAGAGATGACTCCCCTCACACGGCCACATCCTTGGCCGCGGCCAATTCTATTCCAAGCGGAGGAACGAAATTCGACTCAGGCGAAGTAGACAATGGAAACACTTTCTTCGTGCAGCTCAATGTTCCCGGAAAGTACTCGTATCACTGCATATTCCACCCCAACTGGATGAAAGGAACCATCATTGTCGTCAGCAGCTAACCAGGATGGCAGTCTTTGTCGATCATCTCCTCTGGCGTGATTTCGCGCACAAATAGGAAGAGGCTGGTCCCGAAGATACTGCTAGGGTTGGCGTGAAGGCAGAATGGGGTGAAAAGGGTCTATACTCTCACAGCGAGCCCACGTTCGTCCTTGGCGCTTAGACTCCAGGCCTACCTTGACCTCACGAAGCCGAAGATAGTATTCCTGCTGGACTTTACTGCTTTTATGGCCTTCTTGGTGGCCACACGTGACATTAACCTGTTGAACCTGGCTGTGGTCATGGTCGCCGGCACCCTCGCGTCCGGGGGAGCAGGGGTATTGAACTGCTACCTCGATCGGGACATCGACCAGAGCATGGGGCGTACTAGCCAGAGGCCGATTCCGAGAGGAGCGGTATCACCGTTCAACGCGCTAATCTTTGGATTGTTGCTCGTTGTAGCGGGAGTCGGGATCTCCTTATGGTTGCTTTCTCTCTGGGCTAGCTTGTTCATCTTCCTCGGAGCCGCGATCTATGTAGGCTTCTACACCAAGTGGTTGAAACGCCGCACAACCCTCAACATCGTCCTCGGAGGCTCGGCCGGGAGTTGCGCCCCCCTAGCAGGTTGGGCGGCGGCCACAGGAAACGTCGGTGTGATCGCGCCCTGGCTGATGGCTTTGCTAGTATTTGTTTGGACACCAAGCCACTTTTGGAGCCTCGCGCTTCGAGCCTCGAAAGACTATTCGAAGGCTGGCATTCCCATGCTTCCCATCGTTGTGGGCGATAAGAAGGCTGCACAGTACATTGCCCTCAACACCTTCCTCCTGGTCCCATCGTCTCTCATCTTTGTACCTCTGGGAACATTTGGAATAATCTATCTCGCAATCGCGGGGTTGCTTGGTCTGGGAATGATCATTGTTGACTTGAAGCTAGCTTTCAACCCGACGAAGGCTCAGGCATGGACCGCTTTCAAGTTCTCCAGCCCGTAACTTGCCATCGTCTTCCTCGCCATGGTCCTCGACTACTGGATTCCTCTACACTAGAGGACCAGCTCGGATCCTTGAATCTGTCTCAAGAGGTTCTAGATGATTAACTAGGCGGCCGAGAATAATCTACTTGTGGCCAGCCATCCATTTCTTTTCTTCCTTGTTCGGTGTAAGCTGGCATCCGGAAGACCAGAGGAAGGTTCTGGCAGTCGATGGGCCTACGTGCTGAAATCTGTCTTGGACGTTTGTCTGCAACCGCTCCTCGTCTTTGCCATAGGAGTCGATGTACTTCTTGACTGAACCGAACTCTTTCTCCAGTTTCAGGAACTCGCCAGCGTTATGGATAGTTGCCCGTATCTTCTTCTCGTTACGGACGATTCCAGCGTTGCCCATCAAGGTCTTCACGTCTTTCTCGTTGAACTTTGCGACCTTGGGAAGGGAGAATTGGGCGAAAGCTTTCTGGAAAACAGGCCACTTATTCTCAACCACGGTCCAGTTGAGGCCGGCTGTGAACACAGATTTGGTCAGTCGCTCGAAATACTCAGCGTCATCTTTTGGCGGTTTCATACTCCTCGGAGACATGTTGTCTGAACGATGGATTTGCGATATTTATGCGCCCCGCTTTTCCCGGTCAAGCCAAGCTTACTTGATACGCTTGGAGCAACCTACTTGGTAGTCGCCTACTACCAGGTTTATAATCAGGGCGCGCTGCTAGCCAGTATAGATGGTTATCACGAAAGAGAACCCGCTTGGATTCGCAGAGATCGGACAATCTGACGAGGTCGAACTCACGCCGAGGGATAGCAATATCCTTCAAGCAATCCAAGAGGAAGGCTTGACAGTATTCGCATTCGACGGACTGAAACGCCTACTAGGCGTCCATCAGGAAATGTTGTCTAGGGTCCTCGACAGGCTAGAAGACGAAGGTCTCCTGGAGAAAGTCTCTGAAGGGTATAGGCTGACGGTGAGAGGCAGCCAACCGATTGCTCGTCCTCTCAACTCTACCCAGCCAAGAATCCCAATTGTCCAATCCCTGCTCCCGCATGACGTTGATGTTCAGAGGATAATTGTCGGTCTCAAGGGTCGGTGGTTCGGAAGTCTCCGTTGGCTGGGATACTCACAGAACGAGGAGGGCCTAGTTCTGAAATGGATCACTGAAGAGGACAGCATCCAGATAGATGCAAGGTTCACCGAGAACTACCTCAGCATCGATGCCAAGGTTGGAGAGGAAAAAGAGGTTAGTCAGGCAGTGAAAGCGTCCCACCAGCTTATGGGCCATATCTCACGACTCTATGGCGGACCCAGACGTGGTCGGAACATGTTGACACCGGTAGGATTCTATCCGGACATGTCTTTCGCCTAGTCTTGTGACCCGGGTTAGCACTCCTCGGTCAACAAATAGCTCCACCCACTCTTAGTGGGTAAGGTGAAAAAATGAGTAAACAAACAAATTCGTCAGCGATACTTGAATCAATCTCCGACGCAATAGTAGATGTTACAGAGAAAGTCTCTCAATCCGTCGTCCGGGTAGGAGCCGGAAGATGGAGAGGCGGAACAGGAACCGTCTGGAGCAAAGACGGACACATCGTCACAAGCAACCACGTCATCGGTGATATGCGCGAAGTCGAAGTAGGCTTCAGCGACGGAACAAAACACACAGCCAAAGTAGTGGGACGAGACCCATACTCGGACATTGCACTGTTGAAGATCGACTCGAACAACCTCACACCAGTTGATGTCGGTAACTCCGACAACCTCAAAGTCGGACAATTCGTCCTCGCAGTCAGCAACCCCTTCGGCAAACAACCAAGCGCCACATCCGGAATCGTAACCAACCCAGCATACAATGTACGCGGATGGTGGGGAGCATCAATGGACAAGGTCGTAGTCTCAGACGCGCGTCTCAACCCAGGATACTCCGGCGGTCCACTCGTGGACGCTAGGGGTAGAGTGATCGGAATCAACGCTGCATACGCCAACAACCGCGGAATCTCGGTACCAGTCAACACCGTCAAGAGCGTCATCGACAAGCTAATGCACGATGGAAAAATCAAGCGTGCATACATGGGCATCACCGCAGATAGCATCAACCTACCGGACAGCCTGTCCGAGCAAGCCAGCATCGGCCAAGACGCTGGACTGATCGTCTACGGCGTAGACCAAGATAGTGCTGCGAAGAAGGCAGGCCTAGCGATAGGCGATGTCATCGTGAAGCTCGACGGGAAACCGGTTGAGAGCCTCATGGATCTTCGCGGACTACTCGACGACAAGGCTATCGGAAGACACGTCAACGTATCTGTCCTTCGCGGAGAGAAGCTCACACAGCTGACGATAACCCCAACCGAAGCAGAAGAATAAGCAAAACCCAGAACCAGGGACTCTGGCCCAAAACAAGCCAGGGTCAATCTCTTTTTTCCTTCTCAACTTTTTGCCGTTAGCGTGCTTGCGGCAGGAGCGAAAACCGCTCTTGCGTCGCGAGATGTTCTGTGCAATATCCCCCCCTTTTGACCGGGGAAATTTGCTGTCTGACATGGTTTCGGGGTGAGTCTTGCCGTTCAGGGCACAATCAGGGGTTTAGAGGCGATGGCGAAAAGACGGGAAACATAGATCCATCCCCGAACGATTCTACCCCGAGATTGTAACGGTATCTCAGATTCGAGATCAGGGCTTGAAGTCAGCTATTTTATCTGTCAGTTTTCTCTTTCTCGAGTTTCTGAACAGAAACAACAGGCCGATAACTCCTGCTGAAAGAGCGCCGATGACAATGTACACAGGGTATGGTGGTTGAGGTCGCGCTGTGAATTGAAGCTCAACGGAGTGAGTCCCATATGGTACTACTAGGGACACGTAGAAGTTGCTTGGATCTTGTACTTCGGTGTCAGCGGTTGGGATGCTGTCGACCAGCACAGTGACTGAGGACTGTGGAGCGGCTGCTGATCTGGGTATCGTTACATTGAGAACCCCTCTGGTTCCGATCTCTGTAACATTGAAACTTAGCAAAGGATGATCCACGCCGGCAAGTCGCATTGTTTGAGTGGCAACCGTTGCATTCCCTCTAATGCCGATTGAGACTAATGATCCGGAATTGGAATGAAGTACTGTAGAAGTAGTCGTCCAAGGTACACGGAACAGGATCATCTCTGTTGATCCAACACCCTTGACGCTGATAGTTCCTGACGAGGGGGTTGCATCGTACCCCAATGGGGGAACTAGAGCGAAGGAGTAGGTGCCATTTGACTTGGAGAAAACGATGTCGGGGCGCAGAGAAGACAAGGTAGTTCCGTCAACTGTGACTGACCAGGACGTTCCGTTGCTCAAGCCGTTTTCATTGAAGACCACCGGATATTCATGAGGTGCGTTGGGTGGAGGTTTCAGTTCGATCAAGGTAGCGTTTCCGTCGTTGTAGACGCCTTGATAATTGCCAACATTACCGAGAGTGAAGTTTGAGACCAACGTCGTGAATTGTCCGTGGGAAAATGTGAACCTAACATCCGACTCTGCTCTCTCCCAGCTGTCAACAACGTGGTAGCAGGGGAAGCAGACTGGGTGCTCGTGATGAGCCGATCCGATGCTCCATCTTCCGTAGACAGGGCTGTAGCCCATGTCCCAGATTCGAACATGGTCACGTGGGCCGAAGCAGGATGGAGCGCCCGGGTCCGGCTGTTCCAAAGTGTAGTTGTATGCTGCTCCATTTACGGTCTTGGCACTGGAGCAGTATGCCGTGTCGCTCCAGCCGTTGAGACTTGCTGCGACCCACCATGAGGGCGCGTATCCGGTCCAGATCAAAGTTATTGGGTCAAGGCCGTCATCTGTCTGCAAAGGAACGGAAGGAGATGTCGAGACCTGGGCCGATCCTTGAGCGGGATATCTGACTGGGGTCGATCCTAGGGCGAGCAGAATTACGAGGAAGAACCATAATCTCAAGGCTGCTCGGCTTCACACAAACAACATGGCGGTCGCTCTTGAACTATTCCGATTGAATGGCCAAGATCGAGGGAGGACAGCGCTGAAACGCGCCATAGAGATTCTAGAAATACGCGGTCCTGTCCATATGAAATGCCCACGCGAGCCCGATTCTCTTAATAGTTCGGAAACTAATGCCAGACAGGATGAAATTGAGCCAGCCTCAGTCCTCTGCTCTCTATCCAGCATCTCAGCCCAAGCCGAAGAGATTTTCGAAGAATGCAGTGATAGGAATCATAATTATCATTGCGTCACTGGTAGTTGCCGGAGGATACGGCGGAACTCGCATCTATCAAGACTCTCTCCAGCCAAATATCCAAGCCACAGCCGTCAACATAGGAACGCCTAGTACGAACCCGAGTTCCTCGACGCCAGTTGACGACGGTAGAGTGACAAGTCCGGGGTCGTTCGACTACACTCCAAGCCTTCCAGGAACATACGCGCTCGTTTGGGACAACAGCTTTTCGGTGTTAACTTCAAAATCAGTCTCTGTGACCTATACGGTTTCGGGTTCCGCACACAGCCAATCCTTCACAGTTCAGCCGGCCACTCTGAGGAACTTTCCTTCAGTCTCGGAACCGGCGACAGGATTTACGGTAACTTTGCTGTCTCAGGCGGGTCGAATGATGTGAATTTCTATATTACAGCTCAGACTTGCACGGAAACCGTAAGCTTCTCCTTCACGCTCGTCAACCCGGGGAACGCCAACGGATTTGCTACTGCTCGGCTCCTAGAGGACGGTAAAGACACCACATGGTCAAACAGGTACTACGTTCCCCAAGGTGGGCAGGTTCAAGGCAGTGGCACTGTCACCCTTTCGGATTGCGACTCACACGTCCTCAGTGTGAGCATTTCGACACAAGAAAAAGCGTAGACGCTATTCAGAGACATGAACGATTCCAAGCGAGTGCTTCCTTGGCCTTCGATAGCCTATGGGAATATTGTTCTGCGGTAAATGTTGATAGGAAAGCCGTGCACTCTATAGATCGACAATGTCATCGGAATCAAGTTCCGGCCTGAAGCAGCCTCAGGCAACAATAGATCTCACGAGTATGACCCCGATGGAGTTCACGGTAATTTCTGAGCCATGGACTAAGTACAAACTGGAGGATCAGACCAAGCTCTTTGTGAAGCTCGTAGTCGTCAAAGTTGTCAGAGGACTAAATGAGCAGGGACAACCATCCTACAACATGAACGCGCAGAACATTATTGCAACTCATGGTGCCCCGAACCTTAGAGGCCAGCCGACGACGACCCAGCTTAACCTGGCGGACCCTTCATCCTACAAGGTCGTTGCAAGCCTTGATTTTGACCGAGTTGGAGATGAGAAGTGGAACGAGTATCATCTTACCGATGGAACGGTTCTGAAGGCAAGACTCGAACTATCAAACGTATCTAGAATAGACAAGTATCAAGGAGACGGCGACCCCGTGTATCTTGTCAACACAAGTCAGCCACTCGTCAGGTTCAAGGTCTCCGACCAAGTTCTGAAATCGGTCAAAGCCCCGGTTCGGCAACCTGACGTCAAGGCACCTTATGGATAGGGCCTACGGTCCTTTCTCAGATAATCAGGACCGGTTCGTGCAGGTTAAGGTTCAGTCAGAACGCGTTCACAACGCTCGATCGACTTACGGCTCGATCGCAGCCCTGATTTTCCTGCCTATCTGTTCCAGATCGGCATCGCTGGCATTCTTCCGTTCAGGGAAACCGCCCGGCAGTTCGTGAATGTAGCGTGGAATAACGTGCACATGCATATGGAAGACTTCCTGGGACGCGGCTCGACCGTTCGACTGGCCAATATTGATCCCATCAGCCTTGGAGGTTTTCATAACCCCTCGCATAACCTTGGCCACGGAAACGAACACCCTTCCCACCTCGCTAGGCGGCATCTCAACCATGCTCGGATAGTGCTTCTTTGGAATCACGAGCGTGTGTCCCGGGTTTAATGGGTGGATGTCGAGGAAGGCGAGCGAATGTTCATCCTCGAACACGATTACGGCTCCGGCTCTTTTCGAGACAATCTTGCAGAAGATGCAATCCTCATTCATGAGTCCATTCTTCCTCCCTGACCTTGTCTCGCTGATTTGCCGCTCTGGCAAGGTCGAAGAGTAGGCTTGACAACCGGTTCACATACGGAATCGCTTCGGGATTAATCGCCTCTACCTTCGCGAGCGCCACGACCCGCCTCTCGGCTCTCCGACAGACGGCGCGGGCAACGTGAAACTGAGCTCCGGCCACACTTCCCGTCGGAAGAATGAATCGTCGCAGAGGCTTCAGCATGACGTGAATCGAGTCAATTGTTTTCTCCAAATTGTCAACGTGGGACTTGCTGATGCGTGGAACGTTCGCGCTAACAAGCTCAGAAGCAAGATCCCCTCCCAGCGTGAAAAGATCCTCCTGGACGGTCTTCAGAATCTTCTTTGTCTTTGCATCTTTTACAATTGCCCGTGCCAATCCTATCTGTGAATTCAGCTCGTCAACCGCTCCGTACGCTTCCACCCTCGGATTCTCCTTTCCAACCCGGGTCCCGCCGTAGAGACCGGTCTCTCCCCTGTCACCTGTACGCGTGTATCCTTTCATCAAACTTAGGAGCCCACGTATCGATCTAGAACTGATTGTTGCTTATAGTAGCTTAGCAAGCGGCTCGCTCCCGCCCAATTGCGATAGGGAATCAGCAGTCTCTTCCGCGCCTCCGAGAGAGCCTCCTCAAGATTTGTGAACCGTGAGGGGACTCCCGTAAGCGCTCTCCGAGTGAGTTCCCTGAATCTCCAGACTCCGAGCGGGACCCACTCCCTTGTGACCTCGAGAAAGACGATCGCTCCAGCCTGTCGACGATTCTTGTCAAGGTATTCCAGCACGGGAAGCCTTGATGCATGGTAGGCTCCAGCGATGTTGGTGGGATAGTCTTTCCTTCCTTTGTTGAGTTCGTAATCGCAGAAGACCTCCGGCCTTGGCCCTGTCAACCAACCTTCGAGGGCTTCAAACATCCAGCTTGTCGGCAGGAGGAGAACGTGCACATTGTTGCCCACGGAGCGGTCGCTGAATAAGCGGAACTCGTCGAGTCGAGGATAATCTGAGACCTTTCTCCGAAGGTCTTTCGCTAGAATGTCATCGATGGCGGTAATGCTCCATTCAGTAGGGACAAGCCTACGTGCCCTGCTAGCTCCAAGGAGACCGACAGAGAACATTCTGACAATATGTTGCTGGGATATTCCATTCTGGTAGAGGGATTGAGCTCCTTCGTTTGCAGGAAGGTCAGTGTCGGATACGACCTTGTCGATTTGTCGAGGGACATCTGGGTTACTGGCGAGGCTGAGCCGTTCTACAACTCCTGAGGGCCCGTGGGGCGAGCTTCTTGTTAGCAAGTTGATTCGTACGTACGGCTTTTTCTTCAGGACGAGTTCAGTGTCGGTTGGAGTCTCTGACATCACGATCTCCTGGACTAACGACAAAGTCTTGTCCGGGTTCCGAGCATCTTGGACCCTTACCGTAGATTTTCCTCGAACCAGACCGAACCTGTATCGTATCACCTCATCTATCGACTTGTCAAGCCACCGATCCGGAGCATCGAGCAAGGACGGGTCTGGCTCCTGCAACACCGGGACCAAGGGACCTGCCAGGAGATTGGGATAGCCATAGCTGCCCAGAAAAACGCTCGGGGGAGAGGCGCCGAAAAACTCAGTTTTCCCAACTACTTTCTCGATGTCGACCAGACTCTTTGCTCTTAGGAAGACGGGGCAGCGAGAGGAGTTCTGGACGCAAACTAGCCGGTTTCCTTTGCAGATCTCACAGTATACCTCGTGGCTCTGTTCACTTCGTGGTGGCCGGTAGAGTGTCTCCTGCAATCTTAGCGCTCGCCGGGTAAGGAAAGCAATTTCAAGTCGGCCGGGATCATTCTATACCTAGCCACAGCGGGTTCAAATCCGTTTCCCGCCTGTTATGGTGAGAATCAACGATCAAGGAAGCGCTCCTCTACCAGCCATTGGCCGATTCAAGAGTCCGATGCACAGCATGCGCTCGATACTGCAACATTCCCGAGGGAAAGGTTGGCCTTTGCGGGGTCCGTTGATCCTATCGAGAAGAAGCCTGTAGTCCACTACATGCCTGGGTCCAAGATATTCTCTATCGCTACGACTGGTTGTAACTGGCTTTGCTCCTATTGCCAGAACTTTGACATCAGCCAGAGGCGAAAGGTGGAAGGAACAGATCTCATGCCTCCTGACGTTGTGAGTCTGGCGCTGAGCCATGGTTGTCAGGGCATTGCTTATACTTACAACCAGCCGACGATCTTTATGGAGTTCGCCCGCGACATCGGAGTCGAGGCACGGAAGAACGGGCTCATCAACATCTTCGTCTCCAACGGATTCGATACACCAGACACTGTCGCGATGATGGACGACTTTCTTGACTGCATAACAGTTGATTTCAAAGGAAGCGCAGAGACGAACTTTGTCAGAAAACACATCGGAATACCTGACGCGCAACCAATTTTCCAAACGATACAGGGGATCAAGAACCGTGGCAAGACACACATCGAAATCACAGACCTGATCATCCCAGAGATCGGCGATAACCTCGACGAGGCGCGGAAGTTGAGCCGGTGGCTCTACGATAACCTAGGACCTGACGTGCCAGTTCACTTTCTACGATTCCACCCCGACTACAAGCTCATGCATTTGCCAAGTACTCCAGTGAAAACCCTTGAGGAGCACTGCAGAGTAGCAAGAGAGGAGGGACTGCGATACGTCTATGTCGGCAATGTCCCAGGACATCCGTGGGAGCATACGTACTGCCCGGAATGCAAGTCCATAGCAATCAAAAGATACGGATTCGACATCACCGGATGGAACCTAGACGAAAAGAACAGATGCACAAACTGCGGATACCAACTGCCAATATTCGGCCAGCTCAGCTCCTCAGTCAGCGAAGACAGATTCCTGCCCGTCGTCAACTAATTGCTGGTTAGGCTTTCGAGTTCCAGTTCAGGATACTTTTCTCGATCCAATTCATGGTTGATCGCTGAGAGCAGGATGCGGACTAGCTCATCGGGGGCAATCCTTCTCACTCCCTTCAGATGATGGAGGAGGAGTTCTACCCGGCCGGGTTGGAAGGCTAGCCTTGCCAGGTACTGGTCTTGGTGGACCTTGTGTCTCTTACCATCATCGACAGAGTAGTGGAGATGAAAGACTAGATCCAAAGTATCGAACGTTCCTTTCTCCTCTATCCTTTGAATCACCCTCTTCACCTCCTTTTCATCGAGGATGTCGAATCCGTCCTTGTTACCAACTCCAAACTTGAACGCGACTCCTCCCGACCGGTACCCGGGGATGTCCGCCACGGTGATCTCAAGATTTTTCTTCCCTTGAGCGAGTGATCGGAGGCCCGCGAAGATTGCTTTCTGCAAACTCTCGGTGTTGATGTCGTAGAGCCAGGAGGCACGACCGTGGTAGACTGTCGGAAAGTGTTCTATTGTCCCAAGCCACGGGTCATCATCGGGACTTGGGTTCAAGACGCGAGGCCGTCCAATGTCGTCAAGGTTTCTATGAGGGCGTTTGCAATTAACCGTTCTATTCTGAACCAAGATCGCGATGGCATATTCTTCAGTAAGGTAAAAGAGACTCGACCGCTCTAAGTAGCCAAGTCGTCCTTGTCAAAGGAAGTTGAAGATTTCGAGTTTCGCGACATACTGAGGCATCTTGATCGGGAATCCGCCCATTTTGTGATCCGGCTGGAGACACATCATACAGGAAGACCCGTGACCGTTGTCCAGCCACACGATCTGATCCGAGATAGCATCGACCTGCCTGGACTTGCGCACCGGTTGAAGCAGAGCCTGGGAACCAGCGGCGACGTAGAAAACGGACGCATTATCCTCCACGGAGACCATCGAGACCCAGCCAAGAACGAACTCCTGAAATTAGGCATCCTCGCCGATAACATCGAAGTAATCTAGATCAGACAGAGCTAAGTCCTAACGCGTTCCCGGGTGGGCAATTGGAATCTTCCAGCCCCTCCAAACACTGACCATTCGAAGAGCGAACGTTGCCAGCGCAGCGATAATTTCGACCGCCGGCCCGAGAACTTGGGCTTGATTGTCAGGGTGATTATGATTGCGCCAAGCAGTGAAGCGACGGCGTAGATCTCGCTTCTCAACACCAGCGGCACTTCCGCGGCCAATACGTCCCTAAGAGCTCCTCCACCTATGCCCGTGAGCATTCCCAGCAACGCGGCCGGCACCGGGCCGAGCCCAGCCGCGAGAGCTATGGCTGTGCCCGTGACCGTGAAGATGGCTAGACCTGCTGCATCGAACGCGATAACGAAGCGGTTCCATCGGATAATTTGGCGGTAGTCCACAAAGACCAATAGCCCCGCGACTCCGGCAGCCGCGAGATATCGCCAATCAACCAATGTTGTTGGAGGAGTGTGTCCGAGGACTAGGTCCCGCATTATTCCACCTCCAAGCCCGGTTGCCACCGCCAGCACGAGGACCCCGAACAAGTCCATTTTCTTCCGGACACCAAGAATTCCACCGCTCAAGCCGAACGCGAAGGTTCCCACGAGGTTGAGTATCAGCGTCTCGTCCATTTTCTCTCACTTTACAACTAGTCTTCACCCTCGAAAGTGTCACATAACATGAACAGGATTCTTCCTACTCAGAAAGACAAGCTAACCTTTTGCTCGTTCTTCCTTTTCCGCCGTTTGTTTCGAGAACGAATTACCGCCCCGTTCTTCCCAAGTAAGAGATTGGAATTTTGTTAGGACGGGCTCCCGTCGAATGTATTGTTTGTATCCTTTCGCAAGGAAGGTCATTCCTGTTCCATAGAGTTTCCACCTCCAGCAATTCTCCCCGCTGGGATATCGGGCTGACTCCCTCGTTATCTGGTCCATTTCCCACTGAAGCTCCATGCCGATCCATTCTATTTGGAAATCGAGAACTCCATCGAAAACGAGCGTTGATGGTGCTATCCAGAACTCGAAGTTATTGTCGGAGCCTGCCCATTTGAGAATATAATCGATATCGAGCAGTAGTTCAACGCCGCTGAAGTGTCCTTCCGATCCTTCCTCCTCGTTTCGTTGTACTTTCTCATAGCGAGCTATTCCATGCAGTTGGACATCATGCCATCCCATTCGTTCAAAATCGGCATCTGTCCAAATCCATTTTTCCACATCGAGCTTGCGCGGTCTCTCATTCGGTCTAGCTGCATTGCCCATGATACTTGCCAACTTCCACTATCGTCTAATTCCTCTGATTCTAGCTAGAATGAGCCTAATAGGACAATACGATCTGGGCTTTCGGTCTTGACCGCGAAGTCTCGGCCGGTCACTATAGGAGTTTGTGGACGACTCTAAGGCAGGCGTTCATTACGTAGGGAATCTTGTTCGTTGAGAGCATTTTCTTCGCTTCCTCGTTCTCGAGTCCAAGTTGGGCCCAGAACGCGTAGGGTCTGCCATACTTCTTCCGCATCTCGATCACCTGCTGTGCAACTTGTGGAAGTTCTTCACTTGGACGGAAGACGTCAACGATGTCGACTTTTCTCGCCAGGTCTGGAGGCAGGTCCATGAGGGTCTTGTACGCTTTCTCGCCTAGAATCTGATCGGCAGTCGGATTTACGGGGATGATGGTGTAACCATGTTCTTTCATGTAGGCGGGAACAGTGTAGGCTTCCTTCTCGGGGCTCTTGGAAGCCCCTACGAAAGCAATTACATCATATTTTTTCAGAATTTCTCTAGGTGATATCGTTGTGCTGGGATTGTGGGTTTGGGACGTAATGCTTGCCTCTGGTCTTACCTGTTGCCAGGTGGCTAAAAAGATGCTTCGTCGCGAAATCTCAGCTAGCTCTGAGGCCGTATGTTCTTGAACTGGGTATAGAACAGTGTGATTGAGACCGTGTAGAATATCGTGGCTAGATAGAAGGGAATGTCGAACCTTCCCGTTGCCAAGACCACGCCTCCAATCACTGTGGTTATGCTGTTGGGGATTCTCCAGACGACCGTGTTGATAGCGCTCGCCAATCCCCTCTCGTCCTGGGACATGATGCCCATAAGATAGGAATCGCCCAACGGTCCAGCCATGTTCATCAGAGCCGCCCGAACGATGTAGAGTCCCCCTGCTAGCCTGACGTCCGGCACGAAAGCAAGGCTCAGCATGAACACTGTCGAGAACCCTTGTGTCGCGACAATCGCCTTGAGCAGCCCGAACTTGCTTGAGAGTCTCGGACTTCCAATTGCAGCCAGTGCAATCGTCAAGTTAGACAGAGAGAGTAAGGGTCCGCTGAAAGTGTCTGGGGTTCCGAACTTGAGGAAAAGCCAGGTTGGTATGAGAGGAATGATGAATCCAGCTCCTAGTCCAATGAGGCTGTTTATCCCGGAGAACTTGAGGAGAGTCGGGAAATTCTTGCCTCTGATCAGTTTTGTGGGATTGAGCGTTTCCCTGTAGCCTTTGAGATTGTGCCACAGCACGATTGGTGTGATGGCTGAGACTAGTCCCACTAGCACTAGGAGGTCTCGATGGATAGTAATCGAGTCTAATCCAGTCATAGATTGAATGGTCGGGATGATTGTTGGCAGTAGGAACCCGAATGCTACGCCTCCATTGCCAACGATGAATGAGAGGGAGAACGCCGCGTCCCGATTCTCCAGGCTCGTCTGGTCAGCGATTAGCGCGTTCCATGTTGAGAGCGCGGCCGATTCGGCTATTCCTAGAATTATTGTAGCGACAACAAGGAGGGCTAAGTTGAATGTAAGGGCGATAATTATGATTGGAGGCGGCACTAGCGCACTCCCGATCAAAAGGAGCTTCTTCCGACCCTTTCTGTCAGAAAATATTCCAAGAGGTATCGCGAGGAGAACCATTGCTCCTTCTAGCCCTAGGAGAAGTCCAACGATGCCGGCGCTGATATTCAGCTCAGGAAAGAATCCTGTAAGATAGACGAGGAGGTAGCCTATCCCGATATCGTTGAAGACCAGGGCGGCGGTGAGCCACTTCAGTTTTCTAGGAATCTTGGAGAAGAACCCACGTTTCTCTTGGGCTGCAGGCTCCATCTCGACTCCCCGGCGACGGCTGAGTTGGATCGCGGGTTATTTAATCGGACCCGGGAGGGCCGGTCTTGAATTGGCAGATTGTCGAAGCTGAGTTTGTTCTCTCAGGAAGAGTTGTGAGAGCACTGCCGAGCCGAGGGCTGACGCAAACGCGAAGAGAATGACGGACTGGAGTTGTGTCGCGTCCGCGATCACTCCGCCGATCAAGGGTCCGAGACCGCCCCCGAGACTTATCGCCGACTCTAGTATGCCCAGTCCTTTTCCTCTATCAGCGATTGAAGTGTAATCTGACATCAGTGCAGCAGCGGAGGCTTGGATCAATGGATAGATCGGAAGCGTCCACAGGACTGTGACTACGATTGTGTTTGTAACAAGGTAGATCGTTGCGAAGTAGGCCATGTACCCCACTGCTCCCAAGAGGAACATTGGTTTCCTGCCTAATCTATCATCTAATGGGCCGACGATCCGGAATGCGATCGCCCCGAGGACTGTTGTAGCGGTAGCGGCGAGACCTGCCATTAACCGGGACCCGCTGAGAGAATCGACTAGGTATATTGTGAAGAAACTATTGAACGATGAGGATGAGACGAGTGCGAGAATTGAGACTCCGCAGAGAATCAGGACATTTCTCTGCCTGAGAAGATTCCAATATCCCTCTGGGCGGACCGAGGATTTTACGATAGTAAGCCCTTGTTTGGTTAGGAAGGAAACGACAAGGAGTCCAGAGTAGCCGTAGAGCGCTCCTAGGATGTAGAGATAGATTGGGTTGAGGAATTGGAATAGTACTCCTCCGATGAGTGTTACCGAAGCGTAACCCAGCGAGGCTGCTGTCCAGAATTCTCCGATAGCTCGCCCGTACTGGGTGGACCTCTCAGTCGCCAGTGCGGCAAAGATGGGAATGAAACTTGAGGAGAATAGTCCCATCAGTGCAACTACGAACACGAACTGTGCAGGGTCTCGTAGGAATGGGAAGAGAGTGAATCCAACGGCCTGAACGATGAACGCGAGAGCTAGGATCCTCGTTCCCTTTCCAGTGGAGTCCAGAATTCCTCCCCAGACTGGAGAAAGGGCGATTGTCTCGATGGCTGGGATGAACGATACTAGCGCGATTAGCGAGAAAGATGCTCCTAGAGAGCGGAGCTGGATTGGTAGAAATGCCCAGATTATTCCGGTCGGGCCGAAAGCGAGAGCGGTTGATAACTTAACAGCGATTCGCTGGTCCGTAAAGACCCGTCCACATGCTGGCGCAGAAGCGATCTAGAGCGCTATTTTGAAGGTGTCGTCTGGATAAGACGTCTAATCTCTTCGCTTATCTTTTGACGCTCTTTGTCATCCTTCGCCATCATCCACAGAAGCTTGAGCTTGAAAACGCGATCCTCTAGGCTAACGTTTTCTTTCTGCACTGTGTCTACCATGCTTGTCTGCGCCATCGTCCGGTATCAAGCTCATTCTCGATCGTTGGAATATAACAAGATCTGAACCCGGGAATCACTCACTACAGCCCAGCGAGTCCCCCGATCACAAACCCGACAATCGCCAAGAGACCAAAAGTCAGATGTAGAAATATCGTGTCTGCGTTGGCAGGTATTATTGCATGAGGATCCTTGTAGTTAGCCCGTAGTATCTTGACTGCCTTCAAAGCAAAAGGTAGACTGAACAACGCAATTAGTGTAGCGAAACTCGTGATCGGGAAGGAGACAAAGACCTTCAGAACCGCATAGAGGAGCAGTAGAAAGTAAGAGGTCGCCAATAGTCCCACATAGACTGCGACAGACCTTAGGTAGCCCAGCCTCAAGACCAGAGTTTTCTTTCCGACCGCTTTGTCCGCGTCCATATCGGGAAACTCGTTAATCCACAAGACTGCTGCAATGAGCAGTCCCACTGGAATTGATGCCAGCAAAGGCACCGTTGCTGATGCAAGAGATCCGGTTTGAACATAGTAAGCGCCCAGAGTCATTACGGGCCCGAAATTGAGCCCGACAAGAAATTCTCCAACCCCTCTGTAAGCCAGTTTGAAGGGAGGACCGACGTAGAAGTAAGTGGAGATTACCCCGATCAGTCCAAACCAGAACAACTGGTACAGTCCCAGC
>WNGP01000541.1_pt1 | contig 29258 bp, 25 predicted proteins | sample 5407671 | NCBI WGS metagenome assembly WNGP01 (sample SAMN13153381, study PRJNA577476) | soil metagenome | isolation source: 40 cm soil or saprolite under Garry oak tree replicate 2 | place: USA:California | collected 2016-06-15 | reverse complement strand
TTAGCGGCGTGGCGGCGGGTATCTCATGCAACATTGCGCTGGCATGTGATATGCGTATCGCCGCTGATGATGCACGTTTCATCGAAGCCTTTGCCAGGATTGGCCTTGTTCCCGATGGAGGTGGCGGTTATTTCCTACCTCGTCTCGTAGGTGTTGGAAAGGCAATGGAGTTGGCGATGCTTGCCGACGAGGTGAGTGGGCCGGAAGCCGAACGTATCGGGCTGGTCAATAAGTGCGTGCCACAGGCAGAGTTTGAAGTGGTGATCGCTGAGCTAGCCCAGAGATTGGCGAAAGGACCGACCCGCGCCTATGGGCTGATCAAAAAGCTGATCTATACATCTGCCGAATCTGATTTTGAGACATCTTTACATCTTGAAGGTGAACTGCAGGACATTGCTATCGAGACGGAAGATCATCAGAATGCCGTGGCCGCGTTCTTGCAGAAACGACCGCCCGAATATAGAGGAAGGTAGGAGGGGTGCGCATCAACACCCTGACCTACAACAACGTCCAGATGCAAGGCCCTAAGCGGCGAGCATGGCTGCGTGAGCACAGTCCACAACATCTTGAGCAGTGTGCTGCACTGATGCGGCATGCGCTGCAAAAACGCCCGGAGAGCGCTTCTCACAGCACACTCGTTCTTGGCGCTGGCGCCTGTACAGAGGTTCCCCTGGCCGAACTCGCCCGGGACTCTGACGAGGTCGTGCTGGCTGACCTCGACCTCGCATCCATGCAGCAGGGGCGTGACGAGCTTACTTCAACCGCGTTGCGTAGACGAGTGCGCCTGCTACAGTGCGATATCAGCGGTGGGGTAAGCACCAACCTGAACCACCTGGTCGAGCAGCAGCCGTGGGATAGGCTTGTTCCACAGGGCGCGCAGGCCGTATTCGATGCTGCCGCTCGCTGTTTAGAGCAATGTCTCGTGCCGGACCCACCTGAAATTGAAGGTTTGGGTACAGGTGAATTTGGTGTGGTTGTCAGTTCGCTTGTGCTCTCACAACTCTTCAGCTATCCTCTATTGGACATACTGGATCATGTACAAAGCATCGCTCCCGGCTATTTTGGGGAGCAGGAGCGCCATCGTCGCTACCAGGAGGCTGCGCAGGCTTTCCGCGTGCGTGTGATCAATGCACACCTGCATCTCTTGCGCGAGTTGGTGGATGGGGGCGGTCTCGTTGTGTTGCTCTCAGACGTACGAGGCTTTGTCTTTGAAGTCTATGGCACGGGAATTGATGTGGAACATCGCAGGACAATGCCGTTGGTTCCACGGACGCTGCCAGAGCTTGTAAGAGAGAATTTCCCGGTGGTGGAGGAAACACAGTGGGAGTGGCTGGCGGATTTGCCAGAGGAGGGGAAGTTGGGGAGGGGGTACGAGGTTGCGGGGTATATGATGAGTTCCAAAAGTTAGTTTTTGTGCTTGACAATCCTATCGTCTCGCAGGTATACTTGACATATCGCATATATGAAGTCGTCGCGAGGGACGAATACATGCTGGTAGGAGTTACAGCGAGCCGGAAATGGTGAAAGCCTGGCATCTGACACCACGTGGAAAGCCACCCTCTGGTCTGGTGTTTAGAATCAAATAGACCACGACGCGGGACGAATGCTACCGGTAAACAGGTAGCCAGTAATTCTTGCCGGAGGCCCACCGTTATCTGAGGGCAGGGCATCGAACGTATACCAGATAGGTTATGTTAGAGATAGTAGACCGCTTTAACTACTATGTTCCGTGCCTACAGAGTGGGAAGTCTGTCCGTGTGAGCTTTTTAGCACGGTCAGCTTTCAAGCAGGGTGGTACCACGGGCTATATACGGAAAGATCAGGCCCGCCCCGAACAAATTTCGGGGCGGGCTTTTTGTTTGTATGATTCTACAGTTGTTAAGAGAACATTGGGAGGTGTCAAGGCATGGAGAGTAACGAAATCCGGCAAAAATTTCTGGACTTTTTTGTCCAAAGGGGCCATGTAATAGTTCCAAGTAGTTCACTGGTTCCGGCAAATGATCCTACGCTGCTGTTTACAAATGCTGGTATGGTACAGTTTAAAGATGCATTTTTGGGGATTGAGCAACTGCCTTACAAGCGTGCTTGCAGCGTGCAGAAGTGTATGCGTGTCACTGGGAAGCACAATGATTTAGAGAGTGTTGGTCCATCACCACGTCATCATACGTTCTTCGAGATGCTTGGTAACTTTTCGTTTGGAGACTACTTTAAACGTGATGCAATTCGCTATGCCTGGGAACTGCTGACCCAGGAGTTTAAGATTCCTAGTGAGCGTCTCTGGGTCACTGTCTATATAGATGACGATGAGGCCGCTCAGTTGTGGGAAGAGGTAGGTGTAGATAGGCGGCGCATTCTGCGTTTTGGGGACAAGGAAAACTTCTGGGCCATGGGCGATACGGGGCCTTGTGGTCCGTCTTCGGAGATTCACTACTACCAGGGTTCGGATGTCAATGCGCAAAAGGCTGAGGGTATCAATTCGGATGATGACGACTACCTTGAATTATGGAATCTCGTCTTCACGCAGTACAATCGTGCTGCACAAGGCGTCATGACACCGTTACCCAGGCCTTCAGTTGATACCGGCATGGGCCTGGAGCGCTTAGCAAGCGTGCTGCAGGGAGTCAAAAGCGACTATGAAACTGATCTCTTCAGGCCCATCATCCACCGTATTATGGAGCTACTCGGCAAAGATAGCAACCATTATCGTGAGCATTACGCGGCTTACAATACTATTGCCGACCATAGCCGTGCTATAGCATTTTTGATCGCTGATGGTGTTTTACCAGGCAATACGGGGCGTAATTATGTCCTGAGGCGTATCATACGACGTGCTGCCTATGCAGGCAAGACACTTGGCTTTGAAAACCCATTTCTTGCTCGAATTACTCAAGTAGTGATTGACATGATGGGAGAGTGGTATCCGGAGTTACGAAGCAGGAGTAAAGTTATCAGTGAGTGGACTACTGCTGAGGAAGAGCGCTTTAATCGCACCCTGGCGACTGGTCTGGGCTACCTGGAGGTGGTGATTGATCAAATGTCGAAGGAGGGTAGCACTCTGCTGCCAGGGCGTGAAGCCTTCAAGCTTTATGATACGTACGGCTTCCCACTCGATCTTACGCAGAAGATTCTTGCCGAGCGCGGTTTAAGCGTCAATGTGGATGAATATGAAGAAGGATTGCGCGAACAGCGGCAGCGTTCACGTAAGGCGGGACAGTTCAAGGGAGGTAGAGGCAGTCACGCGTAGTTCCGTAAGTTTATTGAGGCGTCAAGATCGCTTGACGCCTCAATAATAGTGCCTGATTCGTATAGTTTGGTTTCCTGCAGATGTTCCTCAGTCACCATTTTTTGATAGAGCCGGTGTTTCTCTAAATGCCTGGTCCAGAGGTCTGGGTGGCGATAGAGGTGTGGTCACAGCTACTGGTGTTGGTCGTCGAGGCGGTACATCCAGACTGAGGCGGGTCGTTCACATCGTTGGTGTACTGGTCGTCGCTGTAGACAATCGAGGCGAGGCCAGTCAGGGGATTCGCAGCTACTCCAAAGTCGTCGAACAGGTCGCGGTTGCCAGTGCAGGTAACGCCGCCCTCGCACACACCACCACTATGGACTTTCGGAGTGGCCTGAACTTGTGTGAAGGAGCTGCCAGACCTGGTCGCACTCGAGTTCTGAGCCATGTACACATACCATGCCGTGCTTGATGGATAGTTGTCAGGAGGGTTCGTGCCGTCGTAATACGAGGTGCCATACCAGACGATATCGATATGCCCAGCCTTATTGGCAACGCTCCATGGCATAATGGCGGTGTTGGATGGCTTTTTGTTCACCTGAGTGGGGTTCGACCAGCTCGTACCGTGATTGGTCGAGTAGCTATAGTAGACGTTGTGATTGTCGCTGAAAACAGAATAGACGTTGCCAGCCTTGTCAATGCTCACGTTCGTGAATTGGTGATTGTAGCTGACCTGTGTGTTGGGACCATTATACACGATGTGGTCGGTGAAGGTCTTGCCGCCATCGATGGAAACTGCCATCCAGACAGTATGGAAGGCGCAGGTACCAGCTTCACCGCAAGCTACCTCGCTCGCATCGTGGATACCATCGAAGGTCTGGTAGATGATGTGACTCTTTGGGTCAATCATCAGGTTGCCGATCTGGTTGTTGTTGATGAGGAAGGGATGGTTGGTATCAATGGCATCGCCCAACTGGGTGAACGTCAGTCCAGCATTGTAGCTACAGTTGACATCAATGTTGAAGGTGGCAATGTCGTGGTAGGAAATACAAACTTTGGTGGCCTGATCGGCAGCGATCCATTCCCGATCATCCCCGGAAATGGTGGCACCAATCGGATTGAGGGCCCAGGTCTTGCCTCCGTCCATACTGGTGCTGACGTCAACATTAGCCAGGCTCAGACCAGCGACGTAGACGTTGTAGATACCGACTGAATTTTTGGCCGGTGCCACCGCCAGGTCGGTGTCGCCGCCACCAGGAGCGAATCCGGTGTTGTTGCTTTGGGATCCTGCATCGGGCGAAACCAGGGTAGTGTAATGCATGCCGCCGTCGCTCGATCTCCAGGCATCGGTGCCGCCTCCCAGGCCGTGCTCAGAGGAGGCATAGAAGTTCCCAGCCGGATCGGCCCGAATCGCAGGCTCAGCCGCATAGTTGGTGCAAGCCTGGTTCTCGGTCGATTGCGGGCAAACCGTTCCTGGCGCCCCCGGTGGGTTAAAGTCGCCAAGCTCGAAATTCGTAAAGGCAAAACCAGCCGCGCTTACGTTGGATGCGGAGAAGAGCATAATGGCGCCTGCCAGGAGTAAAGAAATAACCAGTCCTACATTGGCTCGCCGCAATACGCTTCTCATTGTGTAACCTCCTTCTAGCTAGAAAAACTAATCTGTATTAAGTACACGTACAGCAGCGGCGAAACGTATTACCTATCAATTAATGCAAAATAAAACAATTGCTTATCAGGGGTTTCTATCGACTGTTAGGGGTTGGATCACATATTTGTTTAAGCAAGAGGACAGCAAGCATAAATAAATCTTGCAGCAGGTGGCTAATTTGATGTCTAAAATTTATGTGTTGCATCATTGCCAGCTTGTTGTGAGGTACCTTGGGGCCAGGGTTCGAGATTGACAACTACCGGCTCCTGTGAGTTGCGCACAATGACCCACTGGGAGGGGGTATCTGGCGAAGCGTTGATCTCCTGGTGCGGCACAAAGGGAGGCACGTAGATGAAGTCGCCTGGTTCTACTTCCTGCTCGAACTCCATTTTGTCGCCCCAGCGTATCTTACCCTGGCCTGAAACGACGTAGATCACGGTCTCAATTTCTCCATGATGGTGCACGCCGCTATAGGTATTGGGAGCAACCACTGTCACGCCTGCCCAGATGCCTTGCGAGCCTGCTAGCTCCTTTGAAATAGCCGCTACGCGTTGCATGCCTGGCGTTTGCGGAGTATTGGAGTCAAACTGGTGAGGTTTCACGACGCGCACGCTGATCTTCTGTGCCGGTGTAGTTGTGTGGGTAGGTTGCTCGGCTTCGTTCGTACTCATAGATGCTTCTTTCTCCTCAGAGCAATATTGCTGCTTTATGTATCCGAGAGCTTTAGAATATATGCTACCACATTTTAAATGTGAGCAAGCCCTACATGAGTTATACTTGCTATTTCACCTTTGCGATGTTACACTCCTTAAGGATGAGTCATTACTGTGTAGTCTGGATATAAAGGTGTTGAGGAGAGTCTCTGCATGTCTTCCGGCCGATCACCTTCTGGTACGTCTACTATAGAGGCTGTAGCGGTCTCTACCACAGAAGGACAGCGTGTACGCCGGGTCATTGTGACTTTGCTGACCATTGCGGCAATCCTGACTTTTGCCTATAGCGCACTCTCGATATATATTGCCACGCAATTGGTTTACGTGCCGCAAAAACCGATTTACGCCACGCCGGCCTCGCTGGGTCTGACATTCCGGTATGTGACATTCCCTAGCCGGGAAGATCACCTGCAACTGCGCGGCTGGTTTATCCCGGGGGTACTATCTGGCGGGCGCCTGACGTCGCAGCGTGCGATTATTATGGTGCACGGTCTTCGCACCAACCGGGCCGATAAGGGGGCTGGACTGCTCAAGCTGAGTGTCGAACTTGCTCGTCACGGGTTCGCCGTACTCGCCTTCGATATGCGCGGCTCGGGTGAATCGCAACCTGCGCCGCTCTCACTTGGCTACTTTGAACAGCGCGACGTGCTGGGCGCTGTGGATTTCTTGCGGTCGGGTCGACTGCCCTTTCCAGAACTCGGGCGTCCTCGGGTAATCGCTGGTTGGGGAGTCTCACTGGGGGCCGCTACAATGCTGCTAGCAGCCGTGCAAGAACCGGCTATCCGTGCCATCGTTTCAGACAGCGCCTTTACAGATATCATCCCCATTCTGGAGCGCGAGGTACCGAAGGGAAGTCATTTGCCACAGTTATTTACTCCTGGAGCGCTCTTCGCGGCGCGAGCGATCTATGGCGTAGATTTCTATGCCGTTCGCCCCGTGGATGTGGTAGCCAGTATAGCGCCACGCCCCATCTTTTTTATTCAGGGTACCAGCGATGCCTTCATTCCGCCATCGAATATGGGTGACTTAGCCACTGCCGCGCGCGCCGCTCCCAATGCCAATATCCAAACCTGGTTGGTGCCTGGTGCTACACATGCCCAGTCCTTCAATACGGCAGGTAAAGAGTACGTTGATCGTGTCGTTGCCTTCTATACAGCCGCTCTTGGGCAAGATAGCAGCGGTACGTAATGCAATTACCGTGGAGGAAAGCCGTGTCATCGATTGATGAATCTAATGCTCCAGTGCAAAGCTCCACTTTTCCCAGGAAAAGCAGGGCAGGGCATGGCGCTCTCGCCGGGTTGATCCCGCTTATACTTCTTATAGTCATGATTGTCGTAGTGTTTATTCTCACTGCTGTTGCACGCCAGTTGGTCGCCGCATCCGGGTTTTTCGCACAACAGCAAGCTGCCCTGATGGTGCTGATTACCGGTTTGGTGCTGGCCGTTGGAGTGTACATTGTTGCTATCGTGTTCACGTTTAGGCGAGTAGCAGCCTGGAAGCAGGGTGCCGCAGTGGTGCAGGTTCGTGCTGCACTCTGGGCTTTAGGGGTCACTGCATTGCTTGTCGTACTGCCTGTACTGCTGGCGATAGTGCTGCCCCAGCAGCCAGCTCCATGATGCTCAGGCTATCTATGTCCTGGATGAGTTTTTTGTATAAGTAGCGAGGTAAAAACTACTATGTCTTCAGATTCACGTGCAGAGTACGACGCGGTCGTCTCCGAGATAATGGCTTCATCGTCCGCGATTGGCGGGATGATGTTTGGGATGCCCTGCCTCAAAGATAGTGGAAAAGCGTTTGCCGGGTTCTACAAGGGGGCAATGGTCTTCAAGCTCGGTGCCCCCAGCCACGCAGAGGCGCTTGCTCTCCCTGGCGCCCGGCTATTTGATCCTACGGGCCGTGGACGCCCCATGAAGGAGTGGGTTGAAGTCCCGGCCGAGCATGCCTCCAGGTGGCTTGATTTGGCGCGGGAGGCTTTACATTATGTCGTTGGGGTGCACTAAGTTTATATGCATGCTCCAGAAACAGGGATCAGAGCAGGATGGGATCTGGCCCATCCTGCTACCATTTGTCTCATTGGGCTATCGAGGCCCAGGTGATTGACGAATTACGCCTTCGAAATTGGCATCTGGGCTACATCCTGCAGCGCTCTATCCAACATCTCAGCGGCCTCGTCAACTTCCTCAGAGGAAATGTTTAGTGGTGGAACAATACGTAAGGTGCTTGTTCCCAGGGCATTCAGCAGCAAGCCATGCTCCAGGGCCTGCTGTACGATGGCGGGAGCGAGATCATGTTTGACATTGACCGCCTGCATCAGGCCTTTACCACGAGGACTATCGATGAAGTCATATTTTTCGCAGAGGGCTTCAAATTTGCTGCGGCAGTATGCACCCATCTTAGCAGCATTCTCTAACAGGTGCTCGTCAAGAATGGTTTTGATGGTTGCGATACCAGCGGCACTGGCAATGGGGTTACCACCAAAGGTCGTGCCGTGATCGCCAGGGACAAACAAGTCGGTTCTTTGCCCGGTCAGCATGGCCCCGATGGGTACGCCACCCGCCAGGCCCTTGGCCATTGTCACTATATCGGGTACGATACCATAGTGTTCCCAGCTAAAGAACTTGCCGGTACGACCCATGCCTGCCTGCACCTCGTCGCAGATCATCACCAGGTTACGCTCGTCACACCACTCGCGCACTCCCTGTATATACTCAGGAGTGCCGGGCCAGATGCCGCCCTCGCCCTGAATAGCCTCGAGCAATACCCCCACTGTCTTCTCGCTCGTAGCTTCCTGCAACGCTTCCAAATTGTTGTAGGGCACCTGTTTGAAGCCATCAGGGAGAGGCACCCACGTGGCCTGGTAGGAAGCTTGCCCGGTAGCGGCGGTTGTTGCCAGGGTGCGCCCATGGAAGCTGCGCTCCATACTGATAATTTCAAAGGCCCCATTTTTATGGATACGCCCGAATTTCCGTGCTAGCTTGATCGCTCCTTCGTTTGCTTCCGCACCGCTATTAGAGAAGAATGAGCGCATGCCATTGCTCAGCATACCCAGTTGTTCAGCCAGTTCGATCTGGCGTGTATTATAGTACAGGTTGGAGACGTGGACGAGTTGCGTTACTTGCTGTTGCACCGCCTCTACAACAGCAGGATGGCAATGTCCCAGTACGTTGACGGCGATACCTGCCACGAAGTCAAGGTAGACCTTCCCGTCACTGTCCCACACGCGCGTGCCTTTACCACGCACGAAAGTAACGGGTTGCCGCTTGAAGGTTCCCTGGTAATACTTGTGTTCCAGGGCGACCCAGTCACGTTTTTCTGTCGTTGTCATGTATGTTTTCTCCTTTGAAAACGCTAATGTGGATTTTAATGAAATAAGCTGTTTGAAGTGTGCTTAATATACCTCTAGCGTGTATAGAGCGTGTTCTCGTCAATATAACCGTGCGTCAGATCGCAGCCCCAGGCAATGGCCTGGCCCTCACCCAGGTGAAGATCAAGAGAAATCGTTACTTCATTGCCTGCCATAGTTGCACGGGCAGCGGCTTGATCATATTGCGCAGCCATTCCTTGCTTCGTCACCTGAACATCACCAATGTAAATGTCGTAGCTGGCCGGATCGAGTTCGCAGCCACTGGCACCGAGTGCAGCAACAATACGGCCCCAGTTGGGGTCGCCGCCTGCAAGTGCGCATTGCCAGAGCGGGGAGACGGTAATCGCGCGGGCGGCTTTTACAGCATCAGCCTTATCGCGTGCTCCGCGTACGCGCACTGTCATTAGCTTCGTTGCCCCCTCGCCGTCACGAGCCATCTCGCGTGCCAGGTATTGTGTGACACGGCGCAGCGCTTCACGAAATGTTCCTGCCTCAGGATGCTGGGCATTGAGAGGAGTATTGCCTGCCAGTCCATTGGCAAAGAGCACGCAGGTATCGTTAGTGGACATGTCGCCGTCCACTGCTGTCATATTGAACGAGTCCGCCACCGCTGCATGCAACTCGCTTTCCAGCCACTGCTGTTCGATGGCAGCATCGGTCGTCAGGTAGCAGAGCATCGTTGCCATGTTTGGCAAGATCATACCGGCACCCTTGGTCACGCCGCCTAAGCGCACTGTACGTCCCTCGATTTGAAACTCCAGCGCGACACGTTTAGGGCGTGTATCGGTAGTCATGATCGCTTCCGCGAAGACATTTCCCTGGTCTGTACCCAGTTCAATGCTTTGGACACCAGCCTCAATCTTCTCGATGGGAAGCTGGCGGCCAATGATACCTGTGGAGGAACAGAGCACCAACTCGTTCTCCAACCCCAGTTGCTGCGCGGCAAATTCGGTCATGCGGTAGGCATTGAGCAAACCAAGATCACCGGTAGCGCAGTTGGCATTGCCGCTATTGACGACCACTGCCTGTGCCTTACCGCTGCGCAGGCGCTCCTGGCAGACGATGACGGGCGCGGCGCGCGTAGTGCTCGTGGTGAATGTGCCGGCGGCAACACAGGGTGCGTCCGAAGCTAAAATAGCCAGATCTTTGATCGAGCTATCGGATTTAATGCCGCTTGCCGTAACGCCGGCGCGAAAGCCCTGGGGGGCTGTCACACAATTATCGACCTCGCGAAATACATCAGACAACGAAAAGTACCTCCTCCTGATTGTGAAAAGTTCCCGAGGTATAACAGCCAGTTAGAAGTTACCAGAACTGGGAACGAGAAACTAGGCAACATGAACCTATGGCTGACTTCATTGTACAATGTGGTAGAGCGGTGTACAACCCCCACCGTCAGCATGCAGCATAGAAGCTGGCGACTCTTTCACAAAGGTCGCCAGCTTCTATGCTGCATAGCAAGATCAGTTACAGCCACTTGAACGCTCGCCAGACGAGCAGCATTGAGGCGACGATCCAGGCCATCATTACCAGCATGCTGGTTTGAATTGCACCCCAACTGGCACCGCTATAGATTACCTGGCGCAGCGCGTCGTTCAGGTAGTAGAGCGGCAACGTGTGGATCACTGGCTGTAAGAAGCTCGGAGCTCCGCTCGTAGAGAAGTAAGAGCCGCCCAGGAACATCATCGGGAAGCTGACCAGTAGTATAACTGAATTCGCCGCCTCGGTTTTCTTTACGAAACTTGCCACTGCGAAGCCAATTGCCAGCATTGTAAGCGCTCCCAGAACAACTACCAGGGCGAGCAGCGCGAGGTTGCCGTAGATGTGTACGTTAAAAATCCAGGTTGCCAGCGCCAGCAAGATGATTGTCTGCACTATTGAAAGTGCCAGGCGCGCAACCACCTGTGAACTGATCATTGAGATTGGCTTGAGTGGAGTTGCCGCCAGGCGCCTGGTGATGCCCAGCTCTCGCCAGCTTACAAGTTGAATGCCGACCGCAAAATTGGCCCACATCAGCAGTATACCGAGCATGCCGGGAGTGATAAAGTCGATTTCGCGCAAATCTTTTGCTGCCACTGCCTGTTGATCGAGCGTCAGCGGTCCTGGCTGGTGCGTTGCAGCACTATTGATACCGTCTACGATTGCCTTGACTGTCAATTGGGTTGACGCAGCCGTTACCGGGTTACTCTGATCGTAGAAGACCTGCAGGTGCGCCCCGCCCTGTACAAGCTTATCGCCAAAGCCGGAGGGTACGACGATAATCGCAGCTCGTTGACCGTTTGCCAGCGCTTGCTGCTCCTCGCTATACGTTCCTGTATATACCTGGAGCGAGTTCGATTTCTGCAACTGGCTGACGAGTTGGGCCGAAATGCTGGAATGATCTTGATCGACAACTCCCAGGGCCGTTTTGGCTGAACCGCTGCCACCGAAGAGGAAGCCAAACACCAGCATCGAAATGATTGCCAGTCCCAGGCTAGAGATGATCAGCGCGCGATTGCGGATTAGCATAATGAAGTTTGTGCGCAGGAGCGTAACAATTTTTGTCATCATGATGTATGTCCTTTCATGTATGGTATTTGCTCGCGTCTACTCGGGGCGAAGTTCACGCCCGGTCAGGTCGAGGAAAACGTCTTCCAGTGTGGGTGTACGCACCTGCAGGTCTGTCATGGGGATGCCTCGCTGTGCAGCATAAGCCAGCAACGCTTCCAGAGTGGGCTGCATCTCGCTGGTGTAGATGAAGAAGCGCTTGTTTGCTTCGCGCACGCCGGTGACACCTGGAAGTTCGCGAATTTCGCCAATAGTCGCCTGGCCGTTTAAGCGGCAATTAAGCATGGCCTGTGCTCCCAGGCGATTGATGAGACCGGTGGAGGTATCCAGCGCGATGATCTGGCCGCCATCCATAATAGCAATGCGGTCGCATAGTATCTGGGCTTCGTCCATGTAGTGCGTAGTAATCAGGATTGTTTTGCCTTGCTCTCGTAGTTTGAGCACTATATTCCACAACATGTGCCGGCTCTGCGGATCCAGGCCGGCAGTCGGCTCATCCAGGAAGATCACTTTGGGATCGTTTACCAGTGCCAGTGCCAGGGCCAGGCGTTGGCGCTGACCGCCTGAGAGATCCTGGGGATGGGCTTTGGCTTTCTCTTCCAGGGCCACGTCGCGCAGCAGTTGCCAGGGGTTAAGTCCTTTTGGATAGATTGATCTAAAGAATAGAAGCGTCTCCAGCACGGTCAGTTCGGAGAAGAGTGTTGTTGCCTGGAGTTGCACGCCGATGATGCGCTGGACCGCGCTTTTCTGACGCCGGATATCCAGGCCTGCGAGGATCGCTGTACCAGTATCGGGTGTGCGGATTCCTTCGATCATCTCGAGGGTCGTGGTTTTGCCCGCCCCGTTGGGTCCTAATACGCCGAAGATTTCGCCCTGCCGGATGGCGAATGAAACATTGTTGACGGCGGTCTTATGATGATAGCTTTTCTTTAGATCGCGCACTTCCACCATTACATCGTTTGATGTTGCGACAGTAGCAGTTTCAGGGCTTAACGTCTCTAGTTGCTGTTTCATAGTATGTTCCTTTCTATTGATTGCACCAGGTTTTCGTTCGTTGTCATGAGTATAGCTTTGCACCTGCCTCTCCTGGATGTGCTTCTGGTCACCTTTGAGGCCATATATTGCACCTGCCGCTTTCCATGACCGAAGTAATGGGTCATATCTCACCTTCCACACATCCTCACGCCGTGAGGCTATGCTATAATGGCGGTAGAGAAAGGATATAACCGGGCGCAACCAGCCATTCAGGGGAAACAAAGCATGTCTAGCCAGCCAGAGATCGACCTTGCAGCACCTGCTGTGAGCAACGAGCGAGTTTTGTCGACAGCGGGAAGAGGAACAGCACTCATCACACTCGTAATTGGGTACCTGTATACTATTCTCACAAGTCCGCCTGAACTAACACCGGTCAATTTTCTGGCTTTTACAGCACTTCAGGGGCTTTATTGTGCAGTGCTCTGGTGGTGCATCAAAAATTTCTCGGACCGGATCATTGCGCTGCTCCTAGTTGTGCTCACGCTACTGACTGTAGCGACCGGTGGGCTTAGTTTGACCGGCTTGCAATGGGATTGGCTGCTTTATCTCGTAACGATTGTAGTCTATTTCATGGTTCTCCCATTGAGAGTGAGCATCGTTGCAGGTATCCTGCTCTACCTCTCAATGGCAATAAATCTCGGCTTTCTTAACCACTGGAACTGGTCTCATATCTATCCTTCCTTGCTTTCCCTCTTGCCAGCCTATGCCTTTGTGGCAGTCTTTTCATTGGTGTTGCGTATAGTACGCATCGAGAAGGAGCGTGCTGAGACGCTGTTGCAGCGGCTTGAAGAATCCAACGCTGAACTGGAGGAGGCGCACAGGCAGTTGCAACAGTATGCCAACGAGGTCGAAGAACTGACGATTGTACGCGAACGCACGCGCATGGCACGCGAGATACATGATACACTGGGTCATTACCTTTCGATCCTGAATATTCAATTGGAGGCCATCAGTAAACTGCAGGAGCGTGATCCAGCTCGCGCTGCTGTTGAAATAGCGGAAGCGCGCCGTGTCGCCTCGCAATCCATGCAGGAGGTGCGCAACGCCGTTGCTGCCCTGCGCCCGATGAGTATTGCAACGCTGACCCTGCCCCAGGCGATTGCTGAATTAGGACGCGAGTTTGAACAGTATGCAGATGGGGGCGAGCTGACGCTTGACCTTGATACCGAGTTGCCCCTGATTTCGCCAGACCTTCAGGTTGCGCTCTACCGGGCAGTGCAGGAGACACTGACGAATGTGCGCAAGCACGCGCATGCAAGCAAAGTGCTCGTGCGCCTGCGCTATGAGGGTGAGATGCTGGAATTGATGGTACTCGATAATGGCCGTGGTCCTGGCAGTGATGATGCAAGCGGCCAGCCGGGAGGTGGTTTTGGGCTGGTTGGGTTGCGTGAGCGTATAGAGTTGCTTGGTGGCCGGGTCGCGCATGGTCCTGCCGAGCCAACAGGGTATCGCGTGACGGTGAGCGTGCCCGTACCCTCAACGCCCGCCCCGGTGATGCCTTCTGAGAGTGCCATCCCGGTTAAAATAGAAGATGCGGTTCAGGGATCGCCTTTCGCTGTTTAAGGTGCCTGCAATACCACCACAGTTTCCTCATGATGGAGGAGTCTCCTCGGGTGTATGGGAAGGGATGGAGGGCAGTACAGTGTAAGAGAGCGCATGTACACGTTCCTCCACCGCAATTAGTAACTGCTCAGCGTTGTCAAAGTCGCTCAGAAAAAGTGCCGGGCCGTAACGCACCGTGGCGTGCCAGTGTTTGCCTTGCTCACGTGTGTAGCTCAGCCCGGCTGGTACAATCGCTACCTGTGTATGTCTATCTCTTTCCGCCAGTTCTGCCATCTTGACGAATCCGGGCCGGAAGGGAAGAAAGGCGTCGAGATCGGTTTTGGGCGTGGGGTGCGGATCGATATTGGGATAGCCCTCCGGAAAAATGACGAGGATTTCACCGGAGCGGAGCAGCCGAACTGTGGCCAGGGTTACCTGTCGTAGATACTGCCTGGCCTCAAGGGGAGTATATGCCCATTGCTCGCCTTCCTCATGCTCGCGAAACTGTTCGCTGCGCAGAATGACGGGCCAGTCCGCCAGCGCGCAGGCGAGCTCTATCACAGTGCGCAAGCCCCGTGACTTGACCCAGTCCAACGCTACAATTGTGTGCAGGCGTCGTGGAATAGTGCGTACCAGGATATATCCATCGTAGAAATAATGGAAATGGCGCGCAGCGATCAGCACAGGCCCGGAGCGTGGAATATGTTCCAGGCCTTCAGCGTGCGGGTTCAGTGCGCTCTTGGCGATAACCCAGCAGCCAGCACGTATTACCAGCCATATTGACTGGCTGAAAGCTGTGCGCACTGGGCCAGACTGGGAGGTACGCATTTCCTCACCAGGGATAAGTACCAGCGATTCAGGGAGCAGGACGAGCAGTGCAGACAGGAACAGAGGAAACCAGAGCCCCACGCCGAGATCCAAGGCCATGACGAAGCCGGTGTTTGCCGTATAAACGCCAAATGGTAACCAGGCGACCAGGCGTTTTGTGTCGGCATTGGTACGCCAGAGCAGCCTGCCCAAGACCATAAAGATCACGCCATTCATCGTCCAACCAAGTAGATTGCGTACAGGCATGCCGAAGTAGGAGCCATACTCATGCCATATCCGGGCCTGAATGGGGACGTGCTCGCTGGCCATCGCCCAGTCCAGCGCCAGGTTCCAGGTCATCAAGAAATAGGTGCCCAGGACCAGTGACCAGAGCATCTGCCTGCGCAGTTTAAGCCTTGAGGTTAGCTTGCTCGCCAGCAAGTAAGAGGTGAAGCCCATGTAGAACCAGGAGAGTAGAATGGAATAGGGAACGATACCGGCTACTTTGATGCCAGGGTACGTAGTAGCAGAAGAGACTCCAAAGGGAAAACCTGTAATGGTGCCGAGCAGTTCCATGCTCAACGAGATGAGCGTGGATACGGCAAAAAAGATGATCGTCTTGCGAGAGCCAACGCAGATTAGACCGAAGAGGAGCATGGTTGCTGCGCCGAAAAGGACGTGCAGAGAGCTGGCAAAACGCAGGATGAATGGAAAGATGATTTGCCCAAAGGGATTGGTATCCCACAGTTCAGGGTGTGGCGAGATGATCAAAAGGCCACCGAGGCCGCATACCAGGGCCACAAGGTGACAAAAGAAGAGGGTTTTCACAACTTTCATAGAATGAATATACCTCCTCGAATAAGTGTTCGACCATACCAGGTCTCGCGCCAGTTCTCATACATGTTCGCGCTCACCAGCTTGCCGACCTCCACCTTTTGCCCAGCAAGCAGATCAGCTCGCCTTCTCAGAATCGACCTTCTCAGTATCGATATGCGGAGCACGTGTACGTGGTCTACTTTTCTGCTGGAGTGAGTGGGTAAATATCCCGGTATGAGAACGCCGTTTCTTGATAGCGCGCCGACCCGAGAAATTGCCTCTCAATGAGGTTGACAGAATGTTTCTGTGAGAGTAGGAAGGGGCTATTTCCTGTTTAGGGAGCTTACGCCCTTTCCAGTCAGTCCCACGTCCAGTCAGGATAAGGTATGCCACGGCTAGCACCTGTATCCCAAAGACGACCCAGCCTGCCGGGGCCGCCAATGACCAGCGGAACGCCAGGTCGTATTCACGATCAATGCAGCGCTTGGCATCGATCTGTGCTAAAAGTGATATGCCTGCTAGCAAGGTGGATGAGCGACGCACCTTTCCTGAACAGAAGGCATACAAGAGAGTGAAAAGCGGCCCTAGACCGTAGGCAATGAGCGCTAGTGCCGCTGGCAAACCGCCGAGCGGGACCCGGGAGCGGACAAGTTCGCCATAACAGCTCTTGCGCCAGCCCTGCGAGGCACTCTTCCAGGTAGTCCACTGACGATTCTCGACCAGGCCGCGTCCGTTCACTACCTCAACGCTCAGCCTGTGCTGCTTGAACTGTTCCGCCAGTGCAAGGTCATCTATGGAGGTTGAGCGCATGCCGGTTACAGCATATCCACCCGTTGCCAGGTAGGCCTCGCGCCGCAGGAGGATATACTGGCCGAAAGCGAATGCGTGAGGGGATGCCGGGTCCTTCACTTCTGCCGGGGTCACCCGTAGGGCCAGGACAGCTTCACTCGTGGGCATAAGTAAAGACATGGTTGGGCCGACGATGGTCATCAGGTTGGTGCTCATGGAAAGTAGATCGTCGTGCTGGCGTAGCGCATACCCGACCATCAAGCGGAGTGTCTGCGGGGCGTGATGCGTATCGGCATCGGTAAACAGGAGCCACTCACCATTTGTGAGTATAACGCCAGTATGCAATGCATGCGCCTTCCCTGCCCAGCCTGCAGGGAGTATGTCGAGACGATGCACCTGTATACGCTGGTCACGTGTTTTCCACTCAGCGAGCAGGCGCGGGGTTGCATCGGTTGAGCCATCATCGATGATAGTGATATCGAAGTCTGGATAATCCTGCGCCAGGAGCGAAGCGAGACAGGCATCGATATTCGCTTCTTCGTTGCGAACAGGCAGAATGATCGAGACGTGTGGAGCCGGTATGGGCAAAGGAGCATCGTCTGGTGGGCGCGTCTCTTTGACACTGCGGCGCGCACGATAACGTTGCCAGAGTGCAGCCAGTGCGAGGGCACCCAAGGGGAGGTATCGTAGCAGTGAGTTCATGCGTGTGCCGGTCGTAGTTCGACCTGAGTTCATAAGGTTCTCCTCGTCTCCATTTTTTTCATAACTATTCAGGTATCCGATTGCTGCCGCATGCGCGGGCGGACAAGGAAAAGGAGAGTTTAGCGGGGGCCGGAAGCCTCCCAGGCTTCCGGCCCCCGCGTCCGAGAGGGGAACTAGCAATCCCCCTGCACTCCCCTCCTGAATTGTTACAAGGATTTATATGACTACAATGGCACAAAATCTCCCTCAACGCAAATCATGGTACTCCCTCCCGACATCTGTAGAGTTGCTTGCGTTTGCTGCGTAAGATGGATAAGGTCTAGCTTAGAGGTTGGTTCCCCCAGACCCTGTGTCCCTAAGAATCCCGCTGGTTCAGTGCTGCTTGTACTGTTTAGCTCTCCACAAACGGGTCTCTAGCGTGTGATCAGGTCAAGCAAAACCGGGTAGACCAGCGCGGTTTGCTGGTGAGGCTGTGTTGGGTCAATCACGTCGTGGATGAGCTGGTACTTCGCGTCGAACTCATATGTCTCAACGTGATCGTACCCATCGGCTCGCCACCTGCCTACCAGCTTGCGTGTGATGCTGTTCTCCACGGCAGGATCAGCAGCGTTGGTGATTACCAGCACCGACTGCGCGGCGGGCTTGATTGTTCTGGCTGCATCGTAGACATAGAAGCCTAGACGCATCATCTGGCCCAGCCCGCGCGTGGCAAAGCCATGATAATTATGGGGAGGGCCGCCCTTAGAGGGTCGGAAGCGCTGGGTCATGATATTGGGGAGCAGGAGAAACAGATGCATTGCGAACCGGCTCAGCCCAACATCCAGGCCCCGGCTGAATGTGAAAGCTGGCGCGATCATTACTGCCTTGTTGACATCGGCGCGATACTGTGCCACCCAGGCGCCCATGAGCCCGCTTACTGAAATCCCTACGTAGGTAACGTGGTCGCCCAACCCGCGCGCAATATCTACAAAGGTGCTGCTGCAGTCCCGCAGCTCTGTAGCTGTGACGTACTTGAGTGCATCTGTGTCAAGGTTAGCAAGGCCACTGTGCGGCATGCGTGGGATGAGCACATTGTAGCCGCGCTCGAAGAGCAGGGGAGCGAGTTCGACAAACTGCCGCGGGCAATTGGTCATGCCATGCATCAGGACGATGGCACGCTCTACTTTGTGGCCATGCGCTAGCAATTTCGAGTGGCAGACCGGGTTGATCGCCTGGTCAGCTTTTTCTTCCCCGGCCTGCACCTGGGCAAAGCGTGCGAGGGCGCTGTCATAGTCACGGACGGGGTCATTTGTATACGAATCTAGCTTACCGGTCGAGGCATGGTTCACCACCCTGGTAGCGGCCCATGCTGCCGCCAGTAAGGCTCCGGCTCCAAGTGCAACTTTTACTGCACCACCGGGGGTTGTACGTTTACTCATATTATTGCTCCTTCCAAATAAGCTGCTTTCCGGTTCCGTCAACCTGAAAAAAGTGCTGGTGCAGTTTGATGCAGCGAGCCTGTGATCACGCTTACCGAACAGAGAGAAGATGCTCCCGTGGGTTCGATCTGTCTCTTTAGATGATACTACCATTATAGCCCGAGGCATAGACAGTATGAGGTTAAATTACATCCCTCAAGAACCCTGGTAAGTCAATTGCCGCCTGTTCTATAATGCATATGCATGGGAATAGCTTCTGTAATGGGCATTGAAATATACAGAGCCACTACTGACCTCTATTTTTAACTATACATAAGGGAGAGTGGGCATGACGCAACGCATACGTGTCTTGATTGTGGACGATCAAACGCTTGTACGCGAGGGCTTTCGCAAGTTGCTTGAGTTAGAGCCTGATTTTGAGGTTGTGGGCACTGCCGCGAATGGTGAGGCCGCCCTGGCAGCTGCCGAACGTCTCTATCAAGCGGAAACGCCACCTGATGTGATCCTGATGGATATTCGCATGCCGCACATGGATGGGATCGCTGCAACAAAAGCCTTTAAAGAGCGCTGGCCTGATGCGCATATTGTCATACTGACGACCTTCGATGACGTTGAACTCATTCAGGAGGGGCTACGTGCGGGGGCACTGGGTTATTCGCTTAAGGATATTACTGCTGAGCAACTTGCCATGACAATACGTACTGCTGCTCGTGGGCAGGTGCTTCTGCAACCTGATGTCGCTAGCAAAGTTATTTCTGCCCTGACAAATGCTTCTTCTACCAGGCCACCAACTGCTTCCACAAACTATACGCCATCTTCTACTTCCACCACGTATATCGATGCTACGTCATATGTTGAACAATTGACTGAACGCGAACGAGAGATACTGGCCCTGGTTGCTCAAGGTGCTTCTAACCGCCAGGTTGCCGAACGTCTTTATCTTACCGAGGGAACAGTCAAGAACCATATGAGTAGCATCCTCAGCAAATTGGGGGTGCGCGATCGTACTCAGGCCGTTCTCAAGGCAAAAGAGCTGGGGTTGACCTGACAAGTTCATCTATGTAACTGGGGGCGGTATCAGTAAGACTTCATACCCTCCAGCAGCGGATTCAGGTGCGTTTGTAACATTGTGGATAGTTGCAACGGATTCTCCATTTCCAGCCAGTTAATGAACGTATAGAAGTAGGTTGACAGCAAAATCACGGCCATGGATTCGGCCATAGTTGTAGTGTGCAACTCACCGCGCTCCTGCCCTCGCCGAACTATTTCAAGCAGTTGCTCGTACAACCGGTGTGCGCTGCTCGCCGTGTCTGAGAAGGCGAATGCGTTGTTAAAGATTTCATGCGTGACGATGCGCAGGAACTCACGATCTCCCTGGACTCCTGCTGCCAGCAGATTGAAAATAAACAAGATTTGCCCGTAAGCTGGGAGCTTGTCGAAGTCCGCTATCAAAGCGATGGCTTCTTCCACCAGGCGCATCTGCTGACGACCCAGGTGGCTAAGCACGGCATCTTTGGTCGGGTAATACTTAAAGAACGTGCTTGTGTCGACACCGGCTGCCTGCGCAATCTCCTCAACCGTCGTCGCAGCGTAACCGTGTTCACGAAAAAGGCGCAGCGCTGCACGGTAAATTAGCTCGGCTGTATCTCGCTTCTTGCGCTCGCGAAGCGCTAATTGAGGCTGGTGGCTGTCAGTTTGTAAATTTTCGATTGATCTGTCCATATATTTTCTCAAAAGATGAGTTCAACTACTGAGTTATTATACCTTCTTTCCCGATTGTATGCTCATAGTCAGGTTGCGCATGAGAACAATACCGAACCACAAGGTCCAAATAGGTATCAGTAGTAGTATTCCAGCCAGCCCAACGGTGTAGATGATCTCAATGTTCAATATCCAGCCAAAAGCATCGAGCAGCGCAAGGATACCCAATGCAATAGTAACGATACCGAGAGCGGGCTGCTCACGTCTTAGAAGGCGGCCGATACCTAACCACCATATGCCACTCAAGCTCGACTCGAGAAGATTCCAAAGACCTACGTAGACAACATTGATGAAGCCGCTGAAGACAATCTCCAAAATCTGACGCTGTTGTCCTGTAGCCTTGCTATAGCTTTCGATCAATGGTGACCCTGCCGCAGCTAGAATAACAGCACCCATTGCCCCGATGAGGATATAGGCCAGGCCGCAGAGCGTGTAGAGTGCAACGAGGTTCATGCCTTTATTCTTCAACCAGCTCCATAAAAACAAGGCCAGTGGAGCGAGCAACAGGTAGTAACCGAACATATCGAGTATCATTCCCCATCGAAAAAGGCTGACACTGCTGGCACTCATGACCAGCATGGAATGAGGATTGGAGAATGCATCAATATTAAAGCCGACAGCCAGCGCGAGAAGTACTATACTGCCGAGTGCCAGTACTCCGGCAAGGAGCGATGTTATAGCAGTCAGGCGTTGAAATGGTATTTCGTCATTCATACTGGCTCCTTGTATCTGGGTTGATCTTCTCTCTGCCCAGGAGCGATTAGCTCTGGCGCGGCTCTACCAAAAACATTTCAGAGATGTGAGCCTTTCAAGGATTCGGCTACTATCACGCATAGTACTATATTAACCGTCTCAAAATCGTTACGGTAAGCGTTACAAGTTATTGAACTGTGAGCTTGTGCTGAGGTTATAGTTGTACTGAACTTGCAGCTGTAAAGGGTCTAAGAGGTCTTGACCTTACTCCCGCTGGAAGGTTTTATACTCGTAGATGACAGGAAGGAGGTCGAGCTGTGCGAGAACTATTACACATCGGCGAGGTTGCAAAATGAATGAGAGTATAATCATGAAAAAGTATGGGCTTTTTCTTATACTGCCCTACGCGTTTTAGTTGTGCTTATTTATATAGGCTAATAAGCGGCAACTAACGGCATAAATTTGTCACGAAAAAACTATAACATGACCTCAAGCTTGTCAGAAAAGCTGTTTCATGTCATACTGAGTCAAAATACGATGTAAACATGGTGCAATGCGGAATGAATGTATCGAATCTAGGGAATATCCTCGTGGACGATCAGCAAGTAACGGCCGTCTTGGATTTTGAGTTCGCTGCCACGGATATTCGAGTCCTGGATTTATGTGTAGCACTCAGTTGGCGGCCTGTCAATCCGATGGGCACGGGAAAAGAATGGGACCTGATCGATGCGTTTGGCACAGCCTATATGACCCATTTCCCCTTAAGTGAAGAAGAACTGCTCGCCATACCGGATGCATTACGACTTCGTGATGCCACCTCGCTGGTGCACCGGATGGGGCGCTATTTCGTAGGTCTGGAAACTGATGCCCGTATCGAAAGCCGGGTGAAGCATTCGCTCTGGCGTGAAGAATGGTTGTCTGTCAATCAAGGGATACTCCTGCGACATGCGCTGACATGGGGTTGAGGTGAAAGAGGATGTGCTACCTGTTTACTTCCATTATATGACCACTGCTTCCTAGTGCACGAATATGCTACTGGGATGTGGTGCCATGACGACATACGATCCTGCAATCCGATCATAGAGTGTCTGGTGTGTCTTGCTCGTCAACAGGCTGATCACGTATGCTCCAACAATGATCCAGACGAGCACTAACCCCGCTGTGATGATCGGTGGAGGGGTTTTTGCTGCGAAAGGCCAGCCTGGAATACGCCAGAGGCACGCGTGCGTCAACTCCCATGGCAGGAACTTAAGGAGGGAGCGAACGAGTGATCGCACGAGACCCAATCGAGCGCCATGGATATCCGTCACCCATAGCCCGAGCTTTCTCTTGCCCCACGTTGCTTGCCATGCAGAGCATTCGAACAGGGCGAAGTAGAGGATGACCGGCAAGACCAATAGGAGAAACGCACTGAGTTCACTGGAATTGGGGTTGGAGAACAGTGCCTTGAACGTCTGCCGGAGAGGGCTCAATCCAAGGGAGACGCTCACAGCGATCAGCAGGATGATGTAGGCGGCAATGATGAGGTAATCAAGCAAAAATGCTGCAAAACGAAGCCGGAGGTTTGCCAAAGAACTCACTTCTGTTTCTCTCCTTACAGATGAGGACTACCAATTTTGCGTTCAACTCGTTAAAGAATGCTATGATGCTTCGACCAGGCTTGATTGAGCAGGAGCAGTGCGTTCGGACGTGCCTGGAAGCTGTTTGACCTGGTGCACGTAGGCAATGAGAATGAGCGTTTCTTCGACCAGGTTATACAGGAAGTGTAGATCGGGACGGATCAGCGGTAAGCCGCCGGCGATAGCTCCCCCACGCGCTAAGAGGCCTGGCGATCCTACAATGCCGGTTGTGAGATAGACCCGCATAATTGCTACGTGTTCGAGCGCATGCCAGGTGACTACTAGCAACAATACCCACAACCACGGATTGCTTTTGCGGAAGATGAAAAACAGTGTATATACACAGATGGGTACCCAGCCTGCATCAAAGATGAAGTGTGCCCATTCGAAATCCAGCATGCCTATAATGCCGTGTGCTTGTATGCTACTGAGACCTAGCAGGTGAATCTGGATCATCTGCGCGATATGTTCCGTGAAGTGCACGCTCTGGGCGATCAGTAAGACGAAAAAGAACGCCAACCAGCGATACTGGCGATAGAGTGCCAGTGTTACGCGTACAAAGATGGGAGACCAGGCCAGCAGGATGAGCAGCGCCACAATCCATAATTGCCCTCCCATCATATGGATAAGCAGCAAGACGAAGGACGTGATCGAGGCTAACACGACGGCGTACAGCGGGACCGGGTGAAGGGAGATGATGTGCCTGGCAAGGGATGTCTTCATCTTTTGTCTACCTTTTTTCACGACTGTCAGTTCGATGACGACTCGAGCACCTACAAAGGACGGACAGGAGCATGAGGAGATAGCCTCTTTGCCATGCATGCCAACGCGAGGCACATCGTTCTGGTCGCCACCACGCAAGATGGACATGCACACTGTACTAGTGTATCACATAGAGGGATTCAATTTTATTCCCGGCTTCGTAGCAGGTTCTCCCAAGAAGCGGGGGCTAATTGCTCCTCCAGCCAGGGCGACGCAAGCGTCCCCTCCTCTCGTCCGCACCACCCCCGCCTCTATGCGGCCAGGTTTCTCCATCTCCCCTTCTTGATGGAAGAGAGATCTGTACATGCTTGAAGATGGTATGTTACTATGAACGATGGAAATAAAAAGTGTGCGACAAGAAGCTGGGAGAAGCCCATGGAAGAACAGGAAAACCCCGCAGAACAAGAAGATTTCAGACCCAGGCGTATTGTCTATACTGTTCCCAATATGGAAGAGATCACTGTTCGGAAGGACATCACGTACAGAACGGTTGATGAGAACGAGTTGAAGATGGATGTGTATTATCCGTCCGACTTTGAAGGAGAAGCCAGGCTACCGGCTGTTATCTTTGTGCATGGAGATGGACCACCTGATTATCTCAAGGACGCGAAGGATTGGGGATGCTACATTTCCTGGGGACAACTGGCTGCGGCATCAGGACTGATTGCGGTTACATTTAACCACCGATCTACGGAAGGACTTACCCGGTTGTACGAGGTGGCGAGAGACGTTGATGCTCTCGTCAGCTATGTTCGTGACAACAGTGGGATGCTGGGCATTGATGGGAATATGCTGGGTATCTGGACCTGTTCGGCCGGTTCGCCGTTTGGCTTCCGGGCGGCACTGCGCAATGCTCCACCATACGTACGATGCGTGGTCTCCTACTACGGAATCACTGACCTGAAAGCCTACTACGACGAGCCCACTGAATCGCAGAACGCACCGGCGGAAGCGGGTGAGCCCGAGCAAGCGCTGCCAACGTTCACAGACGAAGTGTTCAACGAGTTCTCTGCAACTGCCTATGTGAGTAAGGCATCAGGCAATATTCCTCCAATGCTGCTTGCCCGGGCGGGTCTCGACCACCCGTTACTGAATGCGTATATCGAAAGGCTCCTAAGGGGGGCAATTGCGAAAAATGTTAGCATTGATTTCATGAATCACCCAACAGGTCATCACGCCTTCGATATACTCGATGATAATGCACGCTCGCGCGAGATTATTCGAGCAACGGTGGAGTTTTTGAAAACCCACCTGCTCGAGTGATTTGTAGGGACGCAATGCATCGCGCCCGCCTGGTGAGCCGCTTCCGGCTCCTTGACGCGATGCATTGCGTCCCTACAAATGTGTATCTAATGTTAGACACTTCTTCCAATAGGATTTGCGCTTCCGGCTGTTATCGTGCCGGTAGCCTGCCCGCTTTGATCGACCTGTACATCCATCCGCACCTGTAACTGCTGACTACCGCTGTTTGAGCCTGTACCTGTTAACGAAGCAGTCATATGCCACCGGCTCTGGCCAGATATGTTAGTTAGAGAACCTGTATAAAGTTGTTCTCCCGTACTCGTTCCAAGGGTGACATGGGACGAGGTGATTGTGATATTCTCACTGTCTCCCGCAGATTGCCCCTGCAGGACAATCTGCAAGTTCCCTTGTGGCCCATTGCTGATACTCATATCGAGTTGCATCGTTACATTGCCATTACCGCCAGGTCCAGATTGCGTGAGCTGGCCCTGTAGATCACCCGTGAAAGATGAAGGAAAAGCTGGCTGTTTTGAAGTAGCAGCGAGCGCGCTTGATGAGCCCCCCGAACCATTGCTGTTATTGGCAACAGTATTCCATCCTGGCTGAAACGGACCGAGTAGCGCCCAGACCGTCCCAACGAGCACAGCTCCCACAACAGCCGTAGCGAATACCGGGTGAGCACGGCTCTGTGGATGCGCAGGTTTATACAGGCGTATCAAGAGCGGTATCCCAACCAGGAGAATGCTGAGAACATAGATCGCGGCTCCCCACCAGGTACGAGTATCGCTTCCCGTCGCGATTCCGTGCACGACAACCAGGCCATACAGGAGCAATGTCAGCACATGCAAGCGTCGCCACCATTTATAGCCGATATGAGGTCGCAGCCATGTGCTGATGCCGATGGCGATACCCAGGTATAGTGCAACGATGCCGAATGCCATCCACAGAGGCCGGTAGTGGCTCACGAACGGGATAAACACTTCGTTCCAACCAAAATTGGTGAACGGGTCAATCCAGACCGCCAGTACATGCACACCTGTGAAGATGAGCGCGAGTAGAGTGACAAAATTATGCAGTTCACTATTAATAAGGCGCGGCCAGCGGGATGACTGCCAGTGTAGTGTGAGAGCCAGTCCTATAGCCACTGATAAAGTTAGAAGACCAAAGGCAGTGAAGCCGCCGGCACGAGCAACATCCCAGGTTACTGTTTGCCATACACTCATCATCTATCCCCTTTCTTCTCCTCGTCTAGCATGGCTTCCCTGGGCCAGGAGCCTACAGCCGGCTGGCAGGAGTAAAGAGATTGTTGTTCTCATTGCGCGAAACTGTGAGCGAGCCATGCCGGATGGAACTTGCATGGAATCAGGAGACATTAGAGCCGGAGGCCGGTGGTTGCGAGGAATTGTTGTTTCCAAAGCCGTATCCTCCTCCTTGCTGCTGTTGGAAGAAACCGCCGCCTGTAGAGGGTGAGGTTGTAGAAGGTGAGGTCGTAGAAGGGGTATTGGATGCTGGCGTTGCCTGGTTTGAGGTAGTTCCAGTCACATGGCCTGCAACCAGGCCTGTGAGTATACCAAAGACCACAATGGAGCCTGCTATCAGGCATTTTTTGCATGTGTGTACTAATTCGAGTGCCTGCGCTTTGGAGAGACGTGGCGAGACCAGTGCGGCATTTGAAGGACGGGCAGGCGGCGTAGTACGTGACGGGCTTGCCGGTCGTGTAGTAGGCATGGATACGACTTCTCGTTGTTGAGATAACAATGGATCAGGATGCGTTTTATATGGCTGATATGGCAGTGTGGGCTGCCCATAAGGATCATCAGCATTAGGATAAAACATCAGTAGGGACCTCCAGTATGCAAATAGCTGGTCCTTGCCAGTATCTACTACATCACTATTTATTTGATAGGCACTTGTTACTTGTTACTATACAAGGTTTTTGTGAGAGACCGATGAAAGATATGTAAGGAATTTGTCAAGAAAGTATAAAGTGCAGGGCTTTAGCTGTGGGGGCTTCACTGAATCCTTATTACAATTGCGCTCACGTTGCCTTCGCCGCCGGCCAGGTTTGACTCGTCGACCAGGGTGCGCGCAAGTTTTTGCGGATCGCCACCCTGCGCCAGTATTTCTTTGATGCGCTCATCGCGTAACATGCGCCATAAACCGTCGGTACAGAGCAAGACCAGGTCGTTTAGTTCCACCGGAAAGTGGAAAAAATCTATTTGGAAGCAGTTAGCCTGGCCCAGGTAGCGATAAAGATGCTTGCCTTTAGGACTCGTGTACACTTCTTCGGGCTTGAGAAGATTAGCCTCAACCAGGTTTGCAGCCAATGTATGGTCGGTTGTGATGCACTTTAGCCCCTTGTCCGCGCTGTAGTGGTATGCACGGCTATCTCCGATACTTGTTACGTAGAGGTGATGTTTGTAGACGAGGGCCACGGTCAAAGTACTGGCCATATTTGTTTCGTAGTCGGCATTACAATGATAGATTACCTGGTTTGCTCTGCGTATGCTTTCTCCCATCCATTGCTCAATGATGCTGTCTGCGGGCGAAGTGGGTTGATAAGGACCGCCAGGGATGCCTCGACGAGAGACCGAAGAGCTATTGCCAGGGCTAACGTATGAATGGGAAGGCAGGGGTGTAGACAGGAGAGGCAGCAGGACATCGGCTACGGTCTCTATCGCCAGGCGGCTGGCTTCATGTCCAACGGCGGATTTGCCTTGCGGCCCACGCAGCCCGTCAGCTACGGCAAACAAGCCAAAGGGGCGAGGTGGCGGCGCCAGATTAGCACATAACCCCTGAACGATCAATAACATGTCCTCATTGTCTTCAGCGACGTAGCGGCGACCGGTATCGCTGACATACCCGACCTGGCAGACATCGGTCACGAGCGGCGAGGTATCATCGAGGCGGTGCCCACAGCGGCGGCAGTAGCGCGAAGTGCTGCGATTCTCTTGCCCGCAGGCGCTACAAGGGTTTTCAGGAATGATGATGCGCACGCTCACGTTGGCATTGCCTACAGCGGGAAGCCTGGTTGGCGTGCTCGTCGCCGGTTCTACATTATTGAGCGCGGCATTAAGTGCCTCGGCAAAGGCATGTGCCGAGGAGTAGCGTTTTTGGGGATCGGTCTCGGTCGCGCGAAAAACCACTGCATCCACTGCTGGGGGTAACGACGGATTTAGCTCGCTAGGTGGCGGAAGCGAAGCTGAGCGACTACGCACAATCGCCTGGAAAGGCAGCAGGCCGGTGAGCATTTGATAGGCTATTACGCCCATCGAATAAATATCACTGGCAGGTTCTGCATTTCCCTGGCCCTGTTCAGGAGCGGTATAATGCTCGGTACCTAAGGCCCAGCCTCCCTGGGTCAGGGGGCGCTCCTTCTGCATGGCGCGAGCGATACCAAAATCGGCAACGACTAAACGCCCGTCATCCTGGTGAATGAGTAGATTCGAGGGTTTGATGTCGCGGTGAACGATGCGCTGTGGATGAGCATGGATGGCGTCGATGGCATCCGCCAATTCGTTCAGGTAGCGCAGCGCCAGGGCCGGGGGCAATGGCTGTTCGGCCTTCAACAAGGCTTTAAGCGTGCCGCCTGTAATCAGCGGCATCACGAGATAGAGCAGCGTGCCGTCCTGGCCAAAGTTCAGAACCGGCACAATGTTTTTGTGATGAAGTTGGTGCGCGTAGCGGGCCTCGCGGCGAAAGCGTTCGACCGCTATTGCTGTGTCCATGTTGCTGGCTGTTGTCGAGATGACTTTGAGCGCTACCTGCTGCATCTCAAAGGTGTCGCTTGCACGGTAGACCGCGCCCATACCGCCAAGACCCATAAGCGTTTCAATGCGGTAGCGTCCTGCCACTACTGCCTCGGGAAGCAAGCACTGGCAGGATGGATTGATGCACTTGAATGTTCCAGGTGGGTAATCGGTACGACACCGAGGGTTTTGGCAGCGCGGCATTGTGTTTCCTTCATCGCAAAGAGTAAGCAAAAGAGAGCTTTTGCATTAAGTATCTGCCACAATTTTAGAGTGATGACCGGGCTATGTCAATATAAAAATTCATATTATTGCCAGGGTCTGACTTGATGGTGAAGCTGGCAATCATGTATACTTGCTGCCAGATATGGATCAGATAGCGCTCATTTTGCGCGGTAATTTTTTATCTGCCCCTTTCCTTCCTGATTGATGCGCATGGAGAAGAGGTGGTATGCCTCCTTCTCTTATCATACATGGGAATCACTAATACCACCCTGCGCGGGTTCTGGCTTGTCATCGCGTGGGTGGTGTGGTTAGCCATTGCTGCCCTTGCCCTGGTGCTCTTCGCAGTCACTTTCCCGCTGTATATCAGGCTCCTGAAGTATGATGCTGCCAAGACAATGGCAGCCTTCGGTGCGACATTGCGCAGTGAAGTTGACCTGGACACGTTGCGCGACCACTTGCTGTCGGTGGTACAAGAGACCATACAGCCAGCGCATGTCTCCCTCTGGCTGCGTCAACCTGAGAGAGACGTGAAACGGGATGAGTATTCTTGCACAGTTCGAAGACTAGGCCCTGCGGTTAAACACAACATTGATAATGACCACT
>WNGP01000540.1_pt1 | contig 29274 bp, 27 predicted proteins | sample 5407671 | NCBI WGS metagenome assembly WNGP01 (sample SAMN13153381, study PRJNA577476) | soil metagenome | isolation source: 40 cm soil or saprolite under Garry oak tree replicate 2 | place: USA:California | collected 2016-06-15 | reverse complement strand
AGCCGATGGACTGATAATTCAGCTGGACATCGGGATGCGCCTGATTGTAGCTCAACATCCAATCCTGATAGATGATGTTCGGGAACGTGGCGCCCGCGCCGTTCAGCTTTACCTGCGCGGCCGCGGGAGCGGCAAGGGCGGCAAGGGCGGCAAGTACGAGCCAGCGTGTTTGCGTCATTTGGGGATCTCGTCCGAGTTAGAACGTGAACTGGGTCTGGAACAAGGCCTGGGACCGCGTTGCGTCGTTGGCGGTGTTCAAGGGGTCCGTCTGATAGTTGACGTGGTCCCAGTCAGCGAGCAGGCGCCAGTTCGGCGACAACTGATAGGATACGCCACCGATGATGCGGGTCTGCTTGTCGGTCGCGCCGGCCTGCTTGTGCCAGATATCCACGCGGGCGAGGACCGCGACTTTGGAGGTGGGGACCTTGTACACGCCGAACGCGCTGAAGAGGTGACCGTTCTGCTCCACCGTGACTGGCGCTGTCACGCTGTCGCGTGCGACCAGGGCCTCGCCCGCGAGGGTGAGATGCTTCGTACGGTACGAAACCATTCCGAGCAAGCGCTGGCGTCGGCCGCCTCCGGTCGGCTTGCCGTACTGGCCGTAGGCCGTGATGCGGAGCCCGCCCACCCGGCTCGAATCGTCGGTGTCGAGCATACGCACGGACACCCGTCCCATCGCGTCTTTGCGCTGGTCTCCCCCGCCGCCGCTGTAGCCCTCGCCGTTCACGAGAGTAACCTGCATGTTGACCTTGTCCGGTCCCCATTTTCCGTCGACGCCCGCTCCGAAGTCAGCCGCGGACCCGTAGCTGGCTCGCTCAAAGGCCATCTGACCTTGCATGCGGTAATCCCACAGCGCCTCCTCCCAGTCGAGCCACGGGGTGTGGATTAGTCCGAGCTTGAACGTGAGGTCGCTGCCGGTGGGCGTGTAGGTGGCGTAGGCGTACTTGAGCCGATACCGCAGGGAGTTGTCACCCGCCCCCGGCCGATTCACATCGAGGGTGACTCGCGTGCTGACGCCCCCCGCGAACTTCCCGAGCACGTTCACGTAAGCCCGCGTAATGTCGAAGTTGTTGAAGTGATTGACGGAGTCTTTCAACTGATAGAGATACTGCGTGTAGACCACACCGCCGACCGTCACCTGCGGGGGCGGATTGCCTTGCGCGGTCAACTGGGCAACGCCCGCTGCAGTGGCCAGGACGGCCACCCCGAGCGCCCGACGAATGGAGAACGTCATTGGCTGGCTCCCCTCCTGGGGAATGGGTTGTGGTCATGCTGCATCGCAGGGGGAAACGAATCCACCCGTGTCACGCCCCGGCGCGGTGTGTGTAACGAGCCGGTAACGGACGCGGGGGGCGTGCCGGAGCGCGGCTGGGCCACGCCGCGACCGGCGTGGCCACGGGGCCGGCCGGCGGCCGGACCTCCGCGGCAAGGGCCGCGAGCTCGGCAGGGAGCGAGCGCGCGACGCGCCGGGCGACCAGCCGTCGAAACAGGCGCTCCTGGGTCGCGCGGGCCACCCGCGCCAGCGCCAACAGCCCGCTCGTCGCCGGCCGTGGGCCGCGCGCTGCCGCGCCGCGATCACCACCGACGGCCAGCTCATGGAGCCGGCGCGTGCGCTCCGCCGCCGCCGCCGCCGCGTCCCCGAGCCGCACGATCACGACCTGAAGGTCGTGCAGATCTCCCAGGAGCTGCTGGATCTCTTTCAGGCGCCGCAGCACGGGCGCCGCCGGCGCGGCTTCCTCGACGATCGGTTCGAGCAGGTAGCGCGCCCGCTTCACACGAATACGCGCCGCGTGGGCTTCAGCGTGGCTCGCCGGCGAGCGGATGAGCGCGAGGCGGCGCTCCAGGTCGCTGCTCTGCTCCTCGAGCAGCTGCGCGATCAGCGAAGCGAGCGGCGGCTGAAGCGTTGCGTCGCGGACCGGAGCGGCACCCAGCGCCCGCCGGAGCCGGCGCGCCAGCCGGTCGAACTTCGGAGCGATCCGCTCCCGGATGTCCCGATACGTCCGGTCGCGGCGCCGCGTGAGCCGCGCCACGAGCCAGGGCACTCCGGCGCGTCGCCCCGGCGGGAGCTCGTCGCGGCGCTGCTCCAACCAGGAGATCTGGACCTCCACGTCGCGCGCCTCGCCGGTGGCGCGGGCGAGGTCGCGCAGCCGACGGCGCAGCTTGGGCGACACCACGGCATCGAGCTGCGGCTGGTAGGCGCGGAGGGTGCTGCGCAGGCGGCGCATCGCGACGCGGAAATCGTGCAGCGCCTCGACGTCGTCCGCGTCGATGAGGCGCTCCCGCGCCGCGCTCGCCGCGTCGAGCAGGTTCAGGGCGATGCGGCGGGCCGCGGCCGGCGCCGGCGCGGTGAGGAGGCTCTCGGCGCGCCTAGCCACGCGCCGTTCCGAGGAGCCGGAGGTGCTTCGGACCGAGAAACCAATCCAGCGTGGCTGCTGCGCGCCCCACCGGGCCCGGGAACTCGAGCAGGCAGGCCGCGCCCTTGCGGAGCTCGAGGAACGGCCCGTTCGTGGCCGCGAGCAGCGTGCAGACCAGTCGGCTGAGATCGGGCTCGTGGCCTACGACGCCCACGCTGCCGCGGGTGTGCCGGCCCGTGAGCCAGGCGACCACGCGGTCCACGCCGGTGCCCGGCGCGAGCTCCGGCACCCGCTCCACGGTCAGACCGCCGTAGGCGCCCGCGATGATCTCCGCGGTGTCGAGCGCCCGCTTGTAAGGGCTCGCGGCCAATACATCAAGCTCAGGGATGAGCACCTTCAGGCCGAGGGCGGCCTGCTCCATCTTGTGCCGTCCCTCCGACGTGAGGGGCCGGTCGGCGTCGTCCTTGCGCGAGCGCGCGAAGGCCTCGCGATCTTCGGCGATGGCGTGCCGGACGACCAGGAGGCGCATCGGACTCGTGCTCAGACGGGCGCGGGCTCGCCCTGGGTCCGAGTGGAAGGCCGTCGCACGATCGGCACGAAGGGCGGGCGGACGTCCGTGCTCTCGCGCGCGGCTTCGCGCGCGAGGTGTTGGAGGGCGATCTGGGACCGCAACGGCGCCTCGCCCTCGCCGGGGGTGCGCCGGCGGTAGGTGCCGTCAGGGAGCAGCTCGCGCACCTTGACGGTGTCTGAGAGAATGGGTTGCAGGATGTCGCCGATGATACGCGCCTGGAGCGATGCATCTTCGATCGGGAAGAGCGTTTCGATCCGGCGCCAGAAGTTGCGCGGCATCCAGTCGGCGCTGGCGAGGAAGACCTCGGGGTTACCGCCGTTCTCGAAGTAGAAAATGCGGCTGTGCTCGAGATACTTGTCCACGATACTCGTGACCCGGACGGTCTCGGACACGCCCGGCAGTCCGGGACGCAGGCAGCAGATGCCACGGATCACGAGCTCGATGGCGACGCCGCCTTGCGAGGCGCGATACAGCGCGTCGATGACCGAGGGCTCGACGAGGGCGTTCATCTTCACGATGATGCGCGCGGCGCGACCCTCACGTGCGTTGCGCTCCTCGCGCTCGATCAGACCGATGATCTGCTCGCGCATGCCGACCGGCGCGACCACGAGCTTCTTCCAGCGATAGCCTTCGGCGTTCCCCGTGAGCAGGTTGAACAGGGCGCTCGTGTCTTCACCGATGTCGGGATTGGCGGTGAACAGGCCGAGGTCCGTGTACACCCGCGCCGTGGTGGGATTGTAGTTGCCGGTCGAGAGGTGGACGTAGCGGCGGATACCGTCCCCCTCGCGGCGCACCACCAGCGCCGCCTTGCAGTGCGTTTTGAGACCCACGATGCCGTACACCACGTGAACGCCCGCCCGCTCGAGCATGCGCGCCCAGGTGATGTTGTTCTGCTCGTCCCGGCGCGCCTTGAGCTCGACCAGCGCTGTCACCTGCTTGCCGTTCTGCGCCGCCCGGGCGAGCGCGGAGATGATCGGGCTCGCCCCGCTGGTGCGGTACAGCGTCTGCTTGATGGCCAGGACCTGCGGATCATCAGCGGCGCGCTCGACGAAGTCCACCACGCACCCGAACGACTCGTACGGCAGGTGCACCAGCACGTCCTGCGCGCGGATCACGTCGAACACGTCACGCCCCTGCGCGAAGGGAGGCGCCACGCGGGGGACGAGCGGCTCGTCCTTCAGCGCCGGGAAACCGTCGTGGCGGTGCAGGGCCATCAGGGCCGTCACGTCCACCGGACCGGGCAAGCGGTACACATCGCGCGCCTCGAGGTCGTGCGCCTCCGTCAGCATCCCGACGAAGCTCTCGTCCACGTCCGCCGAGATCTCCAGACGGACGGGGTCGCTGCGGCGCCGCTGCCGCAGACTCTCCTCGATCATCTCGAGCAGGTCTTCGGCGTCCTCCTCCTCTATTGTGAGGTCGGTGTTGCGGGTCACGCGGAACACCGTATGGCTCACGACGCGGAGCCCCCCGAACAGCTCGCCCAGGTGGCGCGCGATGATGTCCTCCAGCAGCACGAAGCGGACGCGCCCCTCGCCGTGCGTCGACACGATCACCACGCGGTCGAGCACCGCGGGGACCTGGACGACGGCGAAGTGGCGCCGCGCCTTCTGCCCGCCGTTCCGGCGCTCGATCACCAGGGCGATGTTGAGGCTCTTGTTGTGGACGTGCGGGAACGGGTGCCCCGGGTCGATGGCGAGGGGCGTAAGGACGGGAGCGATGCTGGCCCGGAACAGTGTGTCGACATGCCGCCGCTCGGCTTCCGTCAGGTCGTCGAGCCGCACGCGCTCCACGCCGCCGCCCGCGAGGCCGGGGAGGACCTCGTCGTTGAGGATGCGGTACTGCTCGGCCACGAGCTCGTGGGCGCGACGGTCGATCGCCGCGAGCTGCTCCGCCGGGGCTAAGCCATCAGCCCCGTAGTCCTGCGGCTCCACGCCGGCGTACACCTGCTGCTGCAGGCCCGCCACGCGGATCTCGAAGAACTCGTCCAGGTTGGAGCTGAAGATCGCCAGGAACTTGAGTCGCTCGAGCCACGGGTTCGAGGGGTCGGCCGCCTCCTCGAGCACCCGTGCGTTGAACTCGAGCCACGAGAGCTCGCGGTTGAGGTAATGGTCCGGTGGAAACGCGGGGGGGACGCGATCGGGCACGATCAGCTCCGGCTCTTCGGCCGGGACCACACGAGGTCCAGGTCGCCGCCGAACGCCCGCTCGAACAGGGCGGCCTTGCGCTTGGCGTCTTCCAGCTCGATCGACGGATCGCGGGCCGCGGCCGCATGGATCCGCACCCAGCCGTCGCCCATGCGGCAACGGACGCGCTCGACCACCTCGCCGTGGGTCCGATCGAGACCGTCGGCGACGCGCAGGATCCCGGCGAGCCGCCGGACGAGGCGGCGCTCGCCGCGGTCGAGGCGGGCGAAGTTGGCGTGCGACTTCTTGGGGAACGCGCGGCGGTGATAGCGCGCGACGTTGGCGATCAGCTCGATTTCGCGGGCCGAGAAGCCACGCAGGTCGCCGTGCATAATGAGGTGGTATGCGTGCTTGTGGTGCCGCTCGTGGTTGATGAGGTAGCCGATATCGTGCAACAGGGCGGCGGCCCGGAGGATGTCGGCGCCGGCGGGGGGGAGCGCGTACGCGTCCCGCAGCGCGTCGAACATCTCGACCCCCAGGCGCGCGACCTGCTCGCAATGCCGCTCGTTCGAGCGGCACTTGCGGGCGAAGCGGCGCGCCAGCTCCAGGCGGTCCGGCGGCTGGACCCGGCCCGCCGGGGCGACGCCGGACAAGTCGTCGATCATCGACAGCAGCACCCCGTCGCGGACCCCGCGGTCGTTCACGAGCACGCGCTGGGTTCCGAGCCACCGCGTGAGGCGTGCGATGACGGCCACGCCGGCCACGATGATGTCGGCGCGTTGGGGGTTCAGCCCCGCGATCTGGCGGCGCGCCGTGAGCGGTGTCTCCTGCAGCCGCGCCAGGAGCCGCGTGACCTCCGCGCGGCTCAGCTGGTAGTCGCGCGCGCCCGTGACTTTGCCGTCGCGCTCGGCCTGCGCCATCTCGGCGAGGTTCGTGAACGTGCCACCGCTGCCGATCATCACGTCGGCCGCGAACGGCGGCTTCCCGACCACGTCCTCAATGGTTTGATCGATGGCGCTACGCAGGGCTTTCCAGTGTTTCCGCTTGAGCGGGTCGGACTTGCAGTATCGTTCCGCGAGGCGGACCGCCCCGAGCGGCAGCGACACCATTTGCTCCACGACGCCACCCGCGGCCAGGATTACCTCGGTACTGCCGCCGCCGATATCCACGATCGCCGTCAGCTGGTCGTCCAGATCGTAGTGACGGGTGACGCTGCGGAACGCGAGCCGCGCCTCCTCTTCCCCGGGCACGACCTCGAGGCGAACGCGATGGCGGCGCCACGCTTCGCTGACGAAGTCGCGTCCGTTCGCGGCCTCCCGCACCGCGGCGGTGGCGATCGCACGCAGCTCCGCGACCCCGAAGCCGTCCGCGATGGCCTTCATCCGTCCGAGTGCCTGCAAGGACTGCTGCATGGGAGCGTCGCCGAGGCGCCCGTCGCGGTACAGCCCGCGTCCCAGGCGAGTCATCTCCCGGTCCTCGTCCAGCACGCGATAGGAGCCGTCGGGCTGCACTTCGGCGACCACCAGGCGGATCGAGTTGGTGCCGATGTCGATCGCGGCGAGACGGGGGAGCGTGGACGGCTCAGCTACGGGCTTCGCCGGCGTCGGGGGTGCGGCCGGATGGGCCCCTGTCGCAGCTGTTGCAGTCACGATACGGCCGTGGGGGTGGAGGGTACGCGCAACTGGCTCTCGCTAATCCTATTCCTGTACGGCGCTCACGGAAGACTACGATTGTCACAATCCTGCAACGAGGCGGGCCGGCGGAACCTTATGCGGCACGACGACCTACACGCGACTCCACGGCGTCGCTCTGATTTGGCTGGGGGGAACCTGCAGCCTGAGGCCGTCCGTCGCTAGAGGCTCGTTCCCCCGTGCTACGGCAGGCTCCGCGAAGGGGGTCAGGTGCTCGCTTTGCGGCTACCGGGAAGCTGATCGGACCAGAGTGTAGGCAAGAGGTGGGCGAGCGTGTCGCGGGCGATTCGGAAAGCCGCCAGGCGCTCCGCGTCAGAACCCGCGACGCTCGCCGGATCGGGCAGGGGCCAATGCAGTCGCCGGACGTTGCCCGGAACGACGGGGCACACTTCGTCGGCGCACAGGGTCACAATCGTGTCGACCTGGGCCAACGGAATCGCGGACAGCCCCTTGGCGCGGTGGTGCGACAGGTCGATCCCCTGTTCCGCGAGCGCGGCGACCGCGAGTGGGTGCAGCGTACCGGGCTCGGAGCCCGCGCTCCAAAACCGAAAGCCAGGAGGGGCATGCCGTCGCGCCAACCCTTCGGCCATCTGGCTTCGGGCCGAGTTGGCGACGCACAAGAACAGGATCGTGGGCACGCTCTCTTGAAGAAGCTTAGCGCAACAGCCGCGTCGCGACGATGGCGCCGCCCAAGCCCAGGAGCACGCCGCCGAGCACGTCGCTCACGTGGTGCACCCGCAGCGCGACGCGGGAATAGGCGACCAGGGCGGCGACCGGGAGGACGATCGGAGCGGCGGTCGGGTGGGCGAGGGCGACCGTGACGGCTACGGCCGTCGCGGCGGCGGCGTGGCCGGAAGGAAACGAGTGAGGATCGGGCAGATCGACGAGCGCGAGCGGGCGTCCGCCGGCGTCGCACGGCCGTGCCCGCGCCACGGCGCGCTTCAACAGCTGCACGAAGACATGGGAGCCGGCATTGGCGAGGAGCGCGGTCAGGCCGAGTCGCGGCTCTCCGAGCGCGACCAACGCGAGCGCGACGGTGAGCGTGGCCCGCGCGCCGCCGAGATGCGTGATCCAGTACATCACGCCGGCACCGGGGCGGGGCTTGCCTCCCGGGCGAACGCCTCGGCCAGCGGCCGGCCCTCGTACTCGTTGGGCACGGGGACGCCGAACCACCACAGCACCGTCGCCGGGATGTCCAGCAGGGAAATCGGGCGGGTGAGCTGGTGCCGCCGCGTCACGCCGGGGCCGGCGACGATCAGCGGTATGTGATCGTTGACGGCATGCGGTTGGTCGTGCTCGGTCGCGGTCACGCCCCCGCCGCCGTGGTCGGCGGTGATGATGAAGACCGCGTCGTCGGTCCACCCCGACAACAATCCCACTCCCGCGTCTACCTGCGCGGCTGCTTCGAGGTACTGCTCCGACATCCAGCCGTGCGCGTGGCCCGCGCGATCGCAGTCCGGGAGGTACAAGAACAGCAGCCCGTCCTCGCGCCGCGACAGCAGCCGTTGCGCAGCGGCGGCGGTGTCCCAGGCTCGTGAGCCCTTGGCGACCAGTCGCCGGGCGCCGGCCGTCGAGGCGAGCGCCCACGCCACGGGCAGCGCGGCCGGCCCGAGGTCGGCGGTCACGATGTCGGTGGGGATGCCGGCGCGGGCCAGCACGCGGGACACCGGGCGGATCGTGCGGAGCCGCGGGAGGAACTCGAGGCCGGGCTCGATGAGCCGGTGCGTGTCCGGCCCGACACCCGTGGCGAGCGAGGCGAGCGCCGCTACCGTGGCGCTGGGCCGCACCGTCCGGGCGCGCCGGGCGAGTGTGTACACTCGGCCGAGCGCATCGAGCGATGGCATCACGCTGGACGAAACGGCGTCGGGCCGCAGGCCGTCGGCGAGCACGATCACTAGGCGGCGCACGTCGTGCTCCTGCGTTGTTCGGCGGCGTCGGTGAGCGCCGTGTAGCGGTCGAGCAGCTCGGCATTCTCCCGCGCCACGTCACGGCTCAAGGCGTAGTCTCGGGCGGCGGCCGCGAGGGCGAACCGAGCGGCGGGGTCGTTCGCGAGCGCGATGATCGCACCGCTGTAGGCGGGCGGCTCGTGCGCCGGCACGAGCAGCCCCGTGGTGCCGGGCCGAATGCTTTCCCGGAAGCCCCCCGCGTCCGCCGCGATCACCGCCGAGCCCGACGCCATGGCCTCGAGCGCCACCAGCCCACAGGTCTCCGTATGCGACGGAAACACGCTCACGTCCGCGCTCGCGTACAGCGTGGCGAGGTCTTCCCGCGGGAGGAACCCGAGCAGCCGGACGAACGGCAGGCGGGACTCGATGCGCCGCGCCTCGGGGCCTTCCCCGGCGACGACGAACGTGGCGCGCTGCCCGAGCGCGTCGTGTGCCTGGCGCCACGCCTCGACCAGCACGCCCAGATTCTTCTCGGGCGCGAGGCGGCCGACGTGCAGCACGATCAGCGTGTCGTCGCCGGCGGCGAGCCACCGCCGCCAGGAGTGATCTCGCCGGCCCGGGTGGAAGAAGTGCGGATCCACGCCGCGTCCCCACAGTTCCGCATGCGAGAGCCCGCGGCGGACCAGATCGTCGCGGATCGCCTCTCCCGGCGTGAAGGTGACCCGTGCCGGGCGATGGAACCACTGGAGCCAGCGCCATACGGCAGACTCGAGGAACCCCACGCCGTAATGCCGGCTGTACTCGGGGAAGTTGGTGTGGAACGAAGTCACGAGCGGCACGCCCCGCCGCAGCGCGTAGCGGCGGCCGGCGAGCCCGAGTGCGCCTTCCGTGTGTACGTGGACGACGTCCGGCGGCGCCGCGTCGAAGAAATCGCCGACCTGGCGGAACGGCGGCAGCGACATGCGGATGTCCGGGTACAGCGGAAGCGGGAGCGACGGGATCCGCAGCACCTGGTGGTCCGGGGGCCCGGCCGCCGCCGGGTAGTGGGGGGCGACGACCAGCACCTCGTGGTCTTGCGCGCGCAGCAGCGACACGATGCGGCGGACCACGGTGGTCACCCCGTTGACCTGTGGGGTGTAGGTATCGGACAGCAACCCGATGCGCACGGCCGGACGATGCGTCCCCGGGGTCAAGCCCGGGTGACGAGCATGTGACGGATTGGTAACGCCTGATCAGGCCGCTACTTCGGCCTCGGGGAAGAACATCCGGATGGTCGTGCCCCTGCCGAGGGTGCTGTGTGCGTCGACGCGCCCACCGTGCGCCTCCACCAGGTGCTTCACGATTGCGAGGCCGAGGCCGGTGCCGCCCTCTTCGCGCGAGCGGCCGGGATCGGCGCGGTAGAAGCGCTCGAAGATGCGCGGCAGGTGGTCCGGGGCAATCCCCCAGCCGGTGTCGACCACGGAGACGGTCACCCCACCCGGAACGGACTCGAGCGCGACGCCGATGCGGCCGTCGGGTGGCGTGTGCCGCAGGGCGTTGTCGAACAGGTTGGTGAGCACCTGACGCAACGCCTCCGGATCGGCGGTAACATGATGGACGTCACCCGGCGCTGCCGTGAACTGAATCCGCCGCTCGCGCGCCCGATCGGCGAACGCGGCCCACGCGTCGCCGGCGAGCCCTCGCACGTCCACCAGCTCCGGATGGGGCTGCCAGCGCCCCGACTCGATGCGTGACAGGTCCAGGAGATCGTCCACCAGGCGATGCATCCGGCGCGCGTTGCTCAAGATGGGTCGGACGAAGCGCTCGGTCTGGGTCCCCGGGCTCGCTTCAGTCGCGAGCGTTTCGGCGTACCCCGCGATCGAGGTCAGCGGCGTCTTGAGCTCGTGGGACACGTTGGCGACGAAGTCGCGGCGCATGGATTCCAGGCGTCGCAGCTCGGTCACATCGCGGATCACGAGGAGCCCACCCCCGTTCGGCAGCGCGCGGCCGGTGACGAGCAGTGTGCGCCCAACGCGCTCCAGCTCCCGGGGCTCCGCCTCGTTCCCGCTGCGTACGGTCGCGACCAGGTCGCGGGCCGCCTTCTCGTGGAAGAGCTCGGCCAGCGCTGGAAACGGATCGTCGGGGCCGTACCCCAGGAGCCGCCGGGCCGCCCGATTGAGAGTGACGATGGTGCCGCGAGCGTCCGCCGCCACCACGCCGTCCGCCATGGTCTCGATCAGGGTCGCGGTCTCCTCGCGCTCGCGCACCAGGTCGGTGAAGCGCTGGTCGAGCTGCTCGTGCATGGCACGCAGCGCGACGATGTGGTGGGCGACCTCGGGGACGCTCGAGTCGGGGAACGCCGGCCGCCGGCCGTCGGCGATCGCGCGGGCGGCGCCGCCGAGCTGCACGAGCGGCTTGGCGACCTCCTGGGAGAGCAGCCAGGCCAGCGCCCCGGCGGCGAGGAGCACGGCCAGCCCCGCGAGCGCCACGGTGCGCTGCACCGCGTCCACCTGCGCGTCCACGGCGGCAAGGGTGGTGGAGACCCGCACCACGGCGAGCCCGGCGGGCCCGCCCCGCACCGCGACATACATCCGCCGTTCGTTGGTGGACGCGCTGAGACGCTCCGACCGCCCGACGCCCGCGGACAACGCCTCCCGAACCTCGGGACGCAGCAGGTGGTTCTCGAGCTGATCCAACTCGGCGCGGTCGAACTCGGTGTCTCCTCGGACCGTTCCCTTGGCGTCGATGAGTGTCACGCGTTGATCGATGCGGGCGCCGAGCTCGCGCGCGACGTCGGGCCAGCGCAGGGAGTCCGCCTGTAGGAGGGCCGCCATCAGACGGGCTTCGCGCTCGAGCCCCTGGGCGATCTCGTCCTCCAGGTGGCGTCGCAGCAGCCGGTCGGCGGCGATGGTGAGCCCGCCGACGGCAGCGGCCGCGAGCAGGCTCGTCGTGGCGAACAGCCGCGTGGCGAGCTTCACGAGCGCTTGCGGGCGCGCAGCAGCTCCGGGGGCGGGCGGCGGAACCGGTAGCCCGCGCCGCGCACGGTTTCGATGCAATCGCCGGCCTTGCCGAGCTTCTGCCGCAGCCGCTGGACATGCATGTCCACCGTGCGTGTCTGGATGTCGGGATGCGCCTGCCAGACCGTTTCCAGCAGCTGCGCCCGGCTCTGCACGCGCCCTTCGCGCTCGATCAGAGTGCGCAGCAGCTTGAACTCGGTCGCCGTGAGGTCGATCTCCGTCGCGTCCACCGTCACCCGGTGTGCGCTCCGGTCCAGCGCGATCGGCCCAGCCGTGACGAGGCCGCCGGTAGCGACCGCCGGCGCCGCCAGGCGGCGCAGGACCGCGCCGACGCGGAGGACGAGCTCCTGGGGCGAGAACGGCTTCGGGAGGTAGTCGTCGGCGCCGAGCGAGAGGCCCTTGATGCGGTCCGGCTCGTCCTTGCGGGCCGTGAGCAGGATGACGCCCAAGTCCTTCGTTTCCTCGCGGCGGCGCAGCTCTGCGAGCACGTCGTAGCCCGAGACGCCGGGCAGCATCAGGTCGAGCACGACCAGGTCGGGCCGCTCCTCCCGCGCCGTCCGCAGCGCGTCGCGCCCGTTCGCCGCCGTGATCACCCGGTAGCCCGCCTTGGCGAGGTGGTAGGCGACGAGCGCGGTGATGTCGGGCTCGTCGTCGACCACGAGGATGCGGTGACTCTCGGACTGGGTCATGGCGGTCGTGCAAGGTAGCGTAACGCGCTCGCCCTCCGCAATTTTCAGCGCACCTATGCACGTGCTCTTCGCGCTGCTCGCCTTCCAACAAGCCGCCGCCCCCGCCGCGCCCGCCTCGTCCGCCGCTTCCGATACCGCACACGTCGTCATCGTCGCGACGACGGACGTGCACGGCCGAGTGCTCGGGTGGGATTATGTGCGGGACGCCGCGGCCCCGGGGGGGCTATCGCGCGCCGCGACCGTGGTCGAGACGCTGCGGGCCCAATATCCAGACCAGGTCGTGCTGGTGGACGCGGGCGACCTGATCGAAGGCAACCTGTTCGCCGCGTACTTCGCCGAGCGCGATTCCCAGCGCCCTCACCCGGTGGTGGATGCGCTCAACGCGATGCAGTACGACGTGGCCACGCCCGGGAACCACGAGTTCGACTTCGAGCCGGCCGTGCTGGCGCGCGCCACGGGGGACGCCACGTACCACTACGTCTCCGCCAACATCTTCCGGGGCGCGAGCGACACGCTCGTCTATCCTCCCCACGTCGTCGTCACGCGTGCGGGCGTGAAAATCGGCATCACCGGTCTCACGACGCCCGGCGTGATGGTGTGGGACCGGAGCCAGCTCGGCGGTCGGATCCGGGTGCGGCCGATCGCGGAAACCGCCCCGCTCGCGCTGCGCCGCCTGGATCTCGCGGGCGTCGATCTCAAGGTCGTGCTGATCCACAGCGGCCTGAACGAGCCGTCGTCCTACGACACGGTGGGTGTGGGCGCCGAAAACGCCGCGCTCGCGCTCGCGAGCATTCCCCTCCCCGCTCCCCGACCCGACCTCGTGATCGTCGGACACAGCCACAAGGAGATGCGCGACTACGTCGTGAACGGCGTGCACTTCGTCCAGCCCAGGAACTTCGCGCTCAGTCTCGCGGTCGTGCACGTCTCCTTCGCGAAGGAGACGAGCGGGTACCGGGTGATATCGATGCGTCCGGAGCTGATCTCGCTCGCCAGCGTCGCCGAGCAGCCGCGGTTCGTGCGTCGGTTCACCGCGGCGCACGAGCGGGTACGCGGCTGGGCGGCGACGCCGCTCGGCACCGCGGGCCCGGGCTTCTCCGCGCGGTACGGGCGCGCCGAGGACACCCCGCTGCTGGATTTCATCAACGAAGTGCAGCGTCGTCGTGCCGGCGCCGATCTCTCGGCCGCCGCCGACTTCGACCTGGGCGCGGGCCTCCCGGAAGGCGAAGTTCGGGAGCGCGACGTGTCAGGGATCTACCCGTACGAGAACACGCTCCGGGCGGTCCGCATTTCCGGCGACCAGCTCAAGGCCTACCTCGAGCAAACGGCTCGGTACTTCCGCACCTATCAGCCGGGCGTGCCGCTCATCAACGACAGCGTCCCGGGTTTCAACTTCGACGTCCTGAGCGGCGCGACGTACACCATCGACCTGACGCAAGCACCGGGACGGCGCATCCGCGGGCTCGCGTTCCGCGGTCGCGCCGTCGCGCCGGGAGACAGTTTCACCCTGGCGCTGAGCAGCTACCGCCAATCGGGTGGCGGCGCCTACACCATGCTCCAGGGCGCGCGCGTCGTGTACGACCGGGGCGAGTCGATCCGGGACCTCCTCGCCGAAGCGATTCGGACCCGCCGACTCCTGACCGCGCAGGCCGCGTATTCGCCCAGCTGGTCGCTGGGGCCGGCCGAAGCCCGCGCGGCCGTGCGCCAGGCGTTCACCCCGTCCGTGGTCGCGGTGCCGCGCCCCGACAGCACGCTGCTCCGGGTGCTGGCGATCAACGACTTTCACGGAGCGCTCGAGCCGCAGGTGTGGCCCTGGTCCGCCGGGCGACCGGTGGGCGGGGCGGCGGCGCTCAAGCCGTGGCTCGACAGCCTCGCGCGCGGATGCTTCTGCACCAGCATCCGGCTCGACGCCGGCGACGAGATGCAGGGGACGCCGGTCTCCAACTTCAACTTCGGACGGCCGGCGATCGCGGCGCTCAACGCGCTCGGGATCGACGCGGCGGCGATCGGCAACCACGAATTCGACTGGACCCTGGACACGCTGCGCACTCGGATGGCCGAGGCGCATTACCGCTTCCTCGCGGCGAACATCACCGATCCAGCAGGCACCGCCCGCCCGGACTGGGCACAGCCGTTCACCGTGATCGAGCGCGGCGGCGTGCGCGTGGCGGTCGTCGGGCTCGCCCTGCCGGCGACGCCCGAGACCACCTCGCCGCGAAACGTCCGGGGGCTCGCCTTCGGCGACGCTGCGCGGGCGGTGCGCCAGGTGCTGCCGCAGGCGCGCGCCGCGGGGGACTACGTCATCGTCGTGGCCCACGTGGGTGCGTTCTGCGACGGCGACGGAGCGGCCGCGCCCCTCGGGCCCGACGCATGCCACGGCGAGATCGTCGACCTGGCCCGTAGCCTCGACTCGGGCTCCGTGGACCTGATCGTGAGCGGCCACACGCATTCGCTCGTGAATACCGTCGTGAACGGGATTCCCATCGTACAAGCGCGCTCGTCCGGGGCCGGGATCGCGGTCGTTGACTTCGTGCGGGTGAGCGGGACGGGCGGTGTGCGGCGTGAGGTACGGGCGCGCATCGATACGCCGTTTGCGGACCGCATACGCCCGGACCCCACGCTCGTGGACGCGCTGCGCTTGAGCCAGGCATCCGTCTCGGTGATCACCGACCGGCCGGTGGCCCGGTTCGGAACGGAGCTGCGGCGGACGGGCGCCGAACACGGGCTCGGCCGGCTCATCGCCGACGCACAGCGCAACATCGCCAAAGCCGACGTCGCCCTGGTCAACAACGGCGGCATCCGCGCCGACGTCGCCGCCGGGCTCGCGACGTACGGCGACTTGTACCGGGTCGAGCCGTTTCAGAACCGGCTCATGCGCCTCGCGGTGTCGGGCGCCGTGCTGAAGCAAGCGCTCGAGCATGCGCTGACGGGCGACGGTCCGGACGCGCATGTCGCGGGGATCGTCGTATGGTACGATGCCGGCAAGCCGGCCGGCCGACGCATCAAGAAGCTGCGACTCGCGAACGGCAAGGACCTGGACGACGGACGGACCTACACGCTGGCCGTGAGCGACTTCCTCGCGGCCGGGGGCAGCGGCTACACGATGCTCCAGGGCAGGCCGTCGGGAGAAGTGGGCGTCACCGACCTGGACGCGTTGATCCAGTACGTCGCGGTGCTGCGCCAGCCGATCTCCGCCCCGGACGACCGGCGCTTCTATCGCGAGGGAGGTGGCCGCTGATTCGCGTCTTCGTGAACGAGCGGCCGGTGAGCGTGGCGCCGGGGGCGAGCGTGCGCGACGCCGTCGCGGTGCTCGACCGCGAGCTCGCCGATCTCGTGGGGCGCGGCGTGGCGTACGTGACCGACGGCGTCGGCCGGGTCGTGGACGCGGGCGATCCGGTGGGCGAGGGGGGCGCCATTCTGCGCGTGGTGGTGAGCGCCCGCCAGGGGGCGCCCCGCCTCACCAAGGAGGCGCTGCGTCGCTGGCCCAAGGCGGAGCTGCACGTCCATCTCGATGGCTGCCTTCGCCCCGCGACGCTGCTCGAGCTCGGGCGGGCGCAGGGGATTCGGCTCCCGGCGGACACGCCCGAGGGTCTGGCCCAGGCGCTCCATGTGAAGCACGCCAAGAGCCTCGAGGAGTACCTCACGAAGTACGAGATCACGCTGTCGGTCATGCAGACGGCGGCGGCGCTCGAGCGAGTCGCCTATGAGTTCGTGGTGGACGCGGCGGCGGACGGGCTCCGCTACGTGGAGGTGCGCTACTCACCGCTGCTGCACCGACCCGCGCTCACCCTGGCGCAGGCGATCGAGGCCCCGCTCGCCGGGATCAAGCGCGGCGAAGTGGAGACGGGCACCAAGGTCGGGCTGATCGTGTGCGGCATCCGCACGCGGGCCCCCGCAGAGTCGCTGGAGCTGGCGCGCGCCGCGGCGGGCTACCGGACGGCGGGTGTCGTGGGGTTCGACCTGGCGGGCGCCGAGCGGGGCTTCCCGGCGCGCGACCACGCGGCCGCGTTCGAGTACGCGGCGCAGCACGGCATGGCGTGCACCTGCCACGCCGGGGAAGGGGACGGCCCGCAGTCCATCCACCAGGCGCTGCACCAGTGCGGCGCCCAGCGGATCGGGCACGGCACTCGACTCGGGGAAGATCCCGCGCTGCTCGCGTACGTCATCGAGCGGAAGATCCCGCTGGAGATGTGCCTCACCTCGAACGTGCACACCCACACGGTGCCGTCGCTCGCCGAGCACCCGTTGAAGCGCTATCTCGACCAGGGCGTGGTCGTGACGTTGAACACCGACGGGCGACTGGTGGATGGCATCTCGCTCACCGACGAGTATTTCGTCGCCCAGAGCGTGTTGGGCCTGACCAAGCCGGACCTCGCGCGCGTCGTGCTCAACGCGTGCGAGAGCGCGTTCCTCCCGGAGTTCGAGAAGGTAGCGTTGGTGTCCCGCGTGCAGAACGAACTGGAGGCTCTCTAATGGCGCTGCGCCCCCCGCGGACCATCCTGGCCTTCGTGGTCGCGTTCGTGTGCGCCCTCGCCGTGTTCACACTGCCGAGATTCGTGTGGAACAGCGTCCAGGGAGCCGTTCGCCAGCAGCCTACGGCCGACACGACGCACCAAGCTTCACCTGCCGCCGTGCCGCAGGCATCACAGGCTGCGCCGCGCACGGTTCCGCAGCGCCTCACCGGGATCTTCGGGATCGCGCTCATTCTGGGGATCGGCATCGCGCTGTCGCGCAATCGCGCGGCGATCAGCTGGCGGGTGGTCGGGTGGGGAGTCGGGTTGCAGCTCGCGTTCGCCATCTTCGTGTTGCTCGTGCCCTTCGGGCAATGGCTGTTCCAGCACCTGGGCGACGTCGTGAAGGCGATCCTCGGCTTCTCCTATGCGGGTTCGGCGTTCGTGTTCGGGGAGATCGGGAAGAAAGATTCCAGCTTCGGGGTCATCTTCGCCTTCCAGGTCTTGCCCGCGATCATCTTCGTCTCGGCGCTATTCGCAATCCTCTACTACCTCGGCGTGATGCAGCTAGTCGTGAAGGCGTTCGCCATCATGATGAACAAAGTGATGGGGGCAAGTGGCGCCGAAAGCCTGAACGTCGCAGCATCGATCTTCATGGGCCAGACCGAGGCGCCGCTCACGATCCGCCCGTTTCTCGGGGGGATGACTCGGTCTGAACTGATGACGGTCATGACCGCGGGGATGGCGCACGTATCGGGGTCGATCATGGCCGCCTACATCGCGATGGGAATCGAGACGCGACACCTGCTCACGGCGGTGATCATGACGGCGCCCGGCACCATCATGATGGCGAAGATCCTCGAGCCGGAAACCGAAACGCCGCAGACCCTCGGCGGCGTACGTGTCGAGATCCCGCGTACCGACGTGAACGTCGTGGACGCCGCGGCGCGCGGCACCACCGATGGTCTGCACCTGATGCTCAACGTCATCGCGATGCTGGTTTCATTCGTCGCTCTCGTCGCGCTGGTCAATGGCGGCTTCGGCTGGGTGCACACCTATGTCGCCTGGTTCCCGGAAAACATCCAAACCGTCCTCGGCTGGATCTTCCGGCCCATCGCGTTCGCGATGGGTGTGCCGTGGCACGACTCGGGCACGATCGGCAGTCTATTGGGCGAGCGCATGGTGCTCAACGAGTTCTTCGCGTTCAAGGACCTCGCGGCCTTGAAGGACCACCTCGACCCACTGTCTTTTACCATCGCGACGTTCGCCCTATGCGGTTTCGCCAACATCAGCTCCGTCGGGATCCAGATCGGCGGAATCGGGGCGCTAGCCCCCGAGCGCAAGCAGGATCTCGCCCGACTCGGGTTCCGCGCGATGATCGCGGGGACGCTGGCCAACTTCCTGTCGGCGACGCTGGCGGGGATCCTGCTGTGATTGCGGAATGCGGATTGCGGATTGCGGAATGGGCGCGGCGGACTCCGAACTGATCCGGCGTGGCGCGGACGCCGTAGCCGAGCGGCTCGGCAGCTTGCGCCCGCGCGTGGCGATTGTGTTGGGCTCGGGGCTGGGCTCCGTGGCCGACGCGGTGAAATCCGCAATCCGCATTCGGCAATCCGAAATCCCCGGCTTCCCCGAGCCCGGCGCCCCCGGCCACAAGGGTGAGCTCGTCGGCGGGACGCTCGAAGGCGTGCCGGTCGTCGTGCAGAGCGGTCGCTTTCATTTGTACGAGGGTCACGCGTCCGACGTCGCTGCCCTCCCCACGCGCGTGTTCGCGAGACTCGGCGCCACCACGCTGGTGGTCACCAACGCGGCCGGGGGCATCCGCCACACCTTCCGCCCGCCCGTCCTGATGCTCATTGCGGATCACATCAACCTGATGTTCAAGAACCCGCTCGTCGGGCCGGTGGCCGAGGGTGACGAGCGCTTTCCCGACATGAGCGATCCCTACGACCCGACGCTCCGCCGCCTGGCCCGCGACGTGGCGCGGACGAAGCGGATCCCGCTCGAAGAGGGCGTGTACGCCGGGCTGCTCGGGCCCTCGTTCGAGACGCCCGCGGAGATCCGCATGCTGCAGCGGCTCGGAGCCGACGCCGTGGGGATGTCGACGGTGCCGGAGGTGATCGCGGCGCGAGCCCGGGGCGTGCGCTGTCTCGGGTTCTCGAGCATTACGAACGTGGCCGCCGGGTTGTCGTCGCAGAAGCTGTCGCATCTCGAGGTGCTCGAGGCCGGGAAGCAGGTGTCGGGCCAGCTCGAGCAGCTCATCAGGGGGGTGCTGCAGGGTCTGTAAGGCCCGTGGAATCCGACGGCGCATACACCGCCACTTCCGACCCTGCGGCGAACACCACGCCGGCCGGCTGGGCGCGGTTCAAGAACTCCCACTCGGTCCCGTAGAGGGACCCAAAATCGAAGCGGTAATCGACGGCGTGGATCTGTCGCACGGCCCACGCCGGATGGGCGACGCGGAAGACACCGAGGTTGCCATCCGGCCGTGCGCGGCAGGCGAAGGCCCGCTCGATGAAGTAGTGCTCCGGCGAGTCCGGCGGCGGCACCAGCGCGGCCCGCGAGCCGGCCACGCTCACGTGCCAGCCAAGCGCCGCGGGCCCCACCCCATACTCCGCCCGCACTTCGCTCTGCGTCTCGACGACCCGGCTGCGAATCGGCGTGGGCCAGAACGGCTCGCCGTACCGCAGCCGACCCACGGCGGCGATCAGCCGGCTCGACACGAACTGGCGGACGAACCAGACGCCCGCTTCTCCCGCCACCCGGACGTACGTGCGGAAGTTGACCTGCGGGTGCGCCCTGAACCCCGGGATGCGCCAGCCCTTGATGCGCACGTCGAGCATCTGCAACGCGACGAGGCTCACGTGCGTCCGGCCGTTCCACCGATCGGGCTCGACACCCGGGGGGATCGCGCGTCGGATCAGGTCTTCCGGCGCCTCGAAACTGAGGAGAATGATGTGCGACCAGCGGGCGGCGAGAAACGGACGAGGCGTCACTTGTGATCGTGGTTGGAATCGCTAGTAATATGGCGTCCCGACACGCAGGCAGCCCGCATGCGAAGCGCCAAGATCATCCACAGCTCCTTGATGGCGGGCGTCATCCTGTTCTTGCTGGTGACGGCGTGGGTGCATCGCGTCACGCCCCCGGCTCCCCTGCCTGTGAGCGGCCCGCTGTTGACATATGTGGGACTCGGGATCCTCGCCGCTGGGCTCCTCGGCCTGCGGGTTCTTCCGGGGCCCGATCCTGCGCCCGCGCCGGGACAGACCACGGACCAGTGGTGGATGACCAGCCAGGCCCGGCTCATCGTGCGCTGGGCGGTAGTGGAAGGTGGGTGCCTCGTGAATGCGGTGATCTGGTACCTCAGCCGCGACCGCGTCTCGCTGGCCGCTGCCGTCGCCGGTCTGGCCATCCTGCTCGCACTACGACCGGGTCGGTACCTGGAAATAGGCTAGAGCCCCATGAATTGGCCGTTTTGACCACCGATCCGGATTCGTCATGATGTACCGTCGGGCGCGATGCAGTTCGTCGTCGCTCCGGATCACGCGGTCATAGTAGTTACGCTGCCAGACCTTCTTGCCCGGCGTGCCTTGCTGTTCATTGATTCGCTTCGTCGTGGCGGACTTGAACGCGCGGATGATCGCACCCAGGGAGCCGGGTTCTACACGAAGGGATTTTCCTCCGGTCGACAAGGGACGCACGGCTAAGTGTAGGGGCGCCGCATGCTGCGCCCCTACGTTGCGCTGGTGCCGGCTCTCGCCGATCACGATGATCCCGTGCATATGGTCTGGCATGACAACGAACGCGTCCAACGTAACCGTGGGGAAGTGCTTGGGAATCTCACACCAACACCGACGCGCGACGCGTCCAGAGGAACTGAGGCACATGCGCCCGTCCAGGACCTCCCCGAATATGGGGACACTTCCTCGTACGCGAATAGTCAAGAAGTACCTCCCCGGACGCGCGTAATCGAACCCGCGAAGCCTCAGTGACCGTCGGTTATTCGCGACTCGAAGGGGGACTCGCGGTCGCCTGATTGGAACGCACATCCTCCTGTCGCGTTCGGCATCTTTTGTACTCCATTTTCCTCCCCTGCTTACAGCCCGTTCGTCGGCGGCCGCGGGGGCGCGGGCACGAAGTGGTTGAGGGGGCCGTGTCCCCGGCCCAACCCGGGCGCGGCCGCGATGGCCCGGTGCACGAAGTCGAGCGCGTCTTCCACGGCGCGCTCGAGCGGGCGGCCGTGCGCCAGACCCGCGGCGATAGCGGCTGAGAGCGTGCAGCCGGTGCCGTGGGTCGAGGTCGTCTCGAGGTGCGGCCGGGTGAAGCGTCGGGCCGTCCCGTCCGCGATCAACACGTCCACCACCTGCTCACCCTCGAGATGACCACCCTTCACGAGCGCTGCTTTCGCGCCGAGCGCCACGAGCGCCCGGCCGGCCCGCTCCATATCGTCGGGGGTGCGGACGCTCCCGCCCACGAGCACCGCCGCTTCATCGAGGTTCGGGGTGACGAGCGCGGCGAGCGGCAAGAGCCGCCGCACGATGAGTCGCTCGGCATTGCGGTCGAGCAGGCGATCGCCCGACGTCGCGACCATCACGGGGTCGAGCACGTAGTTGGCGAGCCGCCGCCGGGCAATGCCGTCGGCCACGGCCTCGACGATGGGAGCAGAGCCGAGCATGCCCGATTTCACCGCGACCGGCGGGAGGTCGTCGGCGAGCGCCTCGAGTTGGCGGGTGACGAGCTCGACCGGGACCGGCTCCCACGCCCGAACCCCGACCGTGTTCTGGGCCGTCACGGCGGTGATCACGCTCGTGCCGAACACGCCGAACTGGTGGAACGTCTTCAGGTCGGCCTGGATGCCGGCGCCGCCGCCCGAGTCCGATCCCGCGATGGTGAGGGCGATTTTCACGTAGCGCCCGTCCCGCGCTTCTTCGCATATTGAAGGCTCGGCCGCGGCCGGGAATGCTCGAGGAGACCCATCGCCAGTAATCTGCAATCGACGATACGTGATCTCCAACGCCGCAAGGCGCGCGGCCGGCGCGGCCTCGCCCTGATCGAGGGCGTCCGGCTCGTGGAGGAGGCGCTCGCCGCCGGAGTCGCATTCAAGGGGGCGCTGGTTGCCCCCGACCTGGCGCGCACCGCGCGGGGCACGGCGCTCGTCGCGGAGCTCCAGGGGCACGCCGTCGGCGTGGAGGAGGTCGGCGTCCGCGCCTTCGCGCAACTCGCCGACACCGAGACGCCGCAGGGGATCATCGCCGTCATCGAGCCGCGGCGTTGGAGCGCGAGCGACTTCGTGCCGCCCGCGGGAGCGGTGGCGCTCGTGATCGACGGCGTCCAAGATCCCGGTAACGTCGGCACGCTGATCCGGACGGCGCACGCGCTCGGAGCCGCGGGCACTGTCGTGCTGCGGGGCACGGCCGACCCGACGAGCCCCAAGGCGCTGCGGGCGGCCATGGGAGCTACCTTCCACCACCCCGTCGTGTCGCTCGACGACGGCGGCTTCATCGCCTGGGCGAGGAAACATGGCCTGACCTTGTGGGCGAGCGCTGCGGATGGCGTGCCGCTGCATCGAGCGCTGGAGCGGGGGCGAGGGAAGGAGGGAGTCGGACGGGTGGACGGGCCCATCGCCGTAATCGTGGGAAACGAGGGGGCGGGAATCCGCCCGCAGCTCAACGCCGTCGCCGCGCAGCGCGTGGCGATCCCGCTGGCCCAGGGCGCCGAGTCGCTCAACGTCGCGGTGGCGGCCGGTATCCTGCTCTACGAGGTGACGCGTGGTCGTTGATCCGATCCTGCTCGTCGGCGCCGGACTCCTGGGGCTCTGTATCGGGAGCTTCCTCAACGTCTGCATCCTGCGGCTCGCCAAGGAAGACAAGAAGCAGCGCTCGCTGTTCCACCCGCCGTCGACCTGCCCGCGGTGCGGGCGCCGGATCGCGTGGCGGGACAACATCCCGGTGGTCTCGTGGTTGGTGCTGCGGGGTCGATGTCGCTGGTGCGGTCAGCCGATCTCCATCCAGTACCCCATCATCGAGGCGGTCGTCGGAGTCCTGTGGATCGCCGCGATCCTGGCCTACGGACCGACGGTCCGCTTCGTCGAGGCCGGCGTGCTGGGCACGATTCTCCTCGGGATCGCTCTCACCGATGCGCGCCATTACCTCATTCCCGACGAGTACAACTGGATCGGGCTCGTCATCGGGCTCGGCCTGTCGCTGACGGCGGGCGTGCCGGGCTTCATCGACGGGGTGCTGGGCGCGGCCACCGGCTTCGCCCTGCTGTACGCCGTCGGCCTGGTGGGGGGCTGGGTCTTCAAGGAAGAGGCGATGGGAGGCGGCGACATCAAGATGATGGCGATGGTGGGCGCGTTCGTCCACTGGCAGGGCGTGCTGTTGACGATATTCGCGGGCGCGCTGTTCGGGAGCCTCGTGTACGTCCCGCTGCTCGTCCTGGGGAAACGGAAGCGTCACGTCCCGTTCGGGGTATTCCTCGCCATGGGGGCCGCGGTGGCCTTCGTGTTCGGTCCCGCGATCTATGACTGGTACCGCCGATTCCTGGGGGCCGCCTGACCTGAATGGGCGATCCGTTCGAAGGTCTGTTCGACTCCGGCGAGGTGCTCGAGCGCGTGGCCGTGAATCTCACGACGCAGGCGCGGCGGGGCGATCTGGAGCCGGTGCGCTGTCGCGACGCCGAGATTGCGCGCGTGGTGGACATCCTGCTGCGTCAGAGCAAGAACAACCCCGCGCTCATCGGGAAGGCCGGGGTCGGGAAGACGGCGATTGTCGAAGGGCTCGCGCAACGCGTCGCCGCGGGGGACGTCCCGCCGGCCTTGAAGGACGTCCGCGTGGTCGCGCTCGACCATGTGGCCCTCCTCGCGGGCACCACGTTCCGCGGCCAGTACGAGGAGCGCATTCGGAAGCTCGTCCGCGAGCTGTCGGCCGACCCGGACCTGATCCTGTTCGTCGACGAGCTGCACAACCTCATCGGTCAGGGCACGGCGCTCGGCGCCGCCATGGACGCGGCCAACATGCTGAAGCCCGCCCTGGTGCGTGGCGACATCCGGATCATCGGCGCGACCACGGGGGGCGAGTACGACAAATGGATTCGCGGCGATCCGGCGCTCGAGCGCCGCTTCCAGCCCGTCCTGGTGGAGGAGCTCGACGCCATTCAAACGTGGGAAGTGCTCGTCGCCCGACGGCCCCGCCTGGAGCGGCACCACGCCGTCGCGATCACGGATGACGCGCTCAAGGCGGCCATCGTCCTCACCGACCGGTTCGTCCCCGAGCGCGCCCGCCCCGACAAGGCCATCGACGTGCTGGACGAGGCCTGCGCCCACGCGCAGGCGACCGCCCGGGTGTCGCCGGAGCTCGACCGCCTGATCCGCGAGCGGCGTAAGGTGGATGCCATGATCCGGCGGGGCTTGACGCACGAGCAGCCGCGAGAAGAGCCCGCGGAAGACCTGATGGCGGAAATCTTTCCGATGCTGGAGCGGATTGGGGCGGAGATCGAGAAGATGCTGGGTGGGGGAGGTCAGGGGAGGTCGGGGGAGGTTAGGGGAGGCCGGTCCGTTGACGTACAACCTTCCCCAACCTCCCCAACCTCCACCAACCTCCACCAACGTCCCCCGACCCTCGCGGAGCGTCGTGGAGAACTGGACCGACTGCTGCGCGAGGAACTCGAGCGCCAAGGGATAATCGTGTCGGGGCAAGAAGTCGCCCGCGTCGTGGGAGCGGCCGTCGGTAAGGGGATCGAGTGGCAAGCGTGACACGAGCGTGCCTCGCCGCGGTGGCGGTCGCCGGCGGGATGGGGAGCACCGGATGCGAGCGGCGCGCGCGGGAGGTCCAGAACGAGGCCGAGCTGAGGCTGGCCGTGCAGCAGATGATCCCCGCCGTCGAACGGGCCACCCGCCTGCGGTTTCGCCAGCGCCCCGTCGTACTGCGTCGCAGCCGCGCGCAGGTTCGGGACTACGTGATCCACAAGTTCGATGACGACCTCCCGCCAGCCGAGCTCGCGGGCGCACAGACCGCGTACCGGTTGTTCGGGCTGATCCCCGATTCGCTCGACCTGCGCCGTACCATGGTGGACCTCCTGACCGAGCAGGTGGCAGGGTATTTCGACCCCGATTCGAACGCGCTCTACATCCCGACCGACATCGATCCCAGCCAGGCCCGTCTCGTGATCTCGCACGAGCTGGTGCATGCGTTACAGCACCAGTACTTGAACCTCGACTCACTGGTGGAGCTCAAGCGCCAGAACGATCGCCGCAGCGCGGCGCAGGCGATCCTCGAGGGGCAGGCGACGCTCGCTCAGATCCTGGTCCTCATGCCGGAGCAGAAGATCGAAAGCCTGCCCAATTTCTGGGACCTGCGGACGGCGCTCGGCGGGCAACAGGATCAGATGAAGGTGTTCGGGAGCGCACCGCTGTGGCTGCGCGAGAGCCTGATCTTCCCTTACTTGGGCGGCGCCGAGTTCGTGCGCTGGTTCGACCACGAGTACCCGGGGAAACAGCCCTACGGCATCCTCATGCCGATCTCCACGGAACAGATCCTGCACCCCGCCCGGTACGTGGCCGGGGACCGCCCCGACGCGGTGGCGTTCGAGTCGCCCGGGCCCGACACGGTGCGTTACGAGGACGGGCTGGGCGAATTCGAGATCCGCCTCCTGCTCGAGCAGCATCTGGGCGATGACGCCGCCGCCGCGTCGTACGCGGCGGGCTGGGACGGAGACCGCTACCAGGTGCTTGGCCGTGCGAGCGCGGCGACGACGGCAGCGCTCGTGTGGTATACGCTGTGGGACGACAAGGTGGCGGCTGCGCGCTTTCGAAAGGGACTCGAGAGCGCGTGGGCCAAGCGGCGACCTGGCGGTCGGAGCGTCAGACGCTCGGAGATCAAGCAGCTCCTGGTGACCGGCGTGCCGGTGGTGCGCCTGGTCGATGCGCCGCTCGGCTGGGCTGGCTGGAAACGGGTGCCGACCATTCGGGTCACCCGCGCAGCACGTTGATCCCCCCACTTGGATTCCGGCAACTCGCCAAGTAGCTTCGTAGGCTTATGTTTACGGCCCTCTCCGAGCGGCTGACCGCCGCTCTCAAGCGCCTCACCGGTCGGGGTGTGCTCTCGGAGCAGGACGTGACGGAGGCGCTGCGCGAGATCCGGCGCCATCTGCTCGAGGCCGACGTCAGCTTCGAGGTCACGAGAGGGTTCGTGGAGCGCGTGCGCGAGCGGGCGATCGGGGCGATCGCCGTGAGCACGGTGAGCCCCGGCCAGCAGGTCGTGAAGCTCGTGCACGACGAGATCGCGGCACTGCTCGGTGGGACGAAGCGGGGACTCGATTTCGCCTCCGTCGGCCCGACCGTGATCCTGCTGGTTGGGCTCCAGGGCTCGGGAAAGACCACGACCGCGGCAAAGTTGGCGGGACGGTTGAAGCTCGAGCAAAAGGCGCCAGGACTCGTCGCCGCTGACCTCTCCCGCCCCGCCGCGCGAGAGCAGCTGCAGCAGCTCGGCGCCCAAGTCGGGGTGCCGGTCTTCCCAAGGGAGCGGGGAGCAGGGAGCAGTACCGTCCTCGAATCGGTCAAGCGAGCGGTTCGCGAGGCGGAGAAGGCGCGCTGCCGTACGGTCATCGTCGATACGGCCGGCCGGCTGCAGATCGACACGGAGCTGATGGACGAGCTCAAGGCGCTGCGTGCGGCGACGAGCCCGCGCGAGGTGCTGCTCGTGGCGGACGGGATGACGGGGCAGGACGCGGTGCGGATCGCCCGCGGCTTTCAGGAGGGCGTCGGGCTGACCGGCGCGATCCTGACCAAGCTCGACGGCGATGCGCGGGGCGGGGCGGCGCTCTCGATTCATGGCGAGACGGGTGTGCCGATTAAATTCATCGGCATCGGGGAAAATGTAGGGGCGCAGCATGCCCCGCCCCTGCTTGAGCCCTTCGACCCGGTGCGTATCGCGGGCCGCATCCTGGGCCAGGGCGATGTCGTGGCGTTGGTCGAGAAAGCGGCCGCCACCATCGACGCGGACGCCGCGCAACGGCTCGAGAAAAAGGCCCGCTCGAAACAGGGGATGGATCTCGCGGACTTTCTCGTCGCGCTGAAGCAGATGCAGGCCATGGGACCGATCAAGCAGGTGCTGGGCCTCTTGCCGGGCGTGAACGCGCGGGTGCTCAAGGCGGTCGACGCCGACGACAAGCGCGTGAAGCATGTCGAGGCGGTCGTGCTGTCCATGACGCCCGGCGAGCGGTCCGATCCGTCGATCCTCACCGGATCGCGGCGCCTGCGGATCGCGAAGGGGGCGGGGCGCACCGTACAGGAGGTCAACCGGCTGCTGGACCAGTTTCAGCAGATGCGGAAGCTTTTGAAAAGGACGTAGGCACGCTATGGCAACTCGCATTCGGCTGCGGCGCGTGGGGCGGAAGGGGCAGAGCTATTTCCGGATCGTCGTCGCGGATTCGCGCTCTCCCCGCGACGGGCGGTTCGTCGTGACCTTGGGCCACTACAACCCGCGGACCAATCCCGCCGACATCCAGGTCGATGCGGAGCAGGCGCGCGCCTGGCTCGACAAGGGGGCTCTCCCGACCGACACGGTCCGCTCGCTGTTGAAGAAGGCGGGAGTGCTGGGCAAACGCCCCGCCTAGTCGGGCGCGTGCGCAAGCCGCACGGGCAGCGGGGAGAGGTCGCGGTGTTTCCTCTCGTGGAGAATCCGGGCGCGGTGTTCACGCCGAAGGCCCGGCTGTTGGTCGTGAACGAGGAGCGTGACGTCGTGGCGGGGCCGCTGGTCGTGGCGCGGCGGCGCGCCTACCACCGCGAGTGGCTGCTTTCGTTCGTCGGCGTGACGTCGCGCGCGGTGGTGGAGCCGTGGCGGGACCACTTCGTCGCCGTGGAAGAGACCGATGCTGGCGATTAACGTCGTGACGCTCTTCCCGGAGGTGTTCGAAGCGTCGCTCCGGGTGAGTATTCTGGGGCGTGCCGCGGAGCAGGGGCTGGTGCGCTACCGGGTCGTGCAGCTGCGCGAGTACACGCACGACCGGCACAAGACGGTGGACGACTCCCCGTACGGCGGCGGCGCCGGGATGGTGCTCAAGCCGGAGCCGTTCTTCGAAGCGGTGGAGGATCTGCGGCCGGGGGGGGGGCCGCCCATCGTGCTGTTGTCGGCACGCGGCCGGCCGTTCAGCCACCGCGACGCCGTGCGCTTCGCGGTGGGCGAACAGCTCACGTTGCTCTGCGGCCATTACAAGGACGTGGACCAGCGGGTGGCGGACGGGCTCAAGGCGGAGGAGCTGTCGGTGGGGGACTTCGTGCTGTCGGGCGGTGAGCCGGCGGCGCTGTGCGTCCTGGACGCGGTGGTACGGCTGCTCCCGGGAGCGCTCGGGGACCACGCGTCCGCGGCTACCGACTCGCACTACGACGGGCTCCTGTCGCCGCCGAGCTATACCCGGCCACCGAGCTATCGCGGAATGGATGTACCGGCGGTATTGTTGAGCGGCGACCACGCGCAAATCGCGCGGTGGCGCGAGGCAGAGGCGGAGCGGTTGACGCGCGAGCGGCGGCCCGACCTGTGGGCGAGGAATGCTGGTGAGTAGTCAACAGAGTGCGGACGCACAGACGCGGTAAGACTAGACGCACAGACGCGTAGACGCGTAGAGGACATGGGTATGAACCGACTGAGGGCGATCGAGCGCGAGGGGCTCAAGACCAACCTTCCGGCGTTCGATGCGGGCGACACGGTCCGCGTGATGGTGCGGGTCCGCGAGGGCGACAAGGAGCGCCTGCAGGCGTTCGAGGGCATCTGCATCGCCCGCCGCGGTGCCGGGATCAACGCGACGTTCACCGTGCGCAAGATCTCGGCGGGCGTCGGGGTCGAGCGCATCTTCCCGCTGCACGCGCCGTCGATCGCGGAGATCGAGCTGGTGCGCAAGGGTCGCGTGCGGCGCGCCAAGCTCTACTTCCTGCGTCGGCTCGCCGGCAAAGCGGCGCGGATCCGCGAGAAACGGGGCATCACCGTCCCCGAGACGGTGGAGAAGCAAGAGGCGTGAGAGGTCCCCGCCCCACGCTCGAGCGCGAGATCGCGTTCTGGCGAGCGGGGGGCGGAGTCGTCGCCGGTGTCGACGAAGCTGGCCGCGGTCCCCTGGCAGGTCCGGTGGTGGCCGCGGCCGTCGTGTTTCCGCCCCACTGCAAACTCATCCGCGGACTGCGTGACTCGAAGCTCTTACCCCCGGCCAAGCGCAGCCGGCTCGCCCTGGTGGTGCGGGCCCGCGCGTTGGCGATCGGCGTGGGCGCGGCGAGCGTACGCGAGATCGACCGGCTGAACATCCGACGGGCGTCGATCCTCGCCATGCGGCGTGCGCTCGCCCGACTGGGACTCGACCCGGCCCTCGTCCTGGTGGACGGCTTGCCCTGTCCGGAGCTCGGGTGTCCGCATGATGCGATTGTGGACGGGGACGCGCACTGCCACTCGATCGCCGCCGCGTCGGTGATCGCCAAGACCGTGCGCGATCGCCTGATGGAGCTCCTGGCGGCCCGCCATCCGTCGTACGCCTGGG
>WNGP01000772.1_pt1 | contig 29352 bp, 24 predicted proteins | sample 5407671 | NCBI WGS metagenome assembly WNGP01 (sample SAMN13153381, study PRJNA577476) | soil metagenome | isolation source: 40 cm soil or saprolite under Garry oak tree replicate 2 | place: USA:California | collected 2016-06-15 | reverse complement strand
CTATTATCTCGTTGACGACACAACGAAAAAACCTTCAACTCGCAAGCTTGCAGAGGCGGTATTTTGGCAGAAAGGGATCTGGGGCCGAAGAGATTCCTCTTGAGCCCTTTCTTCCCGTCAAGACGCGACAACCTCTAGTCATTCCACTCCTCAAATGGAAAGGAGGATGAAGAGGAATGCGTTTCGCAACCGTAAGCTTCATGGCCCTGCTCCTATTGTTGGGTTCACTACCTCTCTATCCCGGTCCGAACACTGCGGCTATCAGGGGCAAAGTCACTTATACGGGAACGCCCGCGAAACCCAAGCTCATTGACATGGCCAAGCAGCCGGAATGTATCAAAGTAAATCCCGGCGGGCGGCTAACCGAAGACGTTGTCACCGGCCCCGGCAACACGCTGCAAAATGTTCTCGTTTACATTTCGAGCGGCGATTCCGACCCCGGCCCGCCCCCAGCTGTTGCTGCAACCTTTGACCAGCGCGACTGCCGCTACGCTACCCATGTCCTCCCGCTTCGCGTAGGGCAAAACGTGAGCATCTCCAACAGCGACCCCTTTAATCACAATGTCCACCCTCTTGGCAAGATCAATCGCGAATGGAACCGCATCCAGTTGCCTGGTACTCCCCCCTTTTCCTACGCCTATGAAAACGAGGAGTTCATCCACGTGAAATGCAATATTCATGCTTGGATGAGTGCCTATTTTGTGGTTCTTAAAACCAGCCATGTCTCACTGACCAAGAACGATGGCACCTTCAGGCTTCCCGATCTGCCCCCCGGCAGGTACACGGTGACAGCATGGCATGAGGTCTATGGCACGCAGAAGCAGGAAGTCACTCTCGGGGGCGGTGAAACGCAAACCGTCAACTTCGCCTTTCGTGCCACGCCTTGACCTTATCTTCCAAGCGGTCAAGAAATCTGTGTCTTTGCGGGCAGGAGTGCTACGCGGCGGACCGTCTGCGCCAGAAAAGATAGGCCGGAAGCCCCATAGCAAACAGGATTATGGCTGCGGTGAGGTTCTGGAATTGCGCCGGATCGCGGAACGCCAAGTACACGGCGTTACCGACGATGGCCGCAGCCGCAAGGACAAAGAGAATCGGCGTCCAGGGATATCCGGGAACGCGATAAGGACGTGGCTGGCCGCCACTCGCCCGGCGAATGGGAAAGATGGCTGCAGCTCCCAGGCCATAGAAAATCCAGCCAATGAAAATCACGCCTTCAATCAGTTTTTGAAACTGCCCCAATTGCCCGGCACAAACAAGCACGGCCGACCATGCGCCGAGCGCGACGATGGCAAACACCGGCGTACGGTAAACGGCGTGCACCACGGCGAGCTTTCCGAAGAACAGATTGTCCTGTGCCATTGCGTAAAACACACGCGGAGCCGTGAGAATCACGCTATTGGCCGCGCTGAACGTGGAAACGAGGATGGTGAGGGCTACGATCTTGCCTGCCCACGATCCCAGAACGGCGCTGACGGAAGCGGCCGCGATGGTGTCGCTCGCGGCGGTAGCCACCGGACCAAGCGCGAAGAGATACGCGGCGATGGCCATGAGATAGAGCACGATCAGAACCAGGGAGCCCAGTAGAAAAGCACGTGGAAAAGCTTTCTGCGGATCGATCACTTCTCCGGCGCTATAGGTGCCGAACTGCCAGCCCTCGTAGGCCCAAAGGACAGCAATCATGGCTAAGCCAAAACTCGAGAACAAGCCCGCTCCATGCTGCGTCGCGGCCATTGCCGGGACTAGGTCCTTGGCGTGATGTCCCAACGTCAGAAGCACCGTGCTCAAAACCACGATGACTCCCACCTTGACGACTGTCGTCCAGTTCTGTAGGTCGGAACTCTTTCGCGTCCCCCAGACGTTGACCGCTGTCACGATGGCGATCACAACGACGGCCACGGAAGTTTGCAGTACCGGTGAGATAGGAACCACTTGCGCGAAGTACTCGCTGAACACGCGAGCAAGCGCCGCCACCGATCCGCTGGCAATCACCAGAAACAAACACCAGCCGTAAAGAAAAGCGGACGCGCGGCCGAATCCGTCGCGGATGTAGCAATAAAGACCGCCCGCTTGCGGATTGCATGCTGCCAGCTCTGCGTAGGTAAGTGCTCCCAGAAGAGACAAGACGCCACCCACAATCCATACGAGCATGGCGACACCCACCGAGCCTCCCACCTGGCGGAGAATGGGGCCCGGCGTGCGAAAGATGCCGGAGCCAATGACAGAGCCAATGAATAGCAGGAACAGGTCGCGCAGGCGCAGTGTGCGGAGGAGTTCAATCATGGCGTAGTCTGCCGCGCCGTTCCGGCGAGCCGGCTGCTGGCATCATAACCGGAGATTACGACCGGTCAAGGTGAACTTGGAGGGATGGAAATAGGCGAAGGCATGAAGCACAGCAAGAAAACAGCCAGCGCGAGTAACGCGACGAACCTTCGCTTGGCATCCAACGGCGCCGGGTCGTAAACTGGAGGGATGCGCAGAAAGCGCATGACCAGCAGCAGAGCTCCCCAGATGTACCAGCCCTCCCAAAAATGAAGCCAGCCAAGAGCAATCAGTCCGACCGGCAGCGCGAGAGACAAGAAGCGGTGGGCGCGCACGTTTAGCGAACGCAGGATGTGCCCGCCGTCCAGTTGCGCGACCGGGACAAGATTCAGCGAAGTGACAAACAAAGCCACCCATGCGGCGCGCCCGATGGGAGGCAGGAGCAGCGCATCGGGCGAAATTCCCCGATGAAAAGCGGCTTCGAGAAGGCGCAGCAGGAACGGTGTTCCATAAATCAGTTCGGCATGCGCGGGATTCGCTAGTCCGGGCACCAGCTTGGCATGCATCACACCATAGACTAGCGCCGGGATGGCGAAGACAAAGCCCACGATGGGTCCCGAGGCGCCAACGTCAAACAACGCACGATTGGTGCGCATCGGCGAACGAATCAGAATGAACGCGCCAAACGTGCCGGCGAGGTTCGGGAAGGGAATGAAAAAAGGATAGCTGGCATGGAGGTGATGGTAGCGGCAAGCAAAAAAATGTCCCAGTTCATGAGCCAGCAGAATCCCGAGCAACGTCGCCGCAAACGGAAGACCGGTCAGAAGTCCGGCCGGATCTTTATAAAAGAGCGTGAAGGCCCGCAGCAACTCATCGATGGACACGGCCTCATTGTGCGAGTACGCCACGGCAAACTGCGTGCCTGCGACAAGGCAGGTGGCGAGGGTAAGGGAAAAAAGCAAAATCGCGAGAACCAGCGATTTCGCGGAAGGGGGTGGGGGAATCGGCGCGTAATACCATTGGCGCACAAGATCGGAATCCCAATCCGCGTTAGCTGGTATCGCTGAAGGGGGATGCTCGGGCAGTGGCGGCGGTGGAGTCACGAAATTGTTTTCGCGGCAATTGAGCGCGGCATTGATAGTACAGCATAGATGGACAGGTTCACGCCAGCGGGGGAAAACCCGGGAAAAACAGCGCAGATCTAAAGCGGAGATAGTTACTTTTGCAAGGTTGGAAAAAACTACGCCGGCTTCTTTTCGTCGTCCTTGCCCTGAAGTTCTTTGCCCGGCTTGAAGCGCACGGCTTTTCCCGGAGGAATGTTGACTTCTTCCCCGGTGCGGGGATTCCGGCCGATTCCCGTCTTGCGGGGCTTCACGCTGAATACACCAAAGCGGCGGAGTTCGATGCGTTGACTGCGGCCAAGCGCCTGCTTCAAAGACTCGAAAATCGTTTCGACGGCTTGCTCGGCCTTGGTGCGGCTGATGTTTGTGGCGGCCACTACCGCGTTTACCAGGTCCAGCTTAATCACGCGATCCTCCCGCACTGCCGAGGCAGATGCTAGAGGTTGCAGGCCCGGGTTGTCAAGATATCAGGGGTAATCTACACTGAACGTCTTTTGGCGTCGAGGCGCTGCGCCGAATCGCGGCAATTATCAAAACAAGGTTGGCAAATATCTTTCGGGAGGAATGGATGTCCGTCAAGCCAGACCGCTGGATCCGGCGCATGGCGCTGGAGCACAAGATGATCGAGCCGTTCACGGACCGCCAGGTGCGCGAAGGCGTGATCAGTTACGGAGTGTCTTCCTACGGCTACGACATCCGTGTGGCGGACGAGTTCCGCATTTTCACGAACGTAAACACCACCATTGTCGATCCCAAGCATTTCGATCCGCGATCGCTCGTGGAATTCAAAGGCGACGTTTGCATCATTCCTCCGAATTCTTTTGCGCTGGCACGCTCGGTCGAGTATTTCCGCATTCCGCGCAACGTGTTGACGGTTTGCGTGGGCAAATCCACCTACGCACGCTGCGGCATCATCGTCAACGTCACGCCCTTCGAGCCGGAGTGGGAAGGCTTCGTAACTCTGGAAATCAGCAACACCACACCGCTGCCTGCGAAGATTTACGCCAATGAAGGGCTGTGTCAGGTGATTTTCTTTATGTCGGACGAGGAGTGCGAAGTCAGCTACAGGGATAAGAAAGGGAAGTATCAGGCACAAGGCGGCATCGTTCTGCCACGTTTGTAGACCGCGCTCCAGGGGAAGACGATGCAGTTTAGGGCGCGCCGGCCAACGGATAGCCGCGCTCGCGCCAGGCAGTTAGCCCCCCCTGCAACGGCCGGATGCGCTTGATTCCATTTCTTCTGAGGAGCAGCGCCACACGGGCGCTGGTAGCTTCGTTCGGTCAAGTACAATAAAGCACCACTTCGCCATCGCGCGGCAAACGATAGTTCTTTTCCTCGAGTTCTTTGGCCTCGATGTGCAGCGCGCCGGGAATTGTTTCAGGCTCGGCTTCAAAGTCCAGGGAATGCCTTAAATCAACGATGGTGACTTGCTCACCCGCGTCAATCTTTTCTTTCAGCTCGTCCACCGTGATCCGCGCGATGCGCAATTCCCGCAAAAAACGCTGGCGAGCGACAAATTTGTACGCGATATAGGTCCCAAGCGCGCCGGCAAACAATACCAGCAGCCATCCGCCAAGCGAAGCCAGTTGCGCCGCCACTCGCTCAATCTGCCCGGCGAAAACGTAGCCGATAGCGAGAAACACGCCGGCCCACAGCATGGACCCAATGGCGTCAAACAGCAGAAAGCGCCGGAAGCGCATGCGAAAAACCCCGGCAAGCGGCGGCGTAACTAATCCCAAACCGGGCAAAAACTTGGCCACCAGGAGCGAGCGTGCTCCTTGCTTGGAAAACATTCCTTGTGTTCGCCGCACGCAGGAGTCCGGTTCCAGGGAAATCCGGCAAAGGAGCTGGAGAATCTTGATGCCCTTGTGGCGGCCTAGCTGAAACCATAACGAGTCCGAGGCTAAGGCTCCGAGCACCGTGAACAAGAGTGCGGCGAAGAAATTCAAATGTCCCGTGCCGGCAAGAGCGCCCGCCGCAAGCAGCAGAGGCATCGCCGGAATGGGCACGCCTAATTGTTCGACAAGAACCCATCCAAACAGCACCGCCAGCCCGTGGTGAATGAGGAACTCGAAAGCGCGATGTAGGGCTGGGTGCATTCCCGTTGCTCGATTATTTCGCGGCGAAGGGAGCGGTGTGCCCCCAACTCCCGGTCATCACGAATTCACGGATCGGCTTGCGCATCCGGGGCGCCAGTTCTCGCTCCTTCAGCTTGGGAGGCAGGGTGTCCGGGTCTCCCGGATAACCGATGGCGATGGCCGCAAGGGGCTCCCACCCTTCCGGGATAGCGAAAGTCTTCCGCGCGCTGTCCGGATCGAAGCCGGCCATCTGGTGAACCGCGAGGCCGCGAGCCGTGGCTTCCACGGACAGCAAGGCCGTTGCTGCTCCTGTGTCGTATTGCGCGTTGCGGTTGGGGGTGTGATTCTCCGTGAAAGCCAGCTTGGTCACGGCAATTGCAAGCGCGGAAGCACTCCTGGCCCAACCGGCATTAAACTCTACCAAAGTTCCCAGGACCTTCTCGAAATTTACTTTGTCCTCTTTCGTCGCCACAATATAGGCCCAAGGCTGTTCATTAAAGCTGGAGGGCGCCCACCGCGCCGCCTCAAACAGGCTGCGGAGAACCTCTTGCGGGATGGCTTGGTCCGCAAAGGCGCGCGGACTCCAGCGGTTGCGGAGCAATTCGTGGATGGGAGCGTCGTTTGGCGCCGGTTTTTGCATATGGGTTCCTTTTGCTCCGAGGTCACTTAGATGATCGAAGCCACAACGGCGGTGCATCCGCGGCGCCCCCGCGATCTCTCGCTGCCATTTGCGTCGAGCCGGTTAGTCGCCTGATTTCGCTGCCGGTTTTTGGATCATTTCCACGTCGAGCGTGATGTTCACATCGTCTCCCACCACCACGCCCCCGTTATCCAGCTTGGCGTTCCATTTCACGCCATAGTCCTGGCGGTTAATTTTGGTGGTCGCGGTGGCGGCCAGCCGCTGATTTCCCCAGGGGTCCTTCACGGGATTCGTTGGCCCGTCCACATCGAGTGTCACTTCCCGGCTCGTGCCGCGAATGGTCAGGTCGCCCGTGACTCTCAATTTTCCCGGAGCGAGCTGTTCCACCTTCTTGGATTTAAAGGTCATGGTGGGAAAGTGGGCCACGTCAAAGAAGCGCTCGCTGCGCAGATCCTTGTCGCGGTCGGGTTCGCGCGTGTCCACAGTGTTTACGTCGATGGTCACTTCAACGCTGGATTTCGTGATGTCCTGGTCATCGAGCACCATTGTGCCGCTCAGCTTGCTGAACGCGCCGCGCACCGTGGAAAGGCCCAAATGACGTACGGCAAATTGCGCGGAGGAGTGCTGCGGGTCAATTTGCCATGTGGATGTGGCCGCCCGGGCGGGCAGAGAGAGCCCCACGGCCATGCCAGCAACCACTGCAATGCGAGAGAGGTACCGGTTCATCTTGTTTTTCCTTCCTTGTTGAATTGGAGTTGCTAAGTGTATCCGTAAGTCGCTACTCCCGCTTGGCAGGGCGGATCTGTTCGAGCAGGTCGTAAAGAGCCTTCAACCTCCCGCCGGCCATGTGCCGGAACTGCCGCTTGTGCAAATTCCGCATCGGCTGGTCCAGCGGCTTCAGGAGTTCGAGTCCACGAGCCGTCATGCGCGCCTTCACCACGCGGCGGTCGTCCTTCTGCCGCTCGCGGGTGATCCAACCCTGTTTTTCCAAGCGGTCCAAAAGCCGCGTGATGTCCGGATCGTGGGTGATCATACGGTCGGCAATGGCGCGGCAGGCGAGGCCTTCGGGTCCGGCTCCCCGCAGGATCCGCAGGACGTTGTACTGCGTGCCGGTCAATTCCGCGGTGCGCGTCAGTTGCTCCGCCTGTTGCCCCAGGGCGTCGGCGGTCTTGAGCATGGCGAGAAAGACGCGCTCTTCAAGGGAGGCGGGCGGGTGCGCCGGCTTGCTCCGGAGGTTCACGAAGCTGATAATAGTCGTGTAAACGACTATTGTCAAGAGGAAAATATCCGCTTTGCCGATCGGCTCTTTCGTCTAGGCCTTGCGCAGCGTGCGCAATTGAATTTCGCTCAAAACGCTTCCCGGCCTTTGCGTCACAATCGCTTGAACGGCGTGCGCCACGTCGTCCGGGCTTAACGCTTTGGCGGGGTTTTTCGGCCCGCTGCCCGCAAATTCAGTGGCTACGCTTCCCGGGCAGACCACGCTCACGCGGATGCCGTGCTCCCGCAAGTCTTCCATCATGCAGCCCGACAAGCCCATCAGCCCCCATTTAGAAGCGCAGTAAATCCCACCCCCTGCAAACGTGTTTCTCCCCGCCAGGGAGCTGATATTAATGATGTCTCCCGAGCCGCGCCGGATCATCGAAGGAACCGCCGCCCGCGAAACCAGAAAAACGCCTTTGAGATTGGTATTCACAACGCGGTCCCAATCCGCCTCGGTTTTTTCATGAGCCGGGCCAAACAGACCGATCCCTGCGTTATTCACCAGGATGTTAATCGAGCCCAGCGCCGCATCCGCTTCGGCGACCAGTGCGGAGACCTGTTTGGCATCGGTGACGTCGGTAATATGAAAAAACGCGCGCGCGCCCAGTTTCTCCAGCTCTGCCGCGACACGTTCCAAGGCCGCCCGGTCCCTGCCGCAAATCGCTACCGAAGCGCCCAGCATTGCCAGACGATGCGCGATCGCGCGGCCGACGCCGCGGCTCCCTCCGGTAACCAGCGCGACACTTCCCGCGAGCCGTTTTTCCTTCCGTCCGCCATTTGCGTTATTTATCCCAGCCATGAGAATTCTTCCTCGCACGGGCGACTCTTTTTGTGCGAAACTCATCCTATCATCAGAGGTTTCTGCGGTGGCGTTCGTCCCGTTCGCTGCAGCGGAAATGAGTGAGAAGCGGCCCTGCCGCACCCAGGAAAGATCATCAGGAACTTCGTCGAGGATAACGGCTTGCGGATGGAGCGCGGCTTTACCTATAATCCCAACGTTTCCGAGAAAGGATGATTCCCGGTGAAAGAGATTCCGGGTGGCACCGGAACACGAACGACGCGCGGCATCTCAGCGAGGAGAAACCGGAATGAATGGAACACGGAAGTGGGTGGGCATCGCGCCGGTGGTGACGCTATGCCTGATTTTGGGGAGTTTGACGAGCCTGGGCGCGCAGACGCCTGCGGCCGGGCAGGACAGCGGCGCGACAAAGGCCCCGGCATACACGCTTGTCGAGTACAACGCGGAGCAGGCATGCGCGGCCGAGAAAGTGCCGGCAACGCAGGTCAAATGCCTGGACGATTTTGTTGCGAAGTACCCGAATTCCGCGCTGCTGGTTTACGTTTACCCCCTCTTCGTCAATGCTTACAACCAGCTGAAAAATCCGCAAAAGGTTATTGAGTACGCCGACAAACTCGTGGCCATGGGCGACAAAGCGGAAGCGGTGGTGCGCTACCAGATGCTTTATGCCCGGGCGCTTGCTTACGCCACCCTGCCCCAAACCGACCAGACGGCCGGCGCAGCCAAAGCTCGGGAGGCGGCCTCTCTTGGTCTAAAGACGCTCGACGAAGTCAAGAAGCCGGACAACGTAAATGTATCCGACGAGGATTTTAAGAAGCAAAAGCAACAACCCACCATTCTGTTCAACTACACGGCCGCCAATGCAGCCATGACCGCGAAAGACTATCCGTCAGCCGTGCAGTCCTTCAAGGCCGTACTGGCGCTCGATCCGGACGATCTCAGCACGAATTACAACCTGGGGCGGGCTTATTTGGCCATGACGCCCCCTCAGCCGATGGCTGCCTTCTGGTATTTCGCAAAATCCGTGACCTCCAAGAAGGCCACGCAAGCGCAGGCCGACAAAGTCAAGAAGTACCTCAAAGGCCTCATCGCCAATCACCAGGGCGGCAACGTTTGCGACAGCTTGACCGACGGCGAGTTGAATGAGCTTCTCCAGCTCGCGGGCAGCTCCGCTGATCGGCCCTCCACCTATTCCTTGCCGAGCGCTGCGGATATTAGCGCGGCTCAGAAGGAAATGACCATCGCTTCAGTCTTTAATGACCTGAAGGCCGGGGGCGACAAGAGCAAGTTGACCTGGCTCGCCGCCTGCGGCCTGGAGTTTCCCGAAGTTCCCGGCAAGGTCATTGAAGTCGGGCCCGGCGATCCGCTTGTCCTGAAAATTGCCTTCGTGACCAGCGATGCGGAATTCGATGCCGCGACTACGCCGAACATGGACGTTAAGGTCGTGGGCCAGCCCGAGGCCGCCCGCGTCGAAAAAAACAGCGCCGTCCATTTTACTGGAACTCTGGTTGCTTACGATCCTGCCCCTTTCTTCCTGCACTGGGACAAGGCTAAGGTAAAGGAAGAAGACATTCCCAAAGACAAGGGCCCCAAGAAGGCGCCCGTGCGCCGGCCTACGAGGAAGCCGAGCGGCCGCTCCAACTAGCTCTGCATCTCCTTTACTAAGGGACGGCTCTCCGGGAATTTCGGGGAGCCGTTTCGTTTTCCAGGCAAGAAACCCTGCTTTTCTGAAAAAGAGAGGTCGCTAGACCAGCTGGCTAATGCTCTCCACGAAGGATATAAAGCCAACCAGCCTTTTCTGTAGCTTGGGTTCCGCAAAGATCAAAACAGAAGACCAATAACCACACCCCGCTTTCAGGAAACCCGTCCATTATGGCGAGGCTTCTTGCCAGTACCGACTGGAATCAGCGCGAACGGCGCCGGTGGCCGTTGGTATCGAGCTTGTACTCTTCGATCTTCCGGCTGAGGGTGTTGCGGTGAATGCCAAGCAGCTGCGCGGCGCGCGACTGGTTGCCGTTCGCGCGGTCCAACACGCGCTTGATGAATCGTTTTTCGAACTCTCCGATTGCTTCGTCAAAGTAGATTCCCCGCTCTACCATTTGGTTGACGAGCCCTTCCAATTGATCTTTCACGATGACACGCTCCGCTCGGGACATTTGTGCAATTGGGGCCCAGTTGCTACGTCAATTCACGGCTGGTCAAGATGCGGTACGCCTCCCGGTACTTCTCGCGAGTGGCGTCGACTACCTCCGGTGGCAGCTCCGGCCCCGGCGGGGTTTTGGGCCAGCGCATCCGTTCGAGGTAATCCCGCACAAATTGTTTGTCAAAAGAAGCTTGCGGTCCGCCGGGTGTGTAATGTGCTGCGGGCCAGAAGCGCGACGAGTCTGGCGTCAGCGCCTCGTCAATCCAAATCAGTTTATCATTCAACAAGCCGAACTCGAATTTTGTGTCAGCGACGATAATTCCCCGCGGCTCCGCGTGCGCCACGGCGCGCCGGTACAGCTCGAGGCTAACCGCGCGAACTTTCCCTGCAAGTTCCTTGCCGATCATCTTCTCCGCTTGCTCAAAACAGATATTTTCATCGTGCCCGCTCACTGCTTTCGTCGCGGGCGTGAAAATCGGTTCCGGCAACCGCCCTGATTCGAGCAACCCGTTCGGGAGCCCAATGCCGCAAATTTCTCCGGTCGCGCGGTAATCTTTCCATCCCGAGCCCGAGACGTACCCCCGCACCACGCACTCAATCGGCAAAGGCTTCGTCTTTTGCACCAGCATGGATCGGCCAGCCAGTTCATCTCGGAACTTGTCAAAAGGCGCGGGAAACTCCGTCGCGCTGACTACATGATTGGGTATGACATCCTTCAAAAGGTCGAACCAGAAAAGCGAAAGCTGCGTAAGCACGCGTCCCTTATCGGGAATCGGCGTCGGTAGGATCACGTCGAACGCCGAGAGCCGGTCCGTAGACACTATCAACAGCATGTCGCCCAAATCGTAAATGTCACGCACTTTGCCGCGCGCGCTCGGCGATAACCCGGCGAACTGCGTTTCCCTCAGAACTTTCATGGCGGAAGCTGGAGACACCGCGAAAATCTTCCCGGCTGGTGTTCCGCATTCTAGCGCACCGAAACGCGAAGTCAAACTCGCTAGCGGTGGAAAATTGTGCGAAACGCAATGGCAGGAAGCGCAAGAGAAAAGTTTTATGTATACGATAAAAAATACTAAGAGGAGTTGTCGGGACTCCCTGTTTTGTATTGTTTCCGGTTTCTATAGAAATACGCGGACGCGGCTCGGTTACGCCGCGGAAACGGCCGTTGCTTTCGCACCGGCATTTTCGTTCCCCGTTTCTTCCCAGCGCACGCTGACCAGCTTGGAAACGCCCGGCTCCTGCATGGTCACGCCGTAGAGCACCGGGGCAATTTCCATGGTCTTGCGGTTGTGCGTGACGACAATGAATTGCGTTTGGCTGCTCATCTCACCAATCAATTTTGTGAACCGCCCGACGTTCGCTTCGTCCAGCGGCGCATCGACTTCGTCCAGGATGCAGAACGGGCTCGGCTGGTAGCGGAAAATCGCGATCAGCAGCGCCAGCGCCGTCATGGCCTTCTCGCCGCCAGAGAGCAGCAGCACGTTCTGCAGCCGCTTCCCTGGAGGAGACGCGACGATGTCAATACCCGCATCACCCGAGCTGTCCGGCTCCGTCAACCGCATCTCCGCCATGCCGCCGCCAAAAATCGCGTGGAATGCATCCGAGAAGCTTTTGTTAATCGCGTGGAATGCGTGCTCGAACTTCTCTTTCGTCGCTTGATCGAGTTCCACGATGGCCTGCTGCGTGTCGGCCATCGATTTCAGCAAATCATCGCGTTCTCGCGTCAGGAACGTGAACCGCTGCTCGCACTCGTTGAATTCCTCGAGCGCCATCATGTTGACCGCTCCCATATTCTCGACCCGCTGCTTCATCTCGCGATAGTTCGCTTCCGCAGCGGCTAGCTCTTCGCCGCTCATGAACGCCGTTTCCGTGGCAATCAAGTCCTCTGGCTGCGCGTTTACTTCGCTCATGCAGGACTCGCGCAAGTGCCCCCGATCCGACTCGTTTTTCGCGCGCTCCACTTCGGAATGATTGCGTTGTTCTCGCAACTCCTGTAGCTGTTGCCGCGCCATCCGCAGATGGTCTTCTGTCTCGGTCACGCGCGTGCGCGCCGACTCCCACTCCTGCTCGAGTTCCTTCTGCCGCACTTCCAGCCGCAGCTTTTCCGCGCGCAGCCCATCCAGTTGCTGCGTCAGCTCTTCGCTCTGCTTCGCCAGGCCAGCAGTCTCGTCGCCGAGGGACAGTACCTGTTGCTGCAGCGTGGTCTCGCGGCGCTCCATTTCCGTCCGCTCTTCGCGCAGCCGTGTCGCCAAGGCTTCTGCAGCAGCCAGCCGCTCATTAATCGCCGCCAGTCCCGCGCGTGCCGTAGCAAGTTCGTGCTGTTCGCTTTGCACCGACCCGCGTAGCCCAACCAGTCGGTCCGCCAGCCGGGTGCTTTCCGTTTCCGCCCCGGCGCGATCTAGCGCCGCCGCGGCGTGGTCGTGTTTCGCGCGTTCCGTGCGCTGCCGCGCGCCCTCCGCTTCTTTGCGCACGCGCGCCAGTTCGCCTTGGCAAACGGCCAGCTCCGCTCCCAGCCTCGCTAACTCCGTTTGCATGTGGTTGTGGCGGTGCTGCACGGAGATCGCCTCGCGCTCCACGTCGCGCTGCGTCGCGCTGATTTGTTCCAGCGCTTGTTCGGTTGCGCGCAACTCCGCGGCCGCCGCTGCCAGCGCAGCCTGCTTTTCGTTCATCCGGTGTTCGAGCCGCAACAGTTCGGCATTCAACGCCCGCAATTCGCGCTTCATGCCAAGCGGCCCCGCCTCGCCCGGACGCCCGCCGGTGACCATACGGCCCTGATAGCACGTCCCGTCCGGCGTGACGAACGCGTATTGCGGATTCTCCCGCGCCAGTTTTTCCGCGGCCGCCGCGCTGTCGGTCAAATACGCCGCGCGCAGCCTCGGCAGGAACTGTTTGGCCGCCGCGCCTAGCGGATTGCGAAATTCCACGAGCTTGTCCATCCGCGAAATCACTCCGTCTTCGCGGTGGAAATTGGCAATCGGCTCGTACTCGTTTTCGAGCCGCAGATTGCGCAGCGAATCCACGAAGAACGTGGCCCTGCCGCCCACTTCATCACGCAGCATGGAAATGCCCGTACGGGCATGGTCGAATGTCTCCACGACGACAAATTCCAACTCATCACGGAGGAACTGCTCGATCGCCGCTTCGTGCCCCTCTTCGACCTCCGCGTAATCCGCCAGCACGCCAACGGCCCGGAATTGCTGCCCGCCGCCTCGTTCGTTCGCTGCAAAAAGCTTTTGCACGGCTTCCGCCGTGTACGACCGGTCGTTCAAAATCTGCGTTAGCGTCGAATGCCGTGCCCGCACGCTCGCCAGCGCATCGCGCAGCGCGTCGGCTTCTTTTGTCAACCCGTCGCGCTGCTCGCGTAATCCGCCAATCTTCGCTTGCAGCTCCGCGGCATTTTGCTTCAACGCGCCAAGCTGCTCGGTAACCGCTTCCAGTTCATGAGCGACGCGGTCGGCGTCGTCACGCGCGCGCATTGAGGTTTCAAGCATCTCGTGCTCGTTCGTTTCCAGTTTTCGCACCGCTTCGGTTTGGTGCACCAGCGCTTCTTCCGCCTGTTTCTGCTCGCCGTGCAACCGCAGCAAACTTTCGCCGGCCTCCGACGCGCGTTGCCGCAGCGCCTCGATCCCCCCTTCGGCATCCCGAATCTCGACCGCGCGTTGCTCCACGCGCTGCAAAAGCTCCTCGACGCGGCCGTTCAGCGCGCCCGACTCTTCGCGCAGCAGCGTCACCGCCTGCACCTGCGTCGCGCTGCGCATTTCCCATTCCGCAGCTTGCGCCCGCGCTTGCTTCAGCTCCGCATCCATTTGGGCGTGGCGCCCCGCCAGCTCCTGCGCCCGCTGCCGGTTGAACGCAATGCGGTTCTCGCTGCGGTCCGCTTCCAGCGCCGTCAGGTTCAGCACGTTCTGGTTCTGCCGGAGTTCCGCATCCAGTTCGTATATGCGCTGATTCAGCCTGTCCTGCTCGCCTTCCATCTGCTGGATGGCCGCCGCTCGCTCGGTTTCCACCGCGCTCAGCTCTTCCAATTGCTTGCCAATTCTCTCCGCAGCGGCATCCAACTCGCGTGCCTTGCCCGCCAGCATCTGTCGCACGATCCCGCGCATCTGGTCGCGAATCTCCGAATACCGCCGCGCCTTGGCCGCCTGCCGTTTTAGCGAGCCGAGCTGCTTCTCCACTTCGATGACGATGTCATTCACGCGCGCCAGATTCAGTTTCGACGATTCCAGCTTTGCTTCCGCCAGCCGCTTCTTGGTTTTAAATTTCGTCACGCCGGCGGCTTCTTCGATGATCGCGCGCCGCTCCATCGGCTTGGTGGAAAGGATCAGTCCGATGCGCCCCTGCTCGATGATGGCGTACGAGTCCGGTCCCAGCCCCACACCCATGAACATTTCTTGCACGTCGCGGAGGCGTGCCACGCGCCCGTTGATGAGGTATTCGCTCTGCCCGGAGCGATACAGCCGCCGGCTGACCATAATCTCACCCGGCTTGGTGGCCAACGTCGGCTTCTCTTCGTTCCTTTTCTTTCTCTTGAACAGCTTTTTGAGTCTGCCACCCGACTCTTCGGTGCTCTCTAGTGCTGGAGCCGGGCCTGCCGCATCTTGGCTCCGCGGCTCGCTCTCGAGTGCCCCCGTTGCAGAGTCTCCATCAAACTGATCTTTCGCAGTGTTCTCTCCGCCCTCTGCGGCCGAATCCTTCTTCTCTTCTGCCGCGGCCCCTTCCATCACAAACCGCGCTGCGTCCGCCAGTTCCGGATCTTCCATCGTGATGGTCACTTCCGCCATACCGAGCGGCGGCCGCTTTGTCGTGCCATTGAAGATGCAATCCGCCATGCGCTCGGCACGCAGAGACTTGTGGCTCTGCTCGCCGAGCACCCAGGAGATGGCGTCCACCACGTTCGATTTCCCGCAGCCATTCGGTCCGACGATACACGTCGTCCCCGAGCCGCTGAAAGTCACCACCGTGCGTTCGCAAAACGACTTAAAGCCAACGATTTCGACTTTTCGCAGCTTAAGCAAGGTGTCCCCTTTTTTCTCTCATCTTGCCTTTTCGCTTGCTTGTCATCGCGCGCATCCTATATTGAACCCCGCGTCGGACTGGGAGTGGCTCGTCGCGTCCGATGCCGTCCCTTCCACTTTTTGTTTATAGCGGCGCAGCTCTGTTGCGCCTTGCCGCGGCAATCAAATTCAAGAAAATCGGCTCGCAATGAGAGACGGCTTTGTGTTCCTCGAGGGGAGGGTCTTTTGAGCGTCAGGTCGGCCCCACACAGCGGGACCGCCCGAAAAGCGAGCCGCGTAAACGGCCCCCTTGAAAACGTTGGCAGGTTCCTGTTCAGAGCCCAGCCGCCTGGCGCAAGGATGGCGGTACGGGAAAAAACGATAACACGATGTTTTTCGCGTGTCTAGCCCTACGCTACTTCTTGTGGCCCTTTCGCCACCTCCACAATTCCCCTGTCTTCCACCAGCCGTTTACGCTCGGTGGGCTTTTTGGAACCTGCGTTCATTTCCTTGTCTTTTCCCCGCATTCGTCTCTTCGCGACCCGCATAGTGTCCAATGCCGTATACCATCTGAACAGCCCGGTTCCGCCCAAGGCTGCGGTTCCCCAGTCAAACTCCGGAGTCCAATTCCGTGACGGTGACCGGGACTGGCATCTTCAGTTCCATCGGGTCCACCGAAGCCATCCCTGGAAAACAAACCGAGGAGCTGTAGGAATCCTCGCCGCTTGCGGCGGGGAGGATGCGTCAACCTGCTTGCTCGGACCTTAGCGTAGCGTCGAAGGGTCTGGCGCCTTCTCATCGACATCGCCCCACCCCGCCATGGAAGGAATTCCTTTAGCTCCTTTCGTATCACATCGTTACAGAAACCTAAGTCGAGGGCACAACGCCTAAAGGACGACTGAGGCAGCTCGGCTTTCAAGAGCGCTTAAACACTCTTCTGTTTAGCTACGCTGTAAGCCCTCTGTTTGCCACTATTTAGGAAAACTACGTCTTCCTCTGGGCGAGCCCGCGGCCTTCGCTCGCCACTCGCTACCCCGACCTGGTCGGAGTCATTTGCCATTTCTTTGGCCCCTTGTGCATTGCTCCACGTCAAACCCCTCGGATACAATCCAAGGCTTCGTCAATCGCCAGGAAAGAACACCGCGCGCCGATGGCCGAAATCCAACTCCACAACACTCTGTCCGGAAACCTCGAACCTTTCGTCCCGCAAAAGCCGGGTGAAGTGCGCATGTACACCTGCGGCCCCACGGTCTATGACTATGCCCACATCGGCAACTACCGCACCTTCGTCTTCCAGGACATTCTGAGGCGTTTTCTCAAGCTGCGCGGCTTCCAGCTCCAACACGTCATGAATCTCACGGACGTGGACGACCGCATTATCGCCAACGCCGCCGCCGCAGGAAAAAACATCCGCGACTACACAGAAAAATTCGCGCAGGCTTTCTTCGACGATTGCAAAACGCTCAGCATCGAAGCTCCCGAACACTGGATTCGTGCCACCGACCACATCGACGACATGGTTCAGCTCATCGAGAGGCTTCAGAAGAAAACCTTCACCTATGCGAGCGAAGGTTCGATCTACTATCGCATCGCCAAGTTTCCAAACTATGGAAAACTCTCCAAAATCGATCTCACCGGCATTCAAGCCGGCGCGCGCGTCGACAACGACCGCTACGAAAAAGAAAGTGCGCGAGACTTTGCGCTCTGGAAAGCGCCGAAGCCCGGCGACCATTTCTGGGAAACCGCCATCGGCCCCGGCCGTCCTGGCTGGCACATCGAGTGCTCGGCCATGGCCATGAAATATCTCGGCGAAACACTCGACATTCACACCGGCGGCATCGACCTCGCCTTCCCGCATCACGAGAACGAAATTGCCCAGAGCGAAGCCGCCACGGGCAAGCCTTTCGCGCGCTACTGGCTCCACGCCGAGCATCTGCTTTTCGAGGGCGAGAAGATGTCGAAATCACTCGGCAACTTCTTTACGCTGCGCGATCTTTTCGCAAAAGGCTACAAGCCTGCCGCGTTGCGCTTTGCCTTGGCCAGCGTGCCATACCGCAAGCAGCTCAATTTCACGTTCGACGGATTGACGCAGGCTACGAACTCCGTCGAGCGGCTTCGCAATCTCGCAGATCGCTTGCAGCAAGGAAACTTTCCAGCAGGAAAACAGTCAGGCATGATCGAACGCATCTCCAAGGCTCACGAGGAATTCGACACCGGCCTTTCCGACGACCTCAACACCGCGCGTGCCTTGGCCGCGGTCTTTGATCTCGCGCGCGATGCCAATACCGCCATGGACAAAGGCGAATTCCGGCAGGGCGACGTGGACGCGACACAGCAATTTCTGGTCACATTTGACAAAGTTTTCGCCGTTATCGAGGACAATGATGCGCAAAAGCTCCGAGCGCTTGGTTATGGCAGCGCCGACGCGGGCCCGAGTGACGCGGAAATCGAAAAACTCATCGCCGAACGCATTGCCGCCAAGAAGAAACGCGACTTCCCAACCGCCGACAGCATCCGCAAAGAACTCGCAGATCGTGGTATAATTCTGGAAGACGCAAAGGACGGCAGCGTCCGCTGGAAACGCAAGTGACCTTGAATTTTAAAACTCGGTACCCATACCTCCCGGGTTACTTCCCGCCGGCCGCTCTGCGGCCAAACCTCTTCGGCGTTGACTTAGCTTAGTTCTTAGCAGGCGGTTCCGGAATCTTCCGAAACCAATCCATAGTTTCGCGCCTGCTTGCTTCCCCTAGCCGTTTTGACTCATCGTAACCTGATTTTCTTCTTGGAGGAAGAAATGCCAACGACTTTGGAAATAAAGACACCTCGCCTCATCACGGCGCTGCCCGGCGCTAACGCGCAGCAAGTCATCGCTGCCGACGCCAAGTTCATGTCGCCGTCGCTCACCCGCGAATACGCGCTGGTAGCCAAGAAAGGCCATGGCGCCATTGTCGAGGACGTGGATGGAAACTCATTTCTGGATTTTGCCGCGGGCATTGCCGTTTGCTCCACGGGGCACTGCCACCCAAAGGTGGTGGAAGCGGTGCAGAAACAGGCCGCGGAACTGATTCACATTTCCGGCACGGATTTCTATCACCATCATTTGCCGCAACTCGCCGAGAAGCTTGTGGCGACAATGCCGGGGAGAGAAGCCAAGAAAGTGTTCTTTGGAAACTCCGGCACCGAAGCGGTTGAGGGCGCGATCAAGCTCGCGCGCTACGCAACGAAGCGCGACAAGCTCATCGCCTTTTACGGCTGCTTCCACGGACGCACGCTCGGTTCGCTGTCACTTACGGCTTCGAAAAATACGCAGCGCAAGAATTTCGGCACGCTGCTTGGCGGCGTCGAGCACATTCCGTTTCCCTACGCCTACCGTTGCCCGCACGGCCACACTGCGGAAACCTGCGGCACCGAGATTTTGGAACTGCTCGAACAGCAAATGTTCAAACGCCTGTTCGCGCCCGAGGAAATTGCAGCCATCATCATCGAGCCGATTCAGGGCGAAGGCGGCTTCATTCCCGCCCCGGCGTTTTTCCTCCAGGAATTGCAGCGCATCTGCAATCGCCACGGCATCCTGCTGATTGTGGACGAAGTGCAATCGGGAGTCGGCCGCACCGGAAAGTGGTGGGCCTACGAGCATGCGGGCATCGAGCCGGACATCGTTTGCGTCGCCAAGGGTATCGCCAGCGGCATGCCGCTCAGCGCATTTGTCGCCAAGGAAGGCGTGATGACCTGGAAAAAGGGTTCCCACGGCACAACATATGGCGGCAATCCCGTGTGCATCGCATCGGCGCTGGCAACGCTGGATCTTATCGAACACAGCTACCGGGAAAACGCGCGCAAGATGGGCGACTACATCTTCGGGCGCCTCCACGATTGGACGAAGCGCTTCAAGATCGTCGGCGATGTGCGCGGCAAAGGCCTGATGATCGGCGTCGAAATCGTGCGCGATCAGAAAACCAAGGAGAAAGCAGCGGATTTGCGCGACGCGGTCGTCAGCAAAGCGTTTCACAAGGGATTGCTGACCCTTAGCGCCGGCGAGAACACGATTCGCATGTCGCCGCCGCTGCTAATCGACGAAGAGCAGGCGGACTTTGCCATTCGCACGCTCGAAGAATGCTTCCGCGAAGTCGAGAAGACCATTTAAGACAGAGACCACCGAGAACGCAAAATTCACGGCCAAGAGATCGACGAGATCCCACGTCTCTCGACGGAGGCGCGGAACTATTTCGGCTTGCTCCGATTCACATAGGGCTCCTTGAAATACGGGGCACGTTTTTCTCTGGCGGAGGCAGTCCCAGGGTTGCCTCTTATACGCCCGTTCAACACACCTACCCCGGAAATCCTTTACCGCCGCCTTGCTGGATCAGCCAGTTTTTCGATCATGTGACTAACGGTAAGACACATCGTGCGCAGGACGTAGATTATTACAACTCGAACACAAATAAGGGTCTGGCGACTCCCTACGGAACGCCTGTTTACGCCGCCGAGGGCGGGACAGTCGTGGCGGAAGCTTCAGGAAATGGCCCGGCTGCTCAGGGCTATCCTGCGTGTGCAGGCCAAAGTATGCCAGCGAACTACGTTAAAATCCAAGGCAGCGACGGGTATTATACGGTCTATGTTCATGTGACCCCTACGGTGGCAACGGGCGTACACGTCAACCAAGGCCAACAAATCGGCGTGACGGACAATTCGGGATGTCAACTCGGTGGGCACATTCACATGAGACGCACGGACCCGAGTGGCACCCCGGTGAACTTCAAACTTCCTTGCGTCAACCCACTACCGACGAACAACTTTGCCGATGGGGTGGTCGACGATGACGTGCCGGACAACATTTAATCGCGGAGGTGTGATTTGCACAGAATACTGTTGATCGCAATTACTCTCGCTGTGCCATCAATCAACCAAGTCACACTTCGCATTCCCCTGCCGCCGGGGGAAGAGATTGCAGTCGTAACCTTTGACCAAGACCGCGTTTCGGCCACGGACGTTAAACGATGGATGCTTCGCCAGGAGAACGCATACTACGCCACTCCGAAGGTCGGGTACTATGGTGATCGAAAAAACAAAATAACCGACATTCCCAAGCTGGAAGAGGACATCAAGAAAACACAGCAGATTGTGAACGATCTCGATCCAAGTAATTATCCTGCGGCGCTAACTGATGTCGTCCAATACCTGAAGGATTTGCAATCCTTGTGGCTTTGGCTGGCACAGCAGGAGTTAGCATTCCTCAAGAGCGGCAAGCTGCCGCAGACCGAATACAACGGAGTAGACCTTCGGATGTGCGAGGTGCGCACTTCCGAGGATAAGCCGCGAATGTGTCATGAAGTATTCCATCGTTGGCACAACTGCGCTATCAATACCGTGGGGAAGCAGCTCGGGAGTTACCCCAAAGAAAAGTGGAAAGCGTTCTTGGACTCTTTTGGTATCCAAGAGAGGGATTGAATCCACTCTGGATGAATAATAGCCGGGGAGCTTGAGAAATCAGGCTCCCCTTCCTTTTATCGGATGCCCTTGAACAGATCACCAGCCACAGGTCCACCGGAGACGGATTAAGCCAAACAATTAGGCGCAGTAGAAGCAACTGGAAATTCCGCCACAACCAAGACGGGTAAGCCAAACGATAAAGCGCACTACAAGCATTCGGAACTTCCGCCCTCGTTGCTCATGCTCTACAACCTCCTACAACCAAGCAGCAACGGCAGGCCACTCTAGTTTACTTGGCGATCGCTCTCGCTATTTCACAAGGAATTGTTTGGATGCACGACGACGCTACCCCACCTGGCTTAGCTGCGGTCGCTTCCATCAACGTCAAGACCGCCGTTTTTTGAGTGTCCGTCCATGATGAAGAAGGGCGCAGTCGGATTTCCTTGCCAAATGGGGGTGAGGCAGTAGAATGCAGGGGCAAAATCCCTTCGGGAAACCTGAACAGGAGTGTCCTCATGATTTGTGAAGGCAGGTTTAATTTCGGGAGCATTGCGAATCCTGCTCGCATCGCCTTGTTTGTCTTTGCGCTGGTGGCTCTTGGCGTTGGTGCGCGAGCGCAGGAAGCGGACGTCGCGAAAAAGCTGCAAGGTTTCGACGCGTACATGGAACAGACGCTGAAAGACTGGAACACGCCGGGCGTGGGTGTCGGGATAGTTGTTCAAGACAAGCTGGTTTTTGCGAAGGGCTATGGCTATCGGGATTATGAGAAGAAGCTGCGGTTCACGACGAAAACGATGCAGCCGATTGCGTCGAACTCGAAGTTGTTCACGGCGGTGGCAGCGGGGATGCTGGTGGACGAAGGAAACCTGGCCTGGGACAAGCCGATACGCGACTCCGTGCCGGAAATCCAGTTTTACAACGACCAGCTCAACAGCAACGTGACGCTGCGCGACATGCTGTCGCACCGCACCGGCGTGACGCGTCACGACCTAATCTGGTTCAAGTCGCCATTCACCCGGGAAGAGTTGTTCAAGAAGCTGAAGTACTTGGAGCCGCAGGAGCCGATACGCACAACGTTTCTCTACAACAACCTGATGTTCGCGGCGGTGGGACAGATCATCGAGATCAAGTCCGGGAGGAAATGGGAAGATTTCGTGCGCGAAAGAATCTTCACTCCGCTCGACATGAGCACGACTTGCTACACCATTGCGGGCATGTTGAAGCAACCGGACTACGGCGTGCCGTTCCGCGAGAAGCGCGATTCCTTCGAGCTGTACAAGATTCCTTATTACGAGGATACCGAGGGAGTGGCTCCGGCAGGCGCGATCATTTCAAACATTGATGAGCTATCGCACTGGCTGATTGCGCTGATGAATGAGGGAAAATACGACGGCAAGCAGGTGTTGCCGCCCGGTGCGTTGAAGGCCACGCTGCAACCGGCAATCGCATTGCCGAACGCGGGAGGCGAAGCTCTGGGCTTCTGGGAGTTGATCAATTCAGCTTATGGGATGGGCCGGTGGACTGCCTCCTATCGCGGCAAACTGCTGACGTACCATGGCGGCGACCTTCCCGGGTTTCACTCGCAGATTTCGTTTATGCCCAACGACAAGATCGGTGTAATCGTCCTGGTGATCAGCGATCACAGCGCACCGCTCTACAACATCGTCAGCTACAACGTGTACGAGCGGCTGTTGGGCATGGACCAGACGCCTTGGAGCCAACGGCAACTCCAGCAGCGGCTTGCCAACAAGAAAGCCGGGACCGAGGCGCGGGCGAAGGCTGGTGGCGACCGCGTGCTCAACACGAAGCCATCGCACGCGCTGGCCGACTATGCGGGCGAGTACGAAAACGTCGCTTACGGGATTCTCAAAATCGGCCTGCAAGGGGATCAATTGCAATTCGGTTTTCACGAGTTCCATTTTCCGATGAACCATTTCCATTACGATCGCTTTGACACGCCGGACGACGAGCAATACGGAAAGTTTTCGGTGACCTTCCGGACGAATCCTCAGGGGGATATTGATAGCGCGGTGATTTCGCTGGACCAGGCCGAAGCGGTGTTTAACCGCAAGCCCGAGGCTCTGGACGCTATTCTTTTGGAGAAACTTGCGGGCGTATACTTGACGCCGAGCAAAGTGAAATTTGAAGTGCGTTATCAGCCTGGAACGGGGCTTTCGATTGCGTTCCTCGGCGCGCCTCCCCAAAAGCTAATCCACGTTAAGGGAATGCAATTCCGAACGCCGCTCTTTGCCGATGACATTTACGAATTTGTGTTGGAGAACGGACAGGTGAAGGCTTTGAAGGAGCGGACACCCTCCGGCGAATACACGTTCCAGCGTCAGTGAGAGGTTGTCATGTAAGGGCTCTCTTTTTCTTGCATTCGGAGGAAGGGATCCCTCGCTTCACCTTGGAATGACGGCAGAAGACATTTTTGATAGGCCGTTCAGATGGCAAGAACAAGCCGTGCGGGAAAGCGCTGGAGCATGAGATGATAATGCGCAGGGGGTCGGACGAAGTCGGTAGAAGTGTTTTGCGCAGTCACCTCCAGGGACAACCCAGAATCAAACTATTGGGAAGGAGAGAGAGTTGCCGGAGTTGCGGAAAGACCCCATCACGGGTCGCTGGGTGATTATTTCGACGGAGCGCGGAAAGCGGCCGAATGATTTTCTGCGCGAAAGCGTAATCGCGAAAGAGCCGAAAAATTGCCCGTTCTGCGCGGGGAATGAATCCAAGACGCCGCCCGAAGTGCTCGTGTACGGACGAAACGGCGGCGGGGCGAACACGTCCGGGTGGAAGCTGCGCGTGGTGCCGAACAAATTTCCCGCTCTCGGCATCGAGGGGGATCTCGACCGCGAGGGTGAAGGCTTGTTCGACAAGATGAACGGTATCGGCGCGCACGAAGTGGTCATCGAATCGCCGGACCACGCCGCAACGCTCGCGACGCTCCCGGAGCGCGCGGTGGAAGATGTGCTGTGGGGATACCGGGACCGCATGTTGGACCTGAAGAACGACAAGCGCTTCCGCTATATCTTGATTTTCAAGAACCATGGAGAAGCGGCGGGAGCGACGGTGGAACATCCGCACTCGCAACTGATCGCGCTGCCGATCGTGCCGCGGCGCGTGCGCGAGGAAGTGGACAACTGCTGGCATTATTACGACGAGAAAGAAAGATGCATTTTCTGCGACATCATCCGTCAGGAGCGGGACACGGGTGAGCGCATGATCAATGAAAACGAGCAGTTCGTCGCGTTTGCTCCGTATGCGCCACGGTTTCCGTTTGAAATGTGGCTGCTGCCGAAAGTGCACAGTTCGTCGTACGAGAACAACCAGAGTTCGATTTACGCCAGCTTGGCAAGGATGCTCAAGGACACACTGATGAGGCTCGACGAAGTGCTAGACCGACCTGCGTATAACTTCATGATTCATACGTCGCCGATCGGGGAAGAAATCAACGATCACTATCACTGGCACATCGAGATAATTCCAAAGCTGACGAAGGTGGCGGGATTCGAGTGGGGAACGGGCTTTTACATCAATCCGACGCCGCCGGAAGAGTCGGCGCGGTTTTTGCGGGAAGCGAAGGTCCCCGCAACAGCCGAGAAAAACTAGGAATTTTCGCACGAAGCAACGAGTCAGGGCGTCCGGGAGGATTACCGAGTTTTGTTATAATGACGGCTTTGGCGCGGTACCCAAGCGGCCCAAGGGAGAGGTCTGCAAAACCTCCATTCGTGGGTTCGAATCCCACCCGCGCCTCCAGGCTTCTCGTTTCAAATCAATGGATTACAGCTTTCGTCTCTTTCCCGGAATCCCCGATTTGGGAACATTTGGGAACAACTGGGAAAAGAGTCTCTTCCAGACTCTCGATTGCACGCCGATGTGTATCCGGAATCACATGCGTGTAGAAGTTCAGCGTGGTCTCGACAGAAGCGTGCCCCAACTGCTGCTGCGCGATCTTGGCGGGTACGCCGATGTCGTGCAGGACCGAAGCATGAATGTGACGCAGTTGATGCCACGTCACGCGCTCAAGCCCTGCTGCCTTTGCCGCCGGCCTCAGAACGCGTTCCAGAAGATTACTCTCGCGGTGCGGTCCGCCCGATTGGTTCGGGAAGAGTAAGCCTTCCTCGTTCCATTTGGCGGCGAACCTCTTGCGATGCTGATCCAAGAGTACGCGTGTCTGTGGACCGATTGGGATGGTGCGAATACTACGCTCGCTCTTAGGCAGTTGAACCTGGCCGTGGAAGACAGATTCAGAAACGCGAATTGTCCCCGCAGTCAAATCGACCATCTTCCAGCGTAGCGCCAATAATTCGCCCACTCGCAACCCTGGATTCGAATTCAGATAGCTGTAGTCCACTGCCGCGTCCAACACGCTTGAGAGTACGATCCAAGCGTTACGCACGGTTTGCCACGCCAGGCCTTGGCGGAATTTATCTGCGACAAATTGCTGAATATCCAGCTTTGAAATGTCACAGAGCCGCCGTTGCCCGAAGCAGGGCATGACGTGCTTACCGAGCACCATCCGGTACCCACGCTGCGTGGAGAGCTTCAGGGTCGACAAGACAAGGGTCGTCCACTCGCAATCAACGAAATCCTGCAGGTGTTTAGTTGCCTGGGGCCGTTGCTGACCCTGGTTCAACAAGTGCAGATGTTGGTCGAGCTGTATTTGAGCTTGACGGCGAGTGGGGACCTCGCTGAGTAGCCAAGTACAATCGAACGCTGTATGCGCCCAAGACTACCGTCTGGCCGAATCACATCTTCTCTCCAACGAGCGATCCAAACCCTTCTACGTTTGCCTCGTTTGAATAAACAACCGGATTGATATCTACGACGAGCCACCGTCCACATCCTTTCCCTTGTGGCTCGTCTTGCCTTTTCAGTTTGAAGCGTAGCGCTGGTGGTCATGGGATTTCAACGAGAAACGCGATGGGTTGGACGTGTGCCTTCAAGATATTTCGCTATATCAGCTGAAAGGAACCGAAGGTACTTACCAACCTTCATGCACGGAAGCGGATTGGCACATTGCGGACGCGCATGTTCGTAAACCCAAGAGACTGGCACCTGCAAAAGCTTGGATACTTCGCGGACAGTGAGTAACTGTTTATCGTCTCCTCTTCTCTCCCCTGCGGCCCCGTTCCTATGTTCGACGAGCGGTGGATCAAGTGTCGCGTCTGGGGAGGTCGCACCTGGGGGCCATAGTGCTTTCCTATTCGACATTCTCAACACGCTATTCGGGTTCAACGCTGGGGGATGCACTGCACGGCACGAGGCATGCTGTCGTGAGGACGCTGTATTCTCGCGCACACCGAATTGGGTTGGACGGGGTTTCATGGTTACTATACTATGCGTTCTTACTGAGGACGCCTCCTACGGGTTTCTCTTGGTTGCCGTTGTTCGTGTGTTGGTCTTGTTGGTCTAGCCAGGCTTTGAACTCGTCGTCACGCTTGAAGAGAAGTTTCAGAGCCTCGGTGATGACGTATGACGTAGATGAGTCGATGAACTCTGCATACCGATCTAGCTGTGCCTTCACCGACTCCTCGACGCGGACCTGAATCGTTACTGTCTTCGGTTGTTTGGGTGGTGCTTTTATGATCGCCATCTGTCTTTTCTGATCCTCCCTTTCGGTTTTGTATTACGGGCTATCTTACAACTCCGTTGCTGCTCCCCATCCGCGCGGCCAAAACACGAGCTGCGTCTTCCAGCAGCAAGAGGCGGGAGTGACCCCCGAAGCCCGCAGGGACCGGGCCGCGATTTTGCGGCGCGGTGGGGTCGCTCCCGCCTCTGATCGTGTTTTGGCCGCGTTTCCGTCACCTTGCGTTCTCCCGCGCATCCGCTGTTCCTTCCGTCTCTTATCTCCACGCCGGGGTGACGTTGTGGGTGAAATCTCCGGGGAAACATGCTTCCTCCGAACTTTTCACGGCTACGTTCAGGGGCTGACGTGGATGCCGCTCAAACATCGCTTCCTGCCCGTTCACCGTAGAGGAGATGAAGCGGACTTCCAGAGGCGTCCTGAACTTCGGGTATTCCGTCCGTACTCCTTGGTCGTGGATCTCGCCGGCTTGCCACCTGCGGTACAGGTCCTCAATCCCTTGGCCTGCGAATCTGGCCTTGGTTTCGTTGAGAAAGATCAGGTCTCGGTCGGTCAGCTTGCCGTAATTCTTTGCGTCCCAGGTCCGGCGCGTACGGAAGTAATCGAGCAAACCATTGGGGCCGTCCGGGTTCCAGAGCTTCTCGAAGGTCGAGAAAAAGAACTTCTGAGCGCGGGCGAAGTTCGTGTCGCGGGTAGCGACGTAATAGAGAGTGACCTTGGGGAGCTTCATGAAAAGAGTCAGGTAGGCGTCCACATGGGTCTTGAAGCTATCCAGGCTTTCAAAGCCGGGATCGATGAAACTGAATGTCACCACAGGGGGAGGAGAAGCCTTGGGGTTGTAGAACATGGGGAATTTATCGACGAAATAGCGGTCGGTGAAGTTGTCCTTGATGGCCCCGGAATAACGCTTGGCGGGCAGGATTTTCTTTTCGATTCCGAGCTGATCGCAGAAGTAGCGCAGCTTCTGCTCCTCGGATTCGAGGTAGGTGTAGTCGTGGTTCCTGAGAATGAAGTCGAAGGCAATGAGCCGCGTGCGGATGTATTCGGTCGAGTGCTGACGGCGGAAGCGGACATTGTCCCTGCCGATGGCTTCATAGAGATTCCGCGAGAAAAGGTGATAGACGCGGCCATTCCGCAGGTATTCCTTGGAACTGGCGTGCTTCTTTTCGGTGACTTTGCGGGCAAAGGCCATGCTGCGCTTGCCGGGCTTGGCCTGGATGAACTTGAGGAACTGCTGGCAGGTGAAGTAGCCGGAATGCGTGGCCACCAGGTAGAGGAAACGGGCCTCCTCCTCGGTGTAGCCGAAGTGCCTAAGGGCCTCGGTAAAAATGGGAAGGATTTTCATAGGGCAAAGATCCTCGCGGTGATTTCCTGAGTATCGAGAACGCGGCGCAGCTTGGCATGGTCTTGCTGCCGGGCGAAGAGATGGAATCCGGCTTTGGCTTTCTCGGCAAGTCCTTGGGGGCGGTAATCACGCGTGGCAATTTCGAGGTCCAGGCGTCGGAGTTCTCTCGACTCGTCCTCGTACTCGATGCGAAGGTCCGGGACAGGAATCTTGTCGTTTACAACTTTGAGATCGTATTCGTTGGCGACCCGGATTCGCTCGTAGGCCAACTCCTTGTTGGGATCGACCCGGGACAGCTTCCTGAAGAGCTCCTGTTTGAGCTCGTAGTCAAGGACGACACGGCGAACCTTGCCGCCCACATCAGCAATCTCTCTGGCGACCTTGTGATAGAGGCGGTAGAGATCGGCGTCGTGGCGGGCTTCCTTGGGCTTGACCAGGCCGTGATAGATCGTCTGCCGATGGGAGACGAGTCGGGCCCGCTCAAGAAGCCGGTGGGCGTCCCTGGTGAGCGTCAGAACTTTGGTCGAGTAGGACGAGTGCCCCTCGATGCTGCGCTGTTCGATGAGCCCTTGCCGGCTAAGATTGCGGAGGTCGCTGTCCATCTGCGAGCGGTCGCCGCGGTAGGCGAACTGCGCGAGATCGTCTGCGGGAACCATGCGGAACTTGCCCAGATCGGTGAGGGTTTGGACTTCCGATTCCCTCAAGGAGTACTCGCGGTTGCGACTGCGGTAGATCGTTCGCGAGCGGTCGTATCCATTGCGCGACAGTCTAGATTCTTGATTCCTGCCGCGATCCGGTCGAGTGCGCTGGCTGGCATCTCGTGAGGGCTTTTCCGATCGACTTTCGGAGTCACGTCCGGAATTGCCATACTTCCTGAGAAAGGCCGCGAAGTCAGAAATGTCATAGGCACGGGACATGGCGAAGCTCCTTCCGATTCACCTGAAAGCGCGGACGGGAACGGTCTTCGAGTGCCGTTCGTAAAAAACGACTCGATGGTGTGAACTGCTGTCCATCGGGTTGTCGGAATTCAACCTTCCTCGACGTGCTTGCCGAAAAGATGTTCTTCCTACGGTCCATCGCTTCCGGCCGTGAAACGAAGCAGGGAAGAACCGCTGTCGTAATCCGAGAACCGACACCCCGCTTGGCTAGGCGCTTGTTTCGAAGGGTTCCTACCCTCGCACTCGGCGCGGAGTCAGCGAGCCGAGTGTTACCTCGCCAGGTGGCGGAGCGAAGTGGGACGACTCCACCCAGCCCAGGGGGAATCCTGCGAGAACTCCCCTTCATATACTAAGAGGCCCCGTTTTTCAGAAAACCTCAATTGGCTTTTTTCTGGAGACTCCGATTCCATATACTTCAGAGGCCTTGAAAAAGGGAAATGTCAAAAAGAATCTCTGGAAGGCGCGGCTGGCGATCAGGCAGTTTTCAACAGAATGAGTTTCTTAGAAGACTTCTTGGACATGGGCGACCGCCCCGGCGTTTCTTGCGTCCAGCTTGTAGGTGCCTGAAGTATTCCGGGCTCGCTTGGCGATCACCCTCCCGCCCTTCTATCCAAGGTTTCCGGCAAATCAAAAGCACACGGCTGTCTTTAGTTGAGGGAGAGACTTGCTGAACCCGTTTGTCAATCGAGTGAATCAGTGGAGATGCATCCACACTGATTTTTCGTCCGATTCCAAACCAGAAAAAGTAAGAATAAATC
>WNGP01000537.1_pt1 | contig 29442 bp, 25 predicted proteins | sample 5407671 | NCBI WGS metagenome assembly WNGP01 (sample SAMN13153381, study PRJNA577476) | soil metagenome | isolation source: 40 cm soil or saprolite under Garry oak tree replicate 2 | place: USA:California | collected 2016-06-15 | reverse complement strand
TGCTTCAATCCCAGCCTCTTCAGATAGACAATGAACCAGGCCAGATCACGCGCCGGATCAGCCATGTCGTACTCGTCAAGATCTATGACCACAGTGCGCGAGCCCTCAAAGAATACGTGTCCCGCCATATAGCTGCCATGTCCAGGACAGAGCCTCAACGTGCCCGCGGTCGGGGCTACAGCTTCGAGTCTATGAAACAGCTCGTCGCACTTATCTGAGAAAGACGCGTTACACTGCTTGATCATGTTTGTCCACCGCTGAAGCTGTTGAATGAACTCCTCCGGATTGGCTGTTTTGCCTTGTTGCGGGCCGAAATTATGGAATCGCGCCAACCACGCGGCACAACGTTTGGCAGCTCCAATCTGCTCGTCCGGTTTTCCCCCTAGGAAGACCTCCGACGACCGTGTTCCATGAACCATTTCCTCGAGCAACGTGTTGAACGAGGACAAGTAGGCTACTGGTTTCGCAATCGCGAACTCTGCCCCCGCGCCAAATCCTGCGTTATAGATGACTTGCATGGCATCAAACACGTCCTGTCGATTGTCAAGATGACACTTGCAAAGAACACTCTGCGATCCCCCCATAGTCTTGATACTCATCTCGAAAGTGACCCGGTTCTTGTGAGGCTTGAGCATTCGAAGGCTCATGTCTCGAAACGGTTCGTCTTGCCCGAGCGATGGTAGTGTCCGCTTTAGCTCAGCGAGAAATTCCTCCCGGTGCAGCACCGCCGAGAAGCGCTCGACTGCTTCGTCCGTCGTAACTGGCACGTTCATGATTTATCAAACGCCTCCTTCGCTATCGACCGAAAGCCGTGGACAACCACGCGAGCTAGGATCCCACAATGACTCCAGACCGGACACAGATCCAGAGACGAGGTAGAAAAAGATGCCCAACCAAGTATAGAGAAGGATATCTAATGGAGGATTTGGTCTCTAATCGCAACACGACCTTCTCAAAGAGTTCGTGGTCAGACTTCAAGCGTGAACCGGCCTGAAAAACTAGTCGAAAACCGGACAGAATCGCCAGACTTTATAGTTCCGGACAGACACGTCTCTACAACTTGAATCGTAAATCGGACTCGGTCTCGATCGTCGGAATGGGCTACGTTGGACTTTGTACCGCGGCAACTTTCGCCTCCCGCGGCATACGGACAGTCGGAATCGATATCGACGATGACAGAGTCCAACAGATTCGGAAAGGCAAAGCTCCACTCCACGAACCTCAACTCGACACCATGTTAGGAAAAGCTGTCAAGACCAAGCTTCTAGAGGCGACCACCGACATTTCCCAGGCCACCGACACCACCACGACCTTTCTGACCGTGGGAACTCCAAGCGGCGCTGACGGTTCCATAGATTTGAGGTACCTCAAAACGGCCGTAGCAGATCTAGGAAAGGCCCTCTCCAAAAAGCCCGGATACCATCTTGTCGTTGTCAAGAGCACTGTCGTCCCCGGCACTACAAACAGCGTTGTCAAACATTCCCTAGAAGAGTCCAGTGGAAAGAATGTTGGAGCCGAGCTGGGGCTATGCGCTAACCCCGAGTTCTTGAAAGAGGGAACCGCGATCAACGACGCCCTCCACCCCGACAAAATAGTAATCGGATCTAACGACAAGAAATCCGCCAACCAGCTCACAAAGCTCTACCGCCGGTTCTACGGTTCCAAGCCTCCGCCTGTCATCACTACCAATCCAGAGTCTGCTGAGCTGGTCAAGTATGCCAGCAACGCCTTCCTCGCCACCAAGATCAGCTTCATCAACACGATCGCCAACATCGCCCAACAGATCCCCGGCGTCGACGTGGGCACAATCGCTGAGGCCATCGGCCTTGACCCTCGGATCGGGAGCTTATTCCTCAAAGCCGGACCCGGATATGGAGGGAGCTGTTTCCACAAAGATCTCCTAGCCCTCATCAACTACAGCAAGAAGAAAGGCTACAACCCTGTTCTATTCCGGGCGACAGAAGATACCAACGAGAAACAAGCCATCAGAGTCGTAAGTATGGCAGAGAAGCTGCTCGGATCTTTATCGGACAAGAGAGTCGCGGTTCTAGGTCTCGCGTTCAAGAAGGACACGGACGATACCCGAGAGGCCGCCTCGTTGCGAGTCATCGAGAGTCTCAAGAAAAAAGGCGCACAGGTCGTCGCATACGACCCCATGGCCATTCCCAATGCAAAGAAAGTATTCTCGGAACAAATCGATTATGCGGAGAACTCCCACGCCGCTCTCAAGGGAGCCGACTGCTGCATCATCATGACCGAGTGGGACCAGTTCCGAAAACTCAAAGCAAAAGATTTCCAGGGGTACATGAAGACCCCGAACATCGTAGACGCCAGGAGAATCTATGACCCACATGCGTTCAGCGACCTCAGCTATGTCGCCATTGGGGTTGGACACGGAAGAGCATAGTTACTATTGTTCCAGATAACCTCCACCCTCACCACCTCGTCCAGCAGTCAGATCATACTCGCCAACGGCGCCCAATCGAAGAATATCTTCTGGGCGGTTGGCAGCTCGGCAACACTCGGCACCAGCAGCGTCTTCAAAGGAACAATAATGGCAAACCAGTCAATCACCATCACAACAGGCCAGAACTAGACGGCAGAGCACTCGCACGCGTCGGCGCGGTCACTATGGACACGAACACCATCAAGCCCTCCTAAGAACAACACATCCCAACCCCTCCTTTTTCCCTAACCGATTTTCCTCAAAATTCAAACACTCCTCCGCCCTGATATGGACCCCAAACCTCGCGGTACGTAACTGACCTTTTCACTCTGAAAAAAAGACCGATTAATCGATCTTCTCTCTCTTGGCACAGGATCCTCGAACCCGATGAGGTGCAGACCTCAAAGAGGCTAAGTGAGTTACATGAATGGTTAGGTTGGGAGGAAGTAGAAATGCGTCCATCTCCTATTCTATCTGGGTGAGAGAGGAAGCGCCGAATCAAGCCATCGGACAGGCGGGTTGTCGGCTAGGAAAAAGAGTGATATTCATTATGTCAGGGGTCGATTTCGCGACATCGTTTTGTTCTCCATTAGCTCGGTCGTCACTCTGGTACGCCAGAATATTTTCGTCGTGGCGCCCGCCCGCCTACACCATCATACTATTCCTCTACTACGCCTATCATGGCGTCCTATTCCAGTATACTCTCGAAGTCTTCTTTCTCGTAGCCTTACCCCTAACACTCTATCTCGGTCGAACCAGGAAGCGGCCCCACTGGTCACTGCATTCTAGTCCACTTTTAAAATCCGAAAATCCCAATCAGAATATTCTGTTTCCTCGTGGACACCGCTTTCTATGGAGCACTAGCTGCTGGAATAATCGCCGCGTACAGGTCCACGATCATCGTAAAAGGGAGACTGAGCGCGTCTCCCTCCGAGCTTGATAGAAGGTCGCTCGAGCGTTGAAGAGTGGCCTAGCTAAAAGTCGAAAGAAGCTTTATGGAAGATCCGGAACGGTCAGCCTTGTATTCGCTTGCCGTGAGGTAGCTGTCCTGTCACGCCAACCGGCAACTGAAGCCTGGTGTCGAGGTTGAACTTGTAGGCTTGCATGTTTCCAACCTTCCGAGTCGGCTGCGCTATCCCTAGCCTCTTCAGTTGTTGTAGAGAGGACTCAACTGTTTCAAAGTCGAGTTTCGTGGCCTCGGAAAGCGTGGACACTGTCTGCTCCACGTTCCCGGCTATTCTCGCCTGGTCCAAGACCCGAGCTATCGGATTCTTGGCTACAGCGAACAAGAGATTCTGCGAAAAATCGATCGGTGTAATCCTCAAAGTTCTCACTATAAAGGGCCACTAACGAGCTATTAGGGCTATCTCCTGCACCGCCAACGAGATGGAAACACCGTACCCGGTATCAGGATAAGCCAATTTTCTCGAGAATCTCGTGGTAGCGCGGGTCCGCCTGCAGACCGTCGAACACAGGTTCGTTCAGTACGTCCAAGGAGCTTGTTCCCTCTCGAATGGCCCGGTTCAACGATTCAAAGGCGAGGTCTTTCTTACCAAGTACAGCATAGATCATTGCGATACCTACGCTGGCAATGTAACTCTTGCTCGATTCTTCTTCGGCTTCCCGAAGCATGCTCTCAACCTCAGCCCTCCTATTAGTCATCCCGTAAACCAGAGCCAGTCTGAGCCTCGCTGACATAACGTCCGGCCCGTCCTTCACAGCCTGTTCGATCTCCGCCATCCCCTCCTGAATAGACCCAGTGTATGCAAGGGCCATTCCGTACTCGGCGCGTGCATACGCGTACCCCGGGTTCATGTCCAAGGCATGCCTGAGCTGCACAACGGCTTCCTCTCGCCTGCCTGCGAAGAAGAGAATCTTCGCCATGTTCATCGCGATGATCTGCGAGAATGGGTCGAGCTTCGATGCGACCGTGATCTCTCTAATCGCTTCTTCCCATCTCCTTTGCAGCTGGAGCAGGTTAAACGCGTACATGTAGTGACCGTTCGCAGAGCTAGGGTTGAGGTCGAGCGCACGCCGGTACTCTCTCTCAGATCCTTTCCAGTCCCGTTTCACAATCGCAAGACACATGGCCATCGACACGTGCGCGTCCGCGAGGCTATCGTCCAGTTCAAGGGCCTTAGTCGCGTAAGCTAATGCTTTCGGGAACGCGATCTCGGGACTCATCAAGCTCCAGTTCTCCAAGAGAGAATAGCAGTCTGCGAGTCCAGCAAAAGCCGCGGCATACTTCGGATCTAATCGAATAGCCTCTTCGAAATAGCGTATCGCCTCATGGAACCCTTTTTCAGTTCTATCGTTCAGATACTTGCGACCCTTCAAGAAACCGGTGTAAGCGTCAACATTGCGGGTTGGAATGTTCTGGAGACTTTTCTTTTCGTTGGCGAAGAGCTGGACCTTGAGAACCTCAGCAACATTCTGTGAGATATCGCTCTGGATTGCGAAAATGTCCTCGAGACCCCTGTCATAGCTTTCGGCCATTCGTGCTTGTCCTGCGCAGCGTCAACCATTTGAACCGTAACGCGCACTTTGCTGCCGGCCTTCCTGACACTTCCCTCAAGAATGGTCCCCGCCTGGAGCTCCTCTGCCACTTCCCGGATAGGCTTCGAGTTCTTCCGATACTGCATCACCGACGTCCGCGAAGCCACGCTGACCTCTCTGATCCTCGAGATAGTAGCTATCAACTCCTCAGTCAACCCGTCCGCAAAATATTCGTCGCTCGGATCGGGGCTCATGTTCGAGAAGGGCAGGACAGCGATTCTACGCCTGTCCAGCTTTAACAGGGGTTTCTTTGTCTTCTCGCCCGGCGCAGACGGTCCTCTGGGCCAACTCTTTAGCCCACCAGGATTCGGCAATTATCGTCAGGTCAGAAGATGATTTCTCCCCAGATAAAGACTGTAACAGACAGCTCAGTTATCAACAGTGTTCGGAATGTTGTTGCCTTTTAGTTCCAGGTATATCCCTCTCTGGACTTCCACTTGGCTCCAAGTGTACGATTCGGTGTACGTTTGGGCTGCTGATACGGCGTGGTCGAAGAGCTCTGTTCTCTCCGTGGTCGCGGTGAAACAGTTTCTTGAGGTCTGACCAGCATCCGGTTGCGGAGCATCGAAACCACAGTTACTGTAGGCTCCATGGCTGAGAAGCTCTACAAGCATCGAGTTGGCTTGAGTCGGAGTTATGGTGGCGGATTGAGAAGTGGAAGAGTCGCTCGGTGCTACTGCAGCCAACGAACCGACGCCGGCGACATCTCGGTACCGGCTAATCTTCATGCTGATTATGATAGACGTCACGCATGGCTTCTGGCAGGCTGACCAGTCCGGGCTGACGCTTATGTTCGTGGACGTCGTCGTCGAGGACGCTCGACCCGTCCAGACCTGTTCCCAGAAATTCTCTGCTACTCCTGGAGAGGCGCTCGCAATCCTCGAGTAACTACTGGACTGCGTGTCTCTGACATTTGATACGTCTGGAAGATTTCCCGCGGTTCCCTCTGAATAGGCTATCTGAACTATAATGAAGTCATCCAGGTTCGTCGCGATCAACCCTGTGTAGCTTTCATTGCTTGAAACTATCGCTTCCGGTATGTTGGAGACGGCGTAGAAACTTGGAGCTGTCGCTCTGAGACTTCCGACAGGCGGACTCGTGCCAGACCCGCTCGTGCCCTTGTCTGTATGATGTTGAAGGATCGGGTTGATCTCGCTGAAGCCTACAACAGTCGTCAACATGACAACAATTAGAACCGTGACGGCGAGAATCCTGGAGAAACGGCGTAAGGAATTGATTCCACGTTTCTTCGAGAGATCCGGCGAATTTGAGAACATGCGATCCGGAGCGCTACTTGGCTCCATTTCATCTTCGAACTCGTAGGACGAGAACCTAGATTGAGCCTTGCCTCTTCTTTGGCCGCCGCCCGAAAAAATTGCCTGGACACCCTCTTGCGCAGGTCTTCTTTTCCTCCACGAGATCTTTCCCAAAGACGATTCCTTCTCCTCACGCTGAACGAACGGGGGCGACTTACCCGCTAACTTGTAAGAGAGTCATTTGCAGAGAACCTACAAGGAAGAGATCCAAGCCTCGCCATAATTGGCATGATATTGCTTGAAACTACTATCCTTTGACAGACGACATCTCGCCGCATTATATTTGCTGTGGAATTCGAAACCAGGGCTCCTTATTAGAGAGCTTCGGCCGTGGATCGGTAAATATCTCCAGGAATCTTTACAATTCTGCGGCTGTAATCCGGATCAGATACTACTGACCATATCCACTAGTTCGGGACGTCCAGTCATTAACAGCTGCCCATCAGAACGTCCAACAGACCCCGTCTCCCGACGAGGGTCCGACAAGGATCCAAGGTGGACCCCTCCATCGCACAAGCGTAAGTTACCGCGAAACCTGCGAACTGGTTACGTTACGCCCATAGTCACAAGAGCAAGTCCAAGTCCTCAAATTGAAAGACGATGAAATCCGCCGCCTGGCTCTGAGGTTCATCAGATCCTCTTTCATAGACAGCGGCGAGATCAAGGCCAATTCCCCAGTCGAACCTGAAGACTGGCAGGGGCAAGTACCGTCCCCCGTCAGCCTCCACGACGTTCTTGACGATCTTGAACTCAAGACTACCAATCTGCTCCGTGTGGAAAGAGGATGGCGTATCACAAAACTACTGCTGAAAGATGGCAGTGTCATCCCGAGAGAGCTTGCCCACGCGCAACCCTACTTTATCCGGCCAAAGAAACAAGCGCTCGAAGTATACTATCTGACAAACGAGCCGCTACGCGGAGCCAAATAATCCTCGAGTCTAGCTCTGAGCGAAAAACCCGGAGCTGGATTAGGCCTGATCGACCAGGCGCGGTGAGCCCATTGGAGCAGTCAAAGGGTTCACCGACACAGTTGGCTTGACCGACAAGGTTCCGTCAGGCTTGAGCTGCAGCCCGATCAGCCCAAGCGCGGTCACGGGTTACGGAACGGCCAGCTTATCCTTCAAGTCAACAATCCCAGGCACATTCAATGTAATGGTTACAGCCTCGAGCGGTCCTACTAGCCACACTGCGACGAAGACAATCATCATGACCCCTGCCCCGAGTAGAAACACCCAACGCCCCCGCAAGCATCTTCGGACTAGCACCCGCAGTATTCTACTCGATACTCGGAACAGTCACGATCATCATCGCACCGACTGGCGGTTTCCTATTCTTGAGGTCCAGATCTGAAAGGAAAAAGAACCAATCGACACCGATGAGCGCCGCCTAGAGTCCGGATCGTCGTAGAAAAATTCCAAGCATCTATCTTGTCTCCGGAAAATCGCTGGATATCTCTCGAGAGCTCCACGTGAGGGAATCGAGCCCGGGAAAGGGGCATAGACCTAAGTAATGGGCATTACTGTTGTGTAATACGATATACTATGAGAATATCCAAATTATCACTCGGCATAATCGTTCTCCTCTTCATCACGGCCGTACTCGGCCCAATGGCCATATTCCATCCCCCGACACAAAGCTCGACCCCATCCCAGAGACCACCCGCTCCGAACTTCACCCTCTCCCTCAATCCTACTAACCTAACGATCGTTCGCGGAACAGTCGACAGCTCCAACCTCACAGTAACAGCGGTTAACGGATTCCTCGGAACCGTAAACCTCGCCACCACAGTCCGCCTCAATTCCACCGGCATCCTCGCCTATCTTCCGAACTCAACGCTGACATTCACGAGTTCCGGACCAACAACAAAAATCGTCCTTCTAAAGATCTCCACTACAATCACAAACAACCCCGAAATATTCTACAACGTGACCGTGACCGGGACGAGCGGCAGCCTCACACACTCAGCCACTCTCGCACTGATCCTTCCACTCGCCAACATTCCACCCGTGGCCAGCTTCACATTCACACCGACAATACCGACCGCTGGCACGATAGTGACCTTCACCAGCACGAGTTACGATCCTGACGGAACAATCATCGGCTGGCGGTGGAGCTTCGGTGACGGTAGAATAGCCACCGGACCGACCACTACACACGTCTACAGCAATAACGTCAACTATACCGTAACTCTACTCGTTGTCGACAATGGAAACCTGACCGCGACAACAAGCCAACAGATCACAGTAGTTCTGGACGAGCTGCCAGTTGCCAATTTCACATTCGCACCCCTTAATCCTGTAGCAGGACAGAATGTAACCTTCAACCCATCGGGCAGTTTCGACCCTGACGGAATCATCATCCGGTACAACTGGACCTTCAGCGACTTCACCACGATCATCACATTCAACAACGCATCCGTATTCCACGGCTTCGCCAAAGCCGGCAGTTACAACGTCATACTAACAGTCACGGACAGCTCCAACTTCGTAGGATTCGCCTTCGCCACGATCTCCGTTGGGCCGGTGTCAGACGAACTACCAGTCGCCAGCTTCACCTTCACACCAACCAACGCAACTGTAGGCCAGTTCGTCATGTTCAACGGATCAGCAAGCTCCGACCCTGACGGAGTAATCGTCTTCTGGCAGTGGAGCTTCGGAGACGGACAGGTCTTCCAGAACGCCTCAGCAACCGCCTTCCACTCCTATTCCTTCCCAGGAAACTACTTCGTATCACTATTCGTTCGCGATAGCGGAAACCAGACATCCTCAACCAGCACAATCATACAGATAGCGCCCAGGCCGGACATTCCACCCATCGCCCAATTTACCTTCTCCCCGATTACCCCTCGGGTTGGCGTAACGGTCTTCTTCGACGGCAGCGCCAGCCATGACCCTGACGGCTTCATAACCTCGTACCAATGGAGCTTCGGCGACAACGCCAGCCAGTTCGGCGGCAGCTTCGCACAGCACACCTACTTCACAGCCGGAAACTACACAGTTACACTCACAGTCATGGACAACACAGGTCTCACTGGAACCACGAGCGCAAGAATAAACGTGCTACCAAGACTCCAGCATGATATCGCAGTAACAAGCGTATTCCCAAGCTTCAACACCGCGATCCAGAGCCAGACGGTCGGCGTCACAGTAAACCTTGCAGACTACGGGTCTAACAATGAGACAGTCGCCGTTTCGATATTCTTCAACTCGACACTCGTCGTGACAAGAACCAATATTCCCGTCTTGCTGAACTACTTCTACAACCAAGTATTCATACAGTTCGACACGTCCAACATACAACCAGGAACCTACACAGTCTCCGCCACCGCGATCTTATCCACTGACCAGAATCTCTCCAACAACTCCCTCAGCGACGGCCAAGTCACAATCCTCCCCGGACCAAAACTCACCACAGCACCAACCAGCGGAACACTTGGCACGAAAGTCCTGGTCCAAGGCACCGGCTTTGCGACCAACCAATACGGCTACCCGAACCAAGTCTTAGTAACCTTCGATGACATGTTCGAAGGCTTCATCACGACCACGACCGGAAATTTCAGCTTCACCATGAACGTACCCCACGCCGAACCGGGCATCCACCTGATCAAAGCATTCGACTCCTCTAACGCTCACGCTAGCGCGAACTTCACCGTCCTCGCGCAACCCGGCGGCCTCAACGTCACCATAACTGTGGGAGCGCTATTCTTCCCGGGAGACAAGGCGGATATTTACGCTCTGACCAGCGTCAACGGCGTCCCAGTCGGACCCTCAGGCGTTTCGTTGCGCCTAACAGCCACGCTCCCCAATGGAACCACGATCAGCTTGTCCATGTCCTCGGTCAGATCCGGACTGTACAAAGCAACCTTCACCGTACCAAACCAGCTCGGAACCTACGCCCTCGTCGCCCAAGCGAGCAGCAACGGATCCAACGCATCCTCGCTGGCCAGTTTCGAGGCGAAACCCTCTTGGACTAACGGCAATGGGCCTGCGGTGCTATCCATAACTGGAATCGGCGCGGCCATTGGACTAGTCGCTCTCGTCTGGCGAAACGGCTACTTCCGCAAAGACCAACCGCAATAGAGCGCATACCCGGACCAGCTGGATAACAGGCGGGGTCCGAGAAAACTTCTTTCGGCAATATCCCTGAAAGCAGGAGTACAGTAACAGAGGCTTAGAAAGCCTCCCAGCCTTCCGACACCTCGCTGAAAAATAGCTTACCCAAGTGAGAGAACTTGAGATCCGACATTTTCATTCTAGGAATAATAATGGTCGTTCTAGGCCCCGTACTAACAGCTGCAGCCGCCAGCTCCTGTCTTCTGACAATACTATCAGGTAACGTGTTCGCCTGCGCCAACGATCTACCAGTCTTCGTCGGGGGCGGAGCACTATTCGTTACCGGAATAATCACCTGTCTGGTGGGAGTCATCATGCCCGAACCCTATCCACGACCGCGGACTCCATCAGCTCCAATTTCACAGCCCCAGCCGGGACAGGTTACGTGCAAGAAATGCGGTCGCACCAACACATTCGGCTTATTCGCGTGTCCGTTCTGCGGCGAAAGAGCAAGCTGAGATAGAAACTACAACACGCGCTGAACCGTCGCTGACGATGTTTAGGATAGAATTCTAGGTCTGTTGAGGATGTTATTCTACTGACGAGAGTTCGAGTTTCTATCCTGTTCAGGGTTTACTCTCTTCAGAATAGGCATCGTCCCAGTGATAACAGTTGAAGGAGTACCCGTCACAGTCCTAACAGGACCTGGATTCGGTGGAACTTGCACAGGAGGGGACGCTGGCACAGCTTCTTTGACGTCGAGCTGCGGGAGATGCTCCATAGAGGATTGGTGTGCCATATCCGCCTTGAGAGCGGCCACCATCGGATGCAAGTCGATTGCCGGCTTAGAACTTGACGCAACCGAGACCGATGTCATCGCAGCTTGAGGTCGACTGACTATGGCTCCGATCTGTCTGTGAGTCGATTTCAGAACCTTGAGAAGTCCTACTGCAAGGCCCAGCGTAGAGACGATAACGAGGATAGCGATGAGAGCACCATCGGCCTGAACGACCTCGTTAACGTAGGATTGCAAGTAGACGTTGTTCAGATACTCCTCATAGATCCAAGAGGAGAGGAGAACAATCACAAGCATCTCGAACAACATGATCATCTTTGCAAAACCTGGAACAGTCCTTCCCTGACCAAAATCAGTACTCTGAGACATGTCACGATCCTCCGATAGAGTTCTCTTTGTGATCGAGAGGAGTTGGGGCTATGTCAAAGTGGTGAAACAGAGACCTCGTAAGCGCGGTACTTGTTTTCCGCGAATAAGACAGCCCAGAAAAATTCTCAGCTTCGGCGGACCCCGCAGAGGATTCCGAGAGCCTTGCTTGTTGGTCGAATCTCCATGATGAAACCTAAACTCTCCAGCCTCGTCTTGGACCGCTCAAGCTGTTCTCGCGGGTAGGCGTCAAGATGGTATTCTAGAGAAATAGCAGATACGTTCATGAACAGCTCATCAGTCGTATTCTCAAGGATCTCCATCTCCGCACCCTCACAATCCATCTTGAGCAGCGAACACTCCGAGATGCCCGAAGATCTGAACAAACCTGAGAGGCTGACGGTTCTGACCAACCTTGAGGAGCCGCCTCGGGCGTAAAAACTGTGACCTCCAGTATTTGATGGGGAAGTGTGCATCCGTCTTTCGCCTGAATCACCTGCAATCGCAGCCTTAACCAGGGTCGCACCTTCAACATGGTTGGCAGAGATATTCTCGACGAGAAGCTCGAAGTTCAAAGGATCAGGTTCCACACTAACAATCCGATTTGCCTCAATCACTCTACACGCGAATAATGAGAACAGTCCGATGTGAGCGCCAATATCCACGACAGTTCCGCGACGAGCAACTTCGCCAATCGGCCCTGCCGTATACCGTTCGTGATCCCAAACCTCACGGAATATTGCCAGATCCATTGAAAACGGGCGAAGCCACAAGACAGTAGAGTCCCTCATCCGAAACCTCCCGACGTACCCCGACAAGAACCTGGCGAGAAAGCTCGACAGTCGTGTTTTTCTAGTTAGCTCTGGAACGAGGAGCCGAAACGTTTGGACGATGCCGAATCTATGTACGAGTAAAGGAGCCTTCTGAAGCCTCGTGAAAGCCCGAGAACTCGTCACTTGTGACGTTCCATTGATGTTTCGATGGGTTAAATATGAAATACCAGACAAACTCTCCGCTGGCACAACATGACGACTCCCAAGAAATTGATGGAGCTGCAAGAGACCATAAACGAGGACCTATTGAAAGCCAGTCTCCCAGGAGTAAGAATTGATGGGTTCAGGCTACCGGATCAGGCCTTGGAGATCACCTTTGAACGCGAGACGGTGACCGGTGAGAACCGCGAGAGACTCTGGGAGATCATAAACGGTCACTACAAGAAGCTGCTGAGAGAACTTGGGCTCAAAGAGTAGCTTCCTAAATTCCGCTTACTTTGAGCGTTCGTTCCATCTTCGCAGAGAACGATGCAGCCGACTAATCTCGTCCACTGGCTCCGCCTCCGCTACTTTGAGAACAGGCATCGTCATCGACGTCTCCAGACGGGCCTGGGCAACATCCGTCTGATCCTCGACCCTCTCTGAAAGGTGATCAATGTCTCCAAGAATATTCCCCGCTTTGAGAAGGATTCCGACTAGGACCATTGCTACGAGTCCTCCTAGGCCCATGACCCCTATAATCGACCCCGTCCCTTGGAGCCGGCTAGCCAGGTATGTCTGAAGGTACAAGTTGCTCACATACTCGTTATACATCCAAACAGATAACCCAACAATAATCGCCGTCTGTACCACTATGAGGAACTTCACAAACATCGAAGTATCTCGCCAGGAATATCCCATAAAATCGAACCCGTTCTGACCTTCTGAACTAGATAGACCAACTTCCCTTATCTCAAAATGGTGGAACGCTAATCCTCAATGTATGGTACCTCTGATGGTCTCGCTTAGCGTGTCGTTCAACTGGAAGAAAACTGGTACAACCTATTTCGGCATTCGACCTTGCCCGGATACGAAATGACGGACCCACCCCCTTTCACAACTGTCTTTGACTAGAGAACTCTGACTGCTACTTTGCACCCTTGGCAATACTGATAGATCGCCAGCAGATCTCCAGGCAAGTGTTTGACGGCATCGGTCTGAACTAGAATGTTAGTTAGAGGCTTTCCACAGACCAAATGAGGAACACCCTCAATTGTGAGAACGTCGATTCCCTGGCCAACGGTCTCCAGCTGTTGCACAAACTCATCCAAGGTTGGAACTGGGAATTCCTGAAAAAGCTTGTGACTAAGATCCGATGCGGGCTTAGTTTTCGGTAGAATAGCCACATCCGGACGAGTTGCGATCTGTCGCAACAGGCGCTCACTCAATGAAACGTGCAGCGGCTCTAGCTTAAGGGTAAAGTAACCGAACGCATGCCGGTCCAAGTTATTCCTTCCGATTTCAATCAGGGCCGAAGAACGTAGATCAGGAGGGTCCTGTCTGGAACTCATATTGGCTAGCGTAAGTGATTAGCCCGCGATAGGAGTACTTTTGCAACTGACTAGTCAGGGTCAAGGCGGAGCCAGTGCACTGAGAGTACACCAATGAATTTGGGTTAGGAGGCACGTACTCGCCAATGCAGATCCATGCCTTGGACACTTGGAAGTTGGACGAATACGTAACCTGTCTCATCGATGTCTCAGATGGACTCGGATGATACCATTCCGTCATCAAACTCGTAGGCGTACGAGTGCTAGGGACACTTGAGGAGCCTGTAAAGATCGCCCCGCCCCAAGCCTTGTCTGTGTGAGAGGAGTATGCGCCCGTCTTGTAATCCACGGCGTACATCGTGACCGTGTCGGCGCCGCCGGAAAACGAGAGGGTGAGCCCCACAACGTCACCCGAGTTGACGTTATCCGGGATTCTTGATAGGACTGGATTGTTTGTCGTCCCGTTCGGTGCGAATACCTCCCATATGAAATGGAATCCTGGGTCGTAGCCAGTGCCGGAAGCCAACGGCCAGTTGTACGCTAAACCAACTTGGTACCAATAACCCGCGTCAGATAAGCCGTTCAGAAGATATGCTGGACCAAATCCAGACGAGTCAGTCTGAGACACAGCGGTAACATTGTAATTCAACGCGTTGAAGTCTTGCGCGAAAATCATCGACACCTGCTGGTCATACGTGGCCTTGCCCGCAGTTGTGGGAAAAGTGGAGTTGGTGCAAAGTGCCGGGTCGAGGCAGGTCAAATTCCGCAGAACATTCCTCGCATCATCGTACAGTCGTGTCGCAGCCGGAACCAATAGACCCGCGGCAAACAGACTTCCAGCCACAACAAGGACGATAAGGACTATCGCGACACCGACATGTTTCGAGCCAGGCGAACCTATTCTGGTAGACCCGGGCCAGTCAAGCCTTGTCCCGCAATACGGGCAGAAGCTGCCAGAACTTTGCAACTCCCCATGGCATACAGGACACTTCATGCACGATCACGTTTGTAGCCGCGCCTTAGCCTTTTGTTCCATCCGAGCTTCCAAGGAGCTTGAGATCGACAAAGCCTTTTCATTTGGCATTAAGTCCAATTTGGCGATCACGGGTTGAAATCTGACAGCGTGCTTACCGCTTTGAAGAAGGATAAAGAGATCGAATTGACCGTTAAGGGCCGAAAGAGCGGAAAACCTATTCCCCGTCCCGTCTGGTTCGTACTCAAGAGAACCGAAGTGCTGCTACTTCCCGTCACGGGCACAGACTCTCAATGGTACAAGAACATCCTTCGAGACCCCCAAGTCAAAATCAGCTCTAATAGACAAGCCTTCAACGGCAAACTCCGAACGATAACCAACAAGAGACAAGTCGAGGAAGTTATCGAGTTGTTCAAGGGAAAATACGGACCATCCGACATCAAGAAGTACTATCCGAACCCAAACGTGGCCGCGAGCCTTCTGCTTGAGTGAGATCAAAGGTACCACGAGATCTTTCAAGCAGACACGATGAACGACCTATCAGGGATTAGTTTTACCAGGAATCATAATCAGGTTAGACTATGAATAGAATTTCAAGCCCCGAATTGTAGCCCGAGCATCGGGCCAAACAAGAGAACTATTAACATGAAAATCACAGGAAAGACTCCAAGTACAATGAAAAGTATGACCTTGCCCGATGTGCCTTGTTCTTGCTTTCGTCGAGTCATTTGCAGAGATACGTCCTCGAGCTAGGCTAAAAAACAGTTGCTCCTCACATTTAGAAGAGAACATATTTTGGTCTCGACCAAGTCGAGGAAAGTGCGCCGTGGAGCCTAAAGGATTTGAAAGGCCCCGATTCGCTGACGGTAGAGCATTTTGAGCCTGAACGACACGATATTCACAATTGCAGTGAGCCTACTATCTCAATGGGGCTACGCAGGAGTCTTCCTGTTAATGACCCTTGAGGGCGCGACGCTCCCGGTTCCAAGCGAAATCGTCCTCCCGGTAACTGGGTTCTTGGTTTACAACCATACTCTAGATTTTTGGCCCGCCGTGGCAGTGGCGTCACTAGGAGGACTTCTTGGAACAGTGATCGATTTCAGCATCGGGTACTATTTGGGGAGGCCAACTGTGCTCAGATACGGTAGGAAAATCAGACTGAACGAACGATATCTGGTGATTGTTGAAGGTTGGTTCGCAAAACATGGCAGCGCCGCCGTCTTGTTTGCGAGATTTGTCCCCCTTCTTAGGACACTGATCGCATTTCCGGCAGGAGTAGCCAAGATGAGAGTTTCCAAATTCTTAGCCTTCTCCGCTATTGGAATAGTCATATGGGACATTGTTCTCATCTATCTAGGGGTTCTCGCGGGCCAGAACTATAGCTCGATTGTTAACGGCCTGGACGCGACCCTGCCACTCATTGGCTACGCAGCGTTGGCGGGAGTCGTACTCGCTTTGGTGTTCCTCACAAGAAGAAAACGAGAGAAAGAGAATCCGAATCCGAACGCAACTAACTGACAGTGCAATGGCTGGGCCCAAGCAGCAAGGAATTGATTATCTTGTTGCGGCGTCTCAAGGAAACAATGCACCTAAGCGCTGGAATCGCTCTGTCGCGTCAAACTATGAAACGCAAAGACGTTTCTCAGCGGATAGACCTAACTAGCACTTCTGGATAGATTCGACTGGTTGCGTCCAGCGATGGAGAAAATTAGAACTGCGGAAGAGATGCTCCAGTGCGATTCGATCTGCCCTAAGCATGATGCTAGATGCGAGCTCAAGGGGTATCAACAAACCTCCTATCGCTACCATGGCCATAAAGATGCTGCGGGTAAAATGTGCATCTGGCCGAAGACGGCACCAGTATAAGTGCTCGAACGTGCGCGGGCCCACGTGAGAGACGTATCTAGATGCAACGCTGCCCGGACCTGGTTACAGGAGCCGTAAAGTAGCGACATGACAAAGTATACTACAAGGGTTGAGTTCGGAGGAATGTACCACGAATCTGTCCAAGAAGAGGGTCCCTCTCAAAGCCCTACTTCTGCTTCTCACCTTCGCGTTCGGCTCTTTCACGGTTAGCGGGACCGTTCTCCCCTTTACTATTAGTGATGCCCACAAGACCACAGGCAGCTTCCTGCTAACAATCAGCCCGTCCTCAATCGCCGTCCCACAAGGCGTGAACGCCACTTCGACTGTCACCATTCTAAGCACTCAGGGTTTCACTGGGACTGTCGCGCTTACTGCACAGGCAACCAGTGGAATCACCGTCATCTTCAATCCTAGCGGAGTCAATGTGCCACTTGGAGGAACCGCAACCTCGATAACTACGGTACAAGCCGCTAAGAACGCCTCGATGGGAACGTCCAGTATCATTGTAACCGGGACCGCTGCCGCTGGAAAGAAGGTCCTTAGCAGCTCAGCCCTGTTGACAGCCACGGTCATCCCGCAAGCTGACTTTGGAGTGTACGCGTATCCCTACTCAGTTACGGTCGTCGCCGGGTTTGCCAACTCTACGAGCATTGTCCTAGCCGGCAAGAATGGTTTCAATGGCTCTGTGACTCTGTCTGCAACAGTGCCTTTCGGATTTCTAGGCGTGATGGGAGGTCAAAACCCGGTAAAGCTTACTCCAGGAGCTACGACCAATACGAGTCTACAAGTATCGACTACCATGTCAACCGTGCTGGGAAAGTACAATATCACAATAACAGGGTCTAGTGGAAATGTCAGCCACTCGTGCATCTTGACCGTCAACGTCGTAGACCCAGCTCCAGAATCCTTGTCCCTATCAGGATCCTCCGACAACTCGCTAACCAGTTTGACCCTGTCTTTACGCAATAACGGCAATACACCGATAACTCTCCAATCTTACACCGTGACCGACACTTCCTTAGACGTGTGGACCCTTGCGAATTGGACAGGGCCTACCATTTCGCCAGGAAGTACCGATTCCGCGGTAATCTCGATTGGTTCCAGTTGCAACACGTGCACTTACAACGGAATAACTGGGCTCTTCCAACAATTCTTTACCGGCCACACCTACGTGATTACGGTAACCACAAAACTGAACGGCCAGTTCACATTCACGGTAATCTACTAGACCTACCAAAGTCGCACCTGAAAAATAAGACCTCAGAACGCAATGACCTCGACATGCTGAAAACTCGATTACGACTAGGTCTACTGCACCGTGTGTTTCACACAGGGACAAGTTATCCTTTGGCTATCCGCGAAAGGTCCAAGCCCTAGCTTGTCCCACTAGTTTTTGCCACCCGGGATAGCGAGCCCGGCGCGTGCTGGCGAAGATACAAGAGTTGTGACCGAGCGCCTGTAAGAACTAGTTTTCGGATGAAATCTGCCTTTGAGATAACGCCTTCCCGATTACGATGGTCCTCGTAGAGCGCGTCAACCACCGCCCAATCGCTTTCGTCCAATTTGATCTGCTTGGAGAAAGGGGCCCAGTCCTTGCTCGCCTTCGTGTCCGACATTGCTAACAGGGCATCTCATCAGAATATCCTCTTTAGTGTATAGTTACCCAGCACTTCACGTAAAGATACCAACTGGACTTTGCAATACGCAAATCCGTTTAGACGCATTTATTTTTCCTCCCAAAACTACTAAAGGAAAGTCACGAACTGTCTGGAATTGTTCCGCCGAGATGCCCAGCCCCGTTTGATACGTCAGCTGTATCAGGGGTGAGCGTCGTCGCTTGGACTCAGGAGGCGTTGGCTCGAACAGGTTATCGTATCTTCTTAGGTTTCGGCATAGCCGCAACGGGAAGGGTCGGTGTTCGGGCTCTTGACCTTGAAATCCGCTTCCGACGTCTCTCTGACTGGCTATCTATTCCATCTTGTTTCTCGTCCATCTTCAGCCAGTCGGGTATGACTATCGCTCTGATCAACTCCTGCACTGTGATGTCCCTGTCGTCAGCGATTTTTCGCAGCTTCGTATAGGCGGAGTCACCTAAAGACTGCATGAACTTAGACGATTCGGTAGCCCCCAACAAATACCGCTACCATTATCTGCCAGAACCTCAAGTCCGCTGGAACAGTTGGGCGCGATATAAGGCCGAGCGCCCGCACCATACACCAACTAACCTTTTGCGACACTACGGTACCTCTAGATATACAATTCAATCTCAGGGGTCGGGGTCAAAATGGAGGAACAGATTTGGACCCGAATCTACAAACTTACTTGGCCAGAGACAGGGTACGCTATCTCTCGGATACTTGCTGAGTAAAGACCCACACTGTCGGCTTGCAGAAAGATCGTAAACGTCACCTGGTTGGGAACTGCCCAGCCTTGAGCAAGCCAGGCCTGGTTTCCATCAATGGATACAGTAGTCCAGGCAGAAGCGGCGACAGGAACTATATTTGTGATGTTGTAGCTGGAAGTCAAAAATGTCGACTTCGCGGTGGTATTTGAAAAGATGTAAGATAGTTGGTGGGCGCCATCTGTCACCGTTACCCCGAGGACAGCCCTAGTTCCGGTGTCTGTTGCTATAGGATTGAACAGTGAGAGGTTCACGGTAGTAGCGTTGAGGAGAACCTTCTGAGAGAGCATTATCTTCTCCAGATTTAGTGCCTGACTCGTGTAGTTGAGCTGGAAGCTTATCCCTGCGGTCTGGTTATGGTCGAGACTTTGGATGACAGATGCGAGCGAGTCTAAGTTCGTCTTGGTTAGCTTCCAGCTGAACGGAACTTTCGTACCTGCTGCGAAATCCAAAGTCCACCACCTGAAGTAAGGATTTGCAAGTGATGGCTGGGAAATGTTTGCAGTGTATGGAAGAGATTCACCGGCTAGACTTCCGGTGTTTGCGTCATAGACGAAGACCCTGAAGTTCGCCATTCTCGGCAGCGCGGCCAAGGCGTCGCTAGCCGTTACAAGGTACGATGCGGTCGACGATGCTGCAAGACTCGAATTTGAGCTTGACGTCCAGAGGTAGGGAAGAATGTTCCACTTGACGAAAAATAGTGGAGCGATGGGTTTTGGAGTAGAATTGCTGAGTGTAATATTCAGATTTGTTCCCGCTCCCACCCCATCTGGATCGGATACGGAATTGATCCGAACTTCAAACTTGGAGGATGGCGAGCTGGAAACATATGTTCCATAGGCACCTACGAATACGGTCGTTAGAAGAAGGCCCGCAAGGAGAGGAACCCTCAGTCCTCCGCGGACAGAACGCAAACCGACTGCTATCGTCGGGCGCCAATGTGTTCCTTTGAACGGCGAAAAGTGCCAGAAGGACAGCGCGGGTCTATATCTGAAGAATTCGAGAGCCAGGGGGAATGCCCAAAAGAAGATGTAGGTTGGAAACGACCGGTAGTAAAAGAACATGATTACAACGGGAAATATCCAGACGTAGTATCTTGATTTCGCGAACCGCGTCGCATAGAGATAGACTGAAGCGACGCTTACTAATCCCATCATGATGGTGAAGAAAATCGGTGAGGGGGCGATTCCCATGTCCAAGAAAATCTCGGACAGCCCTACCCCTCCGGGGACCATAGCTGCAGCACCCGGAAAGTAGGGCACGACAGTCGAGGCCCACCAAGACGAGGGCGATGATAGAATGAAGGGTAGGTTGGGCCCTAGAAACCCGGCTGCTGCTACTCCGGCGCCGACTAGAGTGTTCCTCAGTTTCGAGCCAGGAGATTCTTGCCAGAGACGGATTAGGAGAAACGGGGCGGCGACGAGGGCAATCTGTTTCGTAGCCCCTGCAAAGGCGACCATCAAGAGGCCCAGGTTCCGGTTTCGAGACCATAAGACAGGGCTCAATACTAAGAAGAAGGCCCAAACACTATCGGTCCAGCTAGCTGCAACGAAGGCCGGAAAGAAGACAAAGGGAGCGAGACTCAGCGCTTTCTGACGGGAGGGAACAAGCCCGAAGATCAGAAGAATCGATACGATATGGAACATGAACACGCCATCCCGCAGGTCGTGTAGTCCCGAAGCGTACAGGGGGAGGAGGGTGAGGAAGTTGAGAGCTCCATAGTTGAGATGATATTCAAACGAGCCATCAACGTGAGGTGTGTATAGGGAAGGGGGAAACCCGAACTGGTCCAGAAATGGCTTCATGGAGAAGCCGTAGGGGTTCTGGAGAGATAGTACCTTCAATACTCCCATGTAGGTTGCGACTATACTATCAGTCGTGTAGGTAATCCAGAGGACTCTTGTCATGAACAAGTATAAGATCACTGAAGCGCAAAGTTGCCCGGCGAGGGATAGCATGTTTCCTCGAAAAAGCGATAGTCTCACTCTCTTTGAATTGACCAAATTGAACGCGGCGAAGAGGAATAGAGGAATGGCGAGAATGACTAGAAGGTCGGAAACGAGAACGATCAGCAGTCCAACAGCGACGAGGAAGGCTCCGGAGATGAACAGCCCGGCTCTAGTCCCAAACCCTGCCGGCGCGGTCGGGTCTTGGTTCAAGCCCAAGAATTGGCTGGCAAGTCTTGTGACTAGATGGGAGATGCGACTCACGAGGATAATCATCAAACAGACCTTCCGGTTACAAGTCACTCAGGACTGCAGATGTCTTCGGAAACTGACCACTTAAGAATTATGTGAGAAACCAAAAATGGATTACTTCGTCTCCGCAGTAGCCTTGTCATACTCTGCTCAAGCGCACAGCCCTCGGCTACGCCTATTTGACGCTGATGTCCTCTAGGTAGTAGCCGCGCCAATACAGAAATGTCGACGCCAGCAACTTGAGGCGAGGCAGGGTCTTCAGATTTGTCGCGATCGAGCGTGGGGTGTCGCAACACATCGAATCCATGTTCTTGCTAAGGCGCCAAGTTCACTCACGACGACCTTAACGAGTACTCTGCTACTGTATACTCTGCTGCCGCCTTTCTGTCTGTTCCGATACGACACCGGAACCTCAACGATCTCGTAGCTGGATACCGCTGCAAGCGCGGTGAACTCTATCCAGAAGTTGTACTTGGAGTAATGAACTCTAGAGGCCAGCTCTTGTGCTACATCTCTTCTCATCAATCTGAACGCGCTCGTAATGTCTAAGCATTTGAGACCAAACATTCGTCGCGCTAACAATCTGACCCCGATGGAAAGGAATACGCGCAAGCGAGACTCTGCTCGCGATGTTCGCCTGCCAATGACGATATCCGCATTATCTGCGAACCTGACCAACTTCTTGAAATCCCTCGGATCATACTGTCCGTCTGAATCCATAAACAGGATGCGGTCGGCATCTTTCCCCACCGACAGTAAGCCGTCTCTTACGGCAGTAGGGTACCCTTTTCTCCTCGTTGATGAATTCACCCGGAGGCAAGGCATGATGCATTGAAGTCGAGAGAGAACTTGAGGAGTACCGTCTGTACTGCCGTCTTCCACTACTAGGTATTCGATGTTCGGATTAATTTTGGAGAAGTGGTCGTTTGCTTCCGTGATGGTTTGCGCGATTGTGCTGGCCTCGTTGTAGGCTGGTAGCACGACCACTATCTTGTGGGACCTGTCGCTCGGCCGAGATCGCGGCCTGGATTGGATTTGCAGCATCGATTAGGATCGTTCTGTGAGGAGTAGGTTGTTCACTCGGCCTTCGTAAGAGTGTGTTTCAGCATACCATTGAATTGTTCTGGCTAGGCCATCGTCAAGCGAGGTCTCGGGTTCCCAGTTGAGTAGTCGCCTAGCCCTGTGAATATCCAACGCTCGACTTGCGACTCCTGTTGGCATTGTGGTATCGAAAATCACATTCTTTGGTCGCCAGTTTAGCAGTTGAAATATTCGGTTTGCGACCTCTATCAACCTGTACCTCTTGCCGGTACCCAAGTTAAGTGCGGTTCCATCCTCAATTCTCTCTGCTGCCGCCACGCTACCTTTTACAATGTCGGAGACATAGGTGAAATCTCTGTCTTGGTCTCCCGTCCCCCATATTACATAGGGATTGGCTCGCTGGAAAGCCTTGTAGATGAGGGCCGCAACTGCATGGCTCTCGTTCTCCCTCGGCCCATAGGCAGTGACGAATCTCAAGCTACAGCCTCTCAACCCGTATTGTTTGATGAATGCTCTGAGTTGCATTTCGCCCATGAGTTTGGCCCATCCATATTCCAAATCCGCACTGAATTGATGTTCGAGGTCGGCTAGATCGCTATCCTCTTCTCGGAGAAGACAGTCGGACCCCGTTTGAGCTTGGAGTCTGGGTGGATATACGCAGGCGCTACTGGCGAACACTACTTTCTCGACGCCAGCATTGCAGCTCGCTTCCAAGACATGATGATCGATCGAGAAGTTCGAACACACGTCGGCCGGGTGACGGTCAATGTATCCTCTTCCTCCGTGAGTCGCGGCTAGGTGGAAGACGACGCTGTTGCCTCGGAACGCTGGGAGTAGTTTTCTCAGGTTAGAATACTCAAGATCTAATTGAATGAGCCGTATCTTGTCTCGGCTGAACCTTAGGTTCTCAAGTTTGCCGCTACTTAGATTATCTACTACCGTCACGTCAGCGCCCAGCCTGACTAGTTCGTCGACCAAGTGGCTGCCTATGAAACTGGCCCCGCCCGTCACAAGAACAGTCCTCTCCTTCCAATACAGCGGCATTGATTTGATCAAGATTCAATTACTCAGAGAGATAGTTTGGAGCTCGGACGATAGGGATATCGTCCGGTGCGAAAGATTCACAAGCTCAGGCTCGTGTTCCGTAGTCCTATACATGCCAGAGTGAGACCCCATTGTAACAGCTTCAGCTACGAACAGTATTGCAGGGTTCCCAGGATCTCTTTGGGAATGATGACCTATGATCTGGCGATGAGCTAATTGTTATCTCTCCAAGATATCGGCTTGGCAATTCCTGCACGGAGCCGGTAGTAATTCAGAGACTCCAATCTAGGAGGACCTACTCGGGATAATCGAAGAGAGCTCAAGTATTAGTCGGGTTAGTTGAAACCCGACATATGTTGAACCCCCGATTTTGTGTAATTCCTCAAAGAACTAATTAACGACCATCCAAGCTCATCAGGTTCGATGGGCTTGGACAAACCTGAGAGAGGCGAATCAATCTTGCTACCGGCCGGAGAGAGCTTTCAAAATACCTGGTCGCCGACCGACAAGCGGTCTCGACACTAACCATTAGTATCCCTGACTGAGCGTCCGGGTTCAGTCGGATTGCGGACACGGAGCAGAGTGAGTCGTGTTTCTTCTCGGACACAGCTGCTGGAGCTATCTCTTCTCAAGGCTCACAGGTAGACAAGTCAAGGTGAATCTCCCAGCCTACATGGCTCTTCTGGCAGGAGTTTTCCCGGACTTTGATATCTACTTCAAACCACTGATTCAACACCACACCTACACCCACTCGTTGATCATTCTGCTACCTATCTGCGCAGTCCTCGTCATACGGTTCAAGGGTCTGGGCCTAGCAATCTCAGCAGGGATTCTCTCTCACCTCGTTGCGGACTCGATAGTTGGAACGATTCCCCCTCTCTATCCACTGTCAGATTTCCAGTTGGGGATTAGCCTGGGGCTGCCGAGTCCTGCGGACACGACTTTCGAGGTCGGCGCTCTGGGAATCGTGTTGGTGCTAGCGTATCTGAACGGAGACTACAAACTTGTGACGGAATCCCGCAGAGAATCCCTCTATCTTCTAATCCCCCTGGTTTCTATCGTTACGTTGACCCTTCTGTTTGCGGGCGACAACAACGTTTCGCTCGCAGCCTTCGCTTTTTCAAGAAAAGCCCTGACGCTGATAACCCTGGGCCATGCAGTCCTGATTGGGATCCTTGGTCTAGGCGTCTTTCAAGGTGTTAGGGCCATCATAGATAAGCGCAAGCAACCAGGCCACGCCTCAAGTCCACCATCCAGTGGACCCCCACCGCCAGGGTCCCTCTGCTGAGTAACGCCTCGCCTTAATCCCAGCTCACGATGAATTCTCATGAGACTATTCCGGAGGTCTCAAAAATAGACTACCTGACTTGGTGGAACTTCCCGAAGAAAGCCTGGCTCATCATATTAGGAGAGCTAGCCGTAATCATGTCGCTATCCGTCTCGCTTTACATAACCTATCTTAGCAACGTCTACTTCCAGACATACGTGAACAGTCTAACCCCGATACTCGTTCCGATTCTCAGTGTTGCCTTCGGAATCTCCTCAGCATCAATCGCCGCGTACCTCTACCTCGGAATGAGACGAATCCGGACCTTCCAAGAACCGGAGGTCCCTTCTAAGAAGAAGGTTCAGCAGCGAAAAACGTCAAAGCGGCCTTCGCAGCCCTCAACCTCGCAACCTAAGGCTACTGAGCTACCCCCAACCATTTCAGCCAAACTCAAACCCATAGCCCCACCTCCGAGCCATGCTCAGACACAAAAGCCCCCATTGAAGGAGCGAGAAGATCATACGTCAAATCCTGAGACTAGAAAACAATCCTAGCCGCTACCGGGAACTCGCTGCCTGATACTGTCTACGACGAGAACCGAATTCAAGGCCGGGAACGTCCTTGAATGGCGACTAGTGGGATTGGTGCCGCTGCTCAGAACGGCCAAATGGCTGTGCGATCGGACTCTGGACCAGTCGTTCTAGATAACTCGCACCTCGGGCTCTTTCCAGTTCCCCTAGGCCCTATATGACCGCAGAAACCTCGCGAGTGTTGCTCTTGACCCAGTCCAAGGTCTTACTAACCCCCTCTTTCCAGGGAAGAGTAGGTGTCCAGCTCATTAGCTCCCTTGCCTTTGCGCAGTTTGTGTAGTAACACTTGTTGTCTCCTGGCCTCCAGTCTTTGAAGGTTAGATGCATCTTCCTGTTGGTGAGTGACTCAAGATATGCTATCGTCTCGAGAAGAGAGGCGACGTTTTCCTTGCCTCCTCCAAGGTTTATCGCCTCGCCCTTGACTCTGTCAATGTTTCTTGTAGCAAGGTCGAAAGCATGTACAACATCATCGATGTACAATAGGTCGCGGACTTGTTTGCCATCCCCATAGATGCTTAATGGCTTCCCAAGAGCCGCAGCTATGCAAAACCAGGCGACCCAGCCCTGCTCCTCCTTCCCATACTGATGGGGTCCGAACATGCAGCTGCATCTGAAGGAGACAGATTTGATCGCGTATTGTTCTGAGTAGGCGTGGAGGTACAAGTCTCCGGCCGCCTTGCTAACTCCATACGGTTCTTCCCCTTTTACCGGAAACGTTTCATCCACGCCCTCTGGAAGCCCTCGGAAGTCGTAGCGCAATGCCTTCTCCTGCAGTGGAGCATCTGGGATACCATACACCTTGTTGCTAGACGTATACAGGAGCGTAGGGTCAGCATCCGACCTACGAGCGGCCTCTAGAACGTTGAAAGTTCCGAGAGCGTTGGACTCGAAGTCCAATCTGGGCTTCGAAACAGACTCAGGCACCGAGACTTGAGCTGCGGTGTGGACAATTAGATTACACCCTTTAGCTGCTGTGGCAAGAGAATCAGCATCACGCACACTGCCTTTGATGACGCTGAGATTCTTGGAATTAGGATGCGATTTAAGCCACTCTAGATTTTGAAGACAACCAGGACCTCTCGAAAAGTCGTCATACACTACTACTTTGGATCCCGTCTGCAAGAGATGGCGAGAGTAGTTGGAACCAACGAAACCCGCCCCACCCGTAACTATCGCCTTCGAAGCCGCTGTCAACACAAGCCGTTGGAGCATGAACCTAATTCATTCCTATATGACTTTTGACTCGATGAGCCGAGTGTCGTACGAAGGCAGGGACGTTTCTGTTGGCAACTTCTCGGATGAATCTAGCTGAATCGCAATGAATAGCCCGTTGAGCAAGCATTCCAGAAGAGTGATTCTGCTGTCAAAACACGATCGGCATTTGCTTTGTTGAGAATTGTCAGTTCGTTCAAGTCAAAAGTCAATTTGCGGTGATTCGGTCGCTTTTGCAACCGTAGGGGCTTTCTCCGCAATCACTCTATAGGATCGTGACAGTATTCCCCAGCTTTTGACTTGCACGTCGAAGCCGTTTGAAATCAGGAGACTCCGTATCGCCGCTACATCGCCAAAATAATGCACTTCGACGTCTAACTTACCTACACTGCTGGCCATAGCAGGAAAACAAGTCTGAAGGACTTTTAGTTCTAGCCCCTCTATATCTAGCTTGACCAAGTCAACGTGATCTATTCCAAGTTTTGCGACAACTTCCGGCAGTTGGTAACATTGTACCTCGAAGAGAGGATCAGTGCTACGATTCTCGTTTGTCAGCTTATAATGGGTTGACACACCATCGTGAGCCGACATATGGGTCGTCCCAGTAAAATCCGCTATCGCGAAATTGAATGCTTTAACATTTGTAAGGTGGTTGAGCTCGATGTTGCTCTTCAGCACTCGATAGTTCGCGGGATGAGCTTCGATGGCAATTACCCGAGATGAACGTGGGTGCAATGACGCCAGCCTAGCCGAAACCAGCCCGTAGTGAGCTCCTACATCTAAGAAGACCTCCTCTCGTGAGGAGACAAAGCCGGATGTTTCCCCCTTCAAGAACTCCGATGCAATAAGCCAGACGCCGTCCAGGTCACAATAAAATCGAAGACCTCCGAAGGGCCAAGTGGCCAGGAGCCTCAAGCCAAATGACCTGAAGATCGCCCCTCGAATCTTGCGCACCATAGCACCTATGGATCGGAACGGGGGTAATGGGTTGTCCGCAATGTAGGACAAGAGATAGAATGGCAGCACCGGGGCCCAGGTAGGGAAGTTTACAAGGAGCAGCAATTCGCAAGTCGCCGCCTCGGTGATTCTCCTACCCAGAAGTGACAACGTCGAAGGTCCGGAGGGGCGGGAGGACATATCGGAGCTATTCTAATGGGAATGGGCACCTAATTAAGTCTGGACGAGCCCTGCTTGACTATTTCAGTCCCTTTGACGCCATATGATAGATCAGATTGTCCTCGCTTAGCTGGCCCAGTTGTAGGATTTGTAAGAAAGCGTCCCATCGCGCTCCGCAGCTAACCTTTCACTGATCGGCGGTGCTTACAGTTTCTTGGTTGCGAGATTTCAATATGAACTGGGTGGCAAACTAGTTGAGGGCTTCATCCAGCAGGAGACCTAGGTATCGATTTCGTCGGGTGACATCGAAGGGGCTCTCCGCAAAATACTCACCAGTCTTGGCCTTCATAGGAAGGAGGACGTTCTCATCCTCTAAGAGGTATGCCAACACACGGAGATGCCTCTTGAGATAAGCGACGTCAACCGACGTTTTGAGGGATTGGATGAAACCGGGTCTGTACCAGAGCGGAGTCAAGTAGTCGTCCGAGTATCGGACATGATCGGGGGGAGCGACCAAGAACCCCGTCTTTCCGTCGAGTAGGTATTCGGCGTTAGCCCAGACATCGTTTGCAACAACAGGCACGCTTCTAGACATTGCTTCTATGAAAGCCATTGTCGGGGTTGAGTGGCAAGGCATGAGAGCTAGATCCGAACCAGCTAGGAAGGAAAGTGCGTCGACGCGCGTTAAGGGATGTTCGATCATCTCTATCTTTATTCCTAGTGCCTTAAGCTTGGCGACATACGAAGCGGGGCACCATGCCCGAATCATAACTGTAATTCTTCTCGTCAACTTAGGGAATTCTCGCGAGACGAGTTTCAGTAACAACAAAACGTCTCTCGTACCCTTCACATAGAAATTGGAAATGTTCTCGAGGTATGAACTTCTATGAGTAGTCATGTGGCAGATTCTGAGAGTTCCGTCAAAACTACTCCGCTGTCTAGAGCTGGGGGCCCCTGACGTTGCAGGGTACACGACGTGAGACTTATCAACCGGAAAGCCGTTTCCAAGAACCTTCTTCGAGTTCTCTAGAGCTTTGTTAGACCAACAGTAGAATCCCTTACACGAACGTTCCTGAAGCTGGTGACCTAGCCAATGTGATGTGAGGCCTGGGTTATAGTATCCAGTTAGAGCAGCAACGTGTTCACAGTCGGCTACCCATTTTCTTGATTTTGTTTGTACATGGTTGGCACAGTAGGTTATGTCTGCGTTATACTCGAGTTGGTTGGCACGGCTAGTATATGGAAATGCTAGCCTCTCTAGGGTTGGTACAATCAAGTTCGAGAGATTCCAGAAAATAGGAGATGTCTGAACAGCCACATGAAATTGTCTCAGCATCCCTGGTACGCGAGAAGTGCTTCCTGTTCGTGGAGCCAGCACCCGCCATCCTGGGAGAGGATTAGACAAGAACTCTGCGTAGTACGAGTGCAGCTTAAATCCCGGTGTTCGGGACTTCAGATAAAACGAGTTGACCAATGTTGGTGCCCCAACAATCCACGATCCCCTCATATAGAAGGCGTCTCCATTTTTAACTCGCGTTACATTTCACTAACAGTCTCTCTCCCGAAGAGCGCCCAACGCCGACGTGTTTACAGTTGAGCCATTTAGTGCGTACAAGGCGCCTCGTGATTTTCCATCGCATAATCATTTGCAGGACGAGATTTGAAAGTCCTTCCAAACTCCGCCTTGCTCCGATGTCGTCTCCGGATTTCCTGAAAGAGGCGATCTTCAAACTCTCGTGATGGCTCGTTCCTATCCCATTAAGAAAGTTCTGGTGCTCAGGGGTCTACCGAGTTTAGGAACGGCTCAAGCACGTGCTTGATGAGAACGTATGGTTTCTTCATAGAGGCGAATATAGTGTCTTATCATCGAGTCCAGCATGAAGCATTCCTCAAGTCTTCT
>WNGP01000536.1_pt1 | contig 29466 bp, 28 predicted proteins | sample 5407671 | NCBI WGS metagenome assembly WNGP01 (sample SAMN13153381, study PRJNA577476) | soil metagenome | isolation source: 40 cm soil or saprolite under Garry oak tree replicate 2 | place: USA:California | collected 2016-06-15 | reverse complement strand
GTCGTCAAGCTCCTTCAGACGATGTTCGAGGACGCGGTCCAGGCACGCGCATCCGATATCCACATCGAACCGCACGAGAAGGGACTGCACATCCGCTTCCGGATCGACGGCCTTTTGCAACCGCAAACCGAGACCGACGCCAAGATATCCTCGGCGGTGGCCCAGCGGCTCAAGCTGATGTCGGGGCTCGATATATCCGAGCGGCGCTTGCCCCAAGACGGCCGCTTCAACGTCAAGGTCAGAGATCATCCGATAGACGTGCGCATTTCCTCCATGCCGACCCAGTACGGCGAGACGATCGTCATGCGCCTGCTTCACCGCGCCGGAGGCCTGCATCAGCTCGACGACCTCGGCATGTCGCCGGAAATGCGCGAACGTTTCAGCAAGGCGATTCATCGCTATACCGGGATGGTGCTCGTGACAGGTCCAACGGGCAGCGGCAAGACGACCACCTTGTACGCTGCGCTGAACGAGCTGAACAAGCCCGACTGCAAGATCATCACCGTGGAGGATCCGGTCGAATACCGTCTCGACGGCTTGAACCAGGTCCAGGTCAACGAGAAGATCGAGCTGACCTTCAGCCGCGTGCTGCGCTCGGCTCTGCGCCAGGATCCGGACGTGATCCTGATCGGGGAGATGCGCGATGTCGAGACGGCGCAAATCGGGCTGCGCGCCGCCATCACCGGTCACATGGTGCTCTCGACGCTGCATACCCGCGATGCGGCAAGTGCGCCCTTGCGGCTGGCCGACATGGGCGTGCCGCGCTACATGGTCGCCTACTCGCTCCAGGCAGTCGTGGCGCAGCGGCTGCTGCGCGTCAACTGCGAATCCTGCCGAAAGCCGCACCAGCCCGACCCGCAGGAAGTTCAGTGGCTGCGCACCGTCGGCTGCGATCCGGCCGCCGGCCGGATCATGGCCGGGAGCGGTTGCCAGCACTGCAACGGCAGCGGTTATGCGGGAAGAATCGGGATCTACGAAATGCTCGAAATGGACAACGAGCTCGCGACGCTTGCCAACTCGGACGACCCCGGCCGTTTCATCGCGGCGGCCGAGCAGCGGATGGCGGGCCACTTGCTGCGGGATCAGGCTGCCCGGCTCGCGCTCACGGGCAAGACCACGGTCGCCGAAGCCATGCGCGTCACCGCGCAGCTCGAAGACTAGCGCCGCTCGCGTGCCGTTCTTCGCCTACACCGGTCGCAACGCAAGAGGAGAACTGGTGCGCGGCGTGCTCGAGAACTCCGATTCGGGCGCGGTCGCCGATCAGCTCCTCACGAGCGGCGTATCCCCGATAGACATCAGTGCCACGTTCGGCCCGAAAACGCTCTCCGGAGGGGGATGGCTGCGTTGGCTGAGCACGGAGAAGGTGACGCTCGAAGACCTGGTCCTTTTCAGCCGGCAGATGTACACGCTTCTCAAGTCGGGGGTTCCCATACTCAAATCCCTGGCGGCGCTTCAGGAATCCGCCACACGGGTCGGATTTGCGAACACGCTGCAGGACGTTCGCACGAGCCTGGACAGCGGTAGGGACCTCTCGACCGCGATGCGCAGACACCCCAAGGCGTTCGGGCCGTTCTACATCAGCATGGTGCGCGTGGGCGAGCTGACCGGCGCGCTGGAGGAAGTCTTCCTCAGGCTCTTCAACCACCTCGAGTTCGAAAGGGAAATCAAGAGCCAGGTTGCCACAGCTCTGCGCTATCCGATTTTTGTTATCGTCGTGATGGGCGTCGCCATCGTCATCGTCAACGTCTTCGTCATTCCGGCCTTTGCCAAGATTTTTGCAGGGTTCAAGGCCGAGTTGCCGCTGATGACGCGGGTGCTGCTCGGGTTTTCGGACTTCATGGTGAATTACTGGCCGGCGCTGCTGGGACTTGTCGCCGGCGCCTATGTCGTGTTCCGCGTCTGGGTCGGCACTCCCGCGGGCCGCTACAGCTGGGACCGGATGAAGCTTCGCGTCCCGATCGCGGGCAAGATCGTGCTCAAGGCGACGCTGGCCCGTTTTGCGCGCTCGCTTTCGATCGCTCTGAAGAGCGGCGTGCCCATCGTGCAGGCTCTGTCGGTGGTAGAGCAGGTCGTGGACAACGCGTATGTGGGGCAGCGAATCGAGCAAATCCGCGACGGGGTCGAGCGCGGCGAAAGCCTGCTGCGGACCGCGGTGACCACCGGAGTGTTCACTCCCGTGGTGCTGCAGATGATCTCGGTGGGCGAGGAAGCGGGCGAGCTCGATGAGCTGCTGCGCGAAGTGGCCGAAATGTATCAGCGCGAAGTCGAATACGAGCTGAAGACGCTCTCCTCGCAGATCGAGCCCATCCTGATCGTGCTGCTCGGCGTAATGGTGCTGATACTGGCGCTCGGGGTATTTCTCCCCATGTGGAATCTGGGGCAGGCGGCGCTTGGGAGCGGCAACCGCTAGTCCGTTGGTGCCCGTGCTCGCGATGCGCACCAAGCATGCCGGTCTTACCCTGATCGAGTTGATCGTCGTCGTGTGCATCATCGCGCTGTGCGCCGTGCTGCTGCTCGAGCGCCTGCGTTTTTACCAGGAGGCCGCTGAAAAAGCGGCCATGGAATATACCGTTGGCGCGGTGAAAAGCGCGCTGCAGCTGCGGGCCGCGGCCATGCTCCTGCGGGGGGAGGGAAAAAATATCGGATCGCTTGCGCGCGCCAATCCGGTCGAGTGGCTGATGGAGCCGCCGCCGGGCTACCGCGGCGAGTTCCGGGCGCCTCGACCTGCCGTGCCGCGGGGAAGCTGGTATTTCGACGCGACCAACAAGGAGCTCGTGTATGTTCCGAATCTCGACAGCCACCTGGAGCGCCTTCCGGATGGAAGCAAGCAGCTTAGATTTCGGGTGCAGATCGGCTTCGAGCCGGCAGGCCCGGATTCCGAGCGCAGGGTGTTCACCGGGATGCGGGTCGAGCCCGTCACTCGATATACCTGGTTCTGAAGGGGTGGAAAGGCCCTGCGAAGCTTGTGTATAATGGATCGAGCGCTAGATTTGGGCTGTAAGTTACTAAGTAAGTTACCAAATTTGTGAGGGAAACCAAAATGAAGAAGCAAACGCGTGGCTTTACGCTGATCGAGCTGATCGTGGTGATCCTGATTCTCGGCATTCTGGCGGCCATTGCGGCGCCCAAATTCATCGACATAACAGCCCAGGCTCGCGCGGCGTCCTTGAACGGATTGCGCGCCGCGGTGAGTTCCGCTGCGACCTTGACGAATGCGCTGCAGCTCGCGGCAAATCTGCCCGCCGGCTCTTCGGTCACCGTCGAGGGCGTTCAAGTCACGATGGCGAACCGGTATCCCACGGGTGACGCGACGGGGATTCTAGCCGCTATCCGGACCGATGCGAACATATACACTTCCACGGTTGCCTCTCCCGTAGTGACCTTTCAAATGACGGCAGCGTCCACCCCGGCGAGCTGCCAGTTCACCTATACCAACGCGAACCCCGCAACGGTCAGTCCCTCGACGACGAGCGGCTGCTGATCCGCGCCGCGGCTGACAGATTCCCGGGAGGAAGCAGGGGCGGGCCGCCGAAGGGCGCCTGCCCTTTTGTTTGGTCGCCGAACGATTCTAGAAGTCATGTCCGCGCCACGCGCTCGAAGGGAGATCCGCGTCGGCGGGTTCACGCTTCTGGAAATTATCATCGTGTTGATGATCGTCGGGATCATTTCGGCGATCGCGCTGGCCAGAGTGGGGAATGATCCGGTGATGCTGTCGACGCAGGTCGATCAGTTGGCGGGCGACATCCGTTACGTGCAGGCGCTCGCGATGACCCAGGGCCAGCGTTACCGAATCAATCTTTCTGCAACCGGTTACACCTTGACTCTGGCCGACGCCGGGGGGACCCTCGTGCCTCACCCCGTCACCGGTTCGACCGCGCAGACCAACTGGAATTCGGGAGTCACGGTCGCGTTGCCTCCGACGAACCTTCCCAACAACCTGGTCGCGTTCGACGGGCGCGGCATCCCTTACACCGACAACCTTGCGACGGCCGCGCCAGCCGCGTCGACGGCGAGCATCACGCTGAGCAAGGGAGGCGTGAGCCAGTCGATCACGATCACGCCCCAGACCGGCAGGGTAACGCCCTAGAGGAAGCCGGTCCGATGAGCCGCCTGCGGGGATTCACACTGGTGGAGTTGCTGGTTTTCATCGTGATCCTCGGATTCGCGGCGTACGCCCTGCTCAGATCGTTCGGCAGCGTGCTTCCTCGCAGTCCCACTGCGGCCCAGCTTACCCAGGCGACGCAGCTCGCCCAGGAGCGCATGGCGCTGATTCTTGGCCAGCGTGATAGTCCGCTCGCGGGCCGGGGTTACAACAACACAGTGGACCTTGATCCGTGCAACGTGGGCGCGCCCGCCGTCTGCACCAACACCTTGGGCTATAGCGTGGCTTCAGCCGGTACCGGCACAGCGCCGGCTTCGTGGGTGTCATGGAACGGCAATCCCACGACGAACTATAAGCTCGTCACCGTTACCGTGACGCTGGGCGGTACCACGCTCGCAACGCAGAGCGCGGTCCTTTCGAATTACTAGCCATGATCGGGCGCTCCTTATTTCGGTCAGCCGGTTTTACGCTGATCGAAGTAGTGATAACCCTGGTCATCATCGGCGCGCTGGCGACGATCGGTGCGACCGTCATGAGCGGCGGTTTTCGCAACTATTTCCTCGGGCGCGAGATCGCGCAGGACGACGCGCAGGGCCGCCTCGCGCTTGAGCGCATGGCGCGCGAGCTGCGCGCCGTGCGGAGCACGGCCGATCTCGACATCAGCGTGCAAAACCAGGTCTCCTTTACCGACGTTGTCGGGGATTCGATCGCCTATAGACGCAACGCCGGCACGTCCCAGCTCGAACGGTCCCAGACGGGTGTGGCGGGCACTTACCAGCCGCTCGCCGACAACGTCAGCGCGGTCACCATCACCTATCTTCATAACGACGGCGTGAACCCCGAAAATTTCGGGGGAAATTCTGCGCTGGTCTACTACATCACGGTGCAGCTGACGATCACGACGCAGAATGTGAACATGACCTATCGCAGCACCTTCAAGCCGGCGGCCTTCTGATGCGCCCCGCTCGGCGCCAGCGCGGTCAATTGCTCGTGGCGGCAGTGGTGCTGATCGTGGTGATCGCGCTGATGATCGTCGCGCTCGGTTTTCTCTACGTTTCGAGCGAGCGATCGAGCATTCTGCACAACCAGTCGGGGACGGCCTATGCCGCCGCGTACTCGGGGATAGAGGCGGCGAAATATCAGTTTTCCACCGGCACCGCCTGCAATTTGTTGACCAATGCTCAGCCAGTGGGATCAGGGCAATTCTCGACAACCGGCGCGCCCTATCCGACGGCCTTTGCAGCAACGCTCGCATCCAACATTCCGGCGGGCAGCGTATCGAGCGTGCCCCTGACCTTCACGAGCGGAAACCTCACCAATCTTGCCCCGCACGGGGAAATCACGATCGGGACGGAGTCGATCGACTACGGCAGCACCTCCGCCACCGGCTCTGCATGTTCGCCAGCACCGTGCCTGGGGGGTATCGTCAGGGGCGCCAACGGCACGACCGCGGCGGCTCACACCGCCGGGGATGCGGTCACGCAGGCCAGCCAGTGCGTGATCAAATCCACTGGAACGTCGGGCAGCGCACAGCGGGTACTCGAGAGCACCGTGCAGGCGAGCGCGAGCGGGGTGTCGAATTCTTTTACCGGCGTCTCACGCACGCTGACCACGACCCCTGCGACCACGTCGCTCACCTCCGGCGGTTGGACGCCGAGCCTGCCCGCAGGAGACAACTACGTTTTTGCGATCGTCACTTTCAGCAATATTGGTGGCCACACGACGATCCCGCTGGGCAACTTGAAGCTCGTTGCCACGAGCCCCGGCGCTACGCTTCAGTCAACAACAGCCCTTGTCGACGTGGGAGGAAATGCGATTGCGAGCAACAATAATTTTCCCCAGGAGATGCAGTTCCTGATGGGGAAACACACGGGGGCGCTCGCCGGGGCCACGTACGATGTCACCGTCACGAGCCCGTCGAACGCCAACGCCGTCGCCCGCGTCCAGATTCTCGCGATCAGCGGCATCGCCTCGGCCAACGCGAGCCTGACCCAAGGGGTGCTGGTCAATCCCCTGAGCACGACTTCGAACGGATCGACATTGGTGACGAGCGGCGCCATCACCGCGGGCAACAACATCATCATCGCGCAGGTGCAGCTCGACGACCCCAGCGGCGCGAAGCGGGATATCGCCCCGATCGCCATCCGCAAGAGCGGAACAAGCATCGTGAGCAACACCTACAACATCACGCTGGACAAGCAGGGGAACGTCAATCAGGGGACCGGCGCCTTGCTGATGGCGATCGACCCCAATGCGGCCGCGGGCCAGACCTATACGGTCACGGCGCTCGCCTCCGGCGGCAATGCGACCGGCAGCGCGTCGATCCTAGTTTTCAACGGTTTCGCCGCCGCGATTAGCTCGCCAACCTCGGTGAACTTCAGTACTACGTCAACAACGCTCGGCTCGGTAAATACCACGTTTGCGGCCGGAGAGAACGTCGTGCTGGCCGGCATTCAATATGAGAATCCCCTTACCAATGGCAATGCCGGGCAGGTCAATATCGCAGCGGGAAATGAGACCCTCAGGTTGAACAGCACGACCGTGGTGTCCAATGCCTACAACTGGAATCTGTGCGCCGCTTCCGGCGGTGGGACCGCAGCGACCGAATGCAACGATTTTTTCACCGGGTTGCTGTGGCGCCAGGCGGCCATGTCGGCGAGTTCCACGTTCGACGTGCAGTCGAAGGACGACAACGGCACGGGAAACATTACCGGCGCGGCCAATATCCTCGCCATCAGCCTGACCGGGGGTGTGCGCCGGATCAACACGATAGAGGTGTATCCGTGAAGATTAGGGCGTGAAGCGGTGTCGCTTGAACTCGGAGGTTAGAAAAATCTCATTGACAACAATACCTTATTCATATAACTTGAAGTTAAGCCTGATTCACGGAGAGGGTGTTGTTGAGTTGGCTCACCAAATCGACGCAGGGTTCAGGACTTCTGGCCGTCGCCATCGAGCCGGAAGGGATCAAATTCGCCCATGTGCGCGGGTTCAACCGCGAACGGCCCATTGCGACGCGCTGGTGGGGCGTTTCATGCCCCCCGTCCGAGCAGGCGGGTTCGCTGCAGAGGGAGATGAAGGAGCACGGGCTTGCCCGCTTTGCCTGCACGACGCTCCTGGAACCCGCGGACTACCAGATACTGTTGGTGGAACCGCCCAAGGTTCCGCCGGACGAGCTCAAGGCTGCGATTCGCTGGCGGATCAAGGATCAGCTCGAATATCACATCGACGACGCAACGGTCGATGTGTTCGAAGTGCGCGCCGAGGGGCACCCCAAGGGATCGGCGCAAGCCATGTATGCCGTCGCCACCTCCAACGAGGTCGTGCAAAAACGGATCGCCCTGTTTCAGGATGCGCGCATTCCGCTCAAGGTCATCGACATCCCGGAAATGGCGCAGCGCAACGTCGCGGCATTGTTCGAGTCCCCGGACAAGGCGACCGCGATGCTGGCGTTTTCCTCCTGGGGAGGGATGTTGACGATCTCGTTCCACGGCGAGCTGCTCCTCACGCGGCGCCTCGAAGTCACGTCGGTGCAGCTGGGGCAAAGGGAGCACGGCGACCATTACCGCGAACGGGTCGCGACCGAGATCACCCGGTCGCTGGACATTTTTGACCGCCAGCGGCTCAGCGTCGGGGTGGGCGAGCTGCTGCTCGCCCCGCTGCCGCAGGACCCCGAGCTCGAGCAATTTCTCCGCAGCAGGCTTTACGTGCCGGTCGTGGCCGCGGCATTGCCGCAGGTCATGGATTTTGCCGACGGCAGCGAGCCGACGCCCGATGAGCAGTGGGAATATTTCTACCTGTTCGGAGCGGCGCTGCGGGTCGAGGAGAAGGCGCTGTGAGCCAGCAGATCAATCTTTTCAATCCGCAGTTCCTCGAGAAGAAGAAGTATTTTTCCGCGCTGGCCATGACCCAGGCGCTCGGCCTGATCGTGCTGGGACTGGCGGCCTTTTACGGCTTCGCCTTGTGGCAGGACAGGAGCCTCGCGCGCCAGAACGGAGAATCGGGGCGCGCCTACGAACAGCAGAAGCAGCAATTCACCAAAATCACCGCAGACCTCAGCCCGGAGAAACGCGAAGCGCAGCTCGATCAGGACTTGAAGAGCATTGAAGCGGCCGTCGCTTTGCGCCAGTCGCTGCTGCGCGAGCTCGGAACGGGCGGTTCGGCCGGACCCGCCGGGTACTCTGAATACCTCCGCGCCTTTGCGCGGCAGACCGTGCAGGGCCTCTGGCTCACCAGCATACAGATCGCCGAAGGGGGCGCTCAGCTCACCATGAGCGGCCGGGCCCTGCAGGCGGACCTCGTCCCCGTCCTCATCGGGCGACTCAAGCAGGAATCCGCGCTTCGAGGGCGTCCGCTCGAGGCCCTGGCGATTACCCGCAGCACCGCGGGAAAGGGTCCGGCTCGCTCGATCGTGGAATTCACCGTGAGCTCGCAAGGATTTTCCGAGGCGGGAAATGCCCCTGCAGCAACCGGGAGGGCGAGGCCCTAGCCATGCGCTTGCCGGTGCCATTGCAGCGCTACGCCGATCGTCTCGACGCGATGAGCCTGCGCGAGCGCGTGCTCATCTTCCTCGCGGTCGCCGTCGTGATCGTCGGGGTCGCCGACAGCGCGCTGTTCGAGCCCATTTTGAAGAGACAGAAGATCAACTCGCAGAGAATTGAGCAGCAAGAGGATGAAATTCGCGCCATGCGGGGACAGGTGCAGGCTTACGCGCAGGCACGATCGGGCGACAACGCAAACGCGAAGCGGCAGCGGCTGGAAAAGCGCAAGCTCGAGCTTGCCGCGCTCGACCGGGAGCTCGCCGCAAGACAAAGCGCGCTGGTTCCGCCCGAACGCATGGCGAAAATGCTCTCTGAAATCGTGAAGCGAAATCCCGACATCGAGCTGGTCAGCCTGCGCTCGCTGCCTGCGACCGGATTGACCCAGTCGCTCACGGCGATATTGGGTTCCGCGCCGGGCGGCGTGGGGATGTACCGGCACGGAATCGAGATCGCCGTGTCGGGAAGTTATCTGAAAATGCTGAACTACGTCGGCCAGCTCGAGCGCCTCCCCGCGAAGATCATGTGGGGCAACATGGAGCTTCAGGCCGGTGCCTACCCCGTGGTCACGCTGAAGATCACGCTTTATACGCTCAGCCCGGAAAAGACATGGCTGCTTATCTGACGCTGGGTTTCGCGCTCGTCATCTCGCTAGTCGCGCCGCGCGGCCTTGCGCAGGGACTGAACGATCCGACCCGCCCGCCCCGGGAAATTCTCGGCGGTGGTGTGGAAGTTTTCGAGCCCGCGGGCAATTTTTCGCCGGCGCAAGTCGTGATCATCTCGACCGATCGCCGCCAGGCGACGATCAACGGGCAGACGGTCGTTCTGGGCGGGCGCTACGGAAACGCGACGCTGGTGCGGATCAGCGACGAGGAAATCGTGCTGGAAAGGGCCGACGCGACCGAAATCATCAAGCTCTATTCTTCAGTCCAACGCAAGAAGCACTGGCGTGCCGCGCGGACCGATGCTGCCGGCAAGCATGAGGAGGAAAACCGTGAAGCGAACTAGTCTCGCCGCGATGCTGACTGCCCTGCTGGCTTCCTGCTCTCCATTCCACGTGGATCAGGGCGTCATTTCCGAAATCGAGAGCGCCACGGCGCAAAGGGGAAGCCAGCCGAACGCCGTGCGCGAGGCGCTGCTCCCGCCGCTTCGCGCGGAGATGCCCAAAGTGCCCGGGGCGCCCGTCGAGCCGCGTTTCGATCTCGTGGTGAATTCCGCGCCCGCGCGGCAGGTGTTCATGTCGATCGTTTCGGGGACTCGCTACAGCATGATCGTGAATCCCGCGGTGGGCGGGACCCTCTCGCTCAACCTCAAGGACGTCACGGTGCGCGAGGCGCTGGAAGCCATCCGCGAGGTTTATGGCTACGAGTTTCGAGTTGACGGCACCCGCATTTATGTCGAATCGGCGGGCCTCCAGACCCGTGTATTCCAGGTGAATTACCTGATCGGGCTGCGCTCGGGCCGCAGCGACGTACGGGTGAGCTCCGGCGCGATCTCGGGCACCCCGCAGGGGGGCGGAGGCGCGGTCGCACCTGTCGCGGTGGCGGCATCCGGAACGCCGGGGCAGGGGACCTCGCCGGCGCTGGGCGCGTTCGGCCTGAGTACCATAGCGACCGCCGCCCTGGACGCGAGCCGCGTATCGATGGTTTCGCAGAACGACCTCTGGGGCGAGGTCACGAGCGCGCTTCGGACGCTGGTCGGCACCGCACCGGGCCGGAATGTCGTGGTCAGCCCGCAGTCGGGCGTGATCGTCGTTCGTGCGATGCCCGACGAGCTGCGAAATGTCGAAAAGTACCTGAAGGCGATGCGCCTGTCGGTCGAGCGTCAGGTGATGATCGAGGCCAAGGTCGTCGACGTAACGCTGAACAACGCCTATCAGGCCGGAATCAATTGGGCGGCGTTTCCGAACAGCCGTCGCGTCACCGCCGGCGTGTTCGGGTCGAATACGCAGCTCGGAACGACGGGCAATCTGCTCACGGGAAATCCTCCGACCATCAACGTCGATCCCACCGGGCGTACCTTGGGGACGGGCGTCTTGGGATCCGGTCTCGCGGGTACCGCCGTGTCGGCGGCCGGCGCCGTGGGCGCCGGGGTGTTCGGCCTCGCCGTTCAGACCAATAATTTCGCCGCACTGCTCCAGTTCCTGGAATCGCAGGGAAACGTCCAGGTCTTGTCCAGCCCGCGCGTCGCGGCCCTCAACAACCAGAAAGCCGTCCTGAAGGTGGGAACCGACCAGTTCTTCGTGACCAACGTCACGGGAACTGCCGTGCAGAGTATGACCGGCGGGCCGGTCTCCATCCAGTTAACCCCCACTCTCAACTCGTTCTTTTCGGGTGTCTCCCTCGACATCACGCCCCAGATAAACGAGGACGGGAATATCCTCCTGCACATCCATCCGCTGGTCAGCAATGTCGTGCAGCAGGACCTCACGTTCAATTTCGGAGGCGTCGCCGGCGCCGCCGACACGACGCTTCCTCTCGCGAAGAGCTCCATCAACGAGACCGACACCATCGTTCGCGTCCAGGACGGGAATATCGTCGCTTTGGGCGGACTGATGAAGGTCGACGTCGCGAACGACCGTTCCGGCATCCCGGTGCTCCAGGACATCCCGGGCGTCGGCGGATTGTTCGGGAACACCACGAGAACCAGGGTCAAGAGGGAGTTGATCATCCTGCTGAAGCCGACCGTCATCAAGGGCGGGGACTGGGACGACAGCATCGAGCAGACGCGCGACCGGTTGCAGGACTTCGGCAGCGGAGCGCGGCTCTCTCCGTTCGAGAGACCGTAGTGATTTATCTTTCCCACTTCGGCCTGCGCGAGCCCCCGTTCGGGATCACTCCCGACACGAGTTTTTTCTACGCGTGCGCGAGCAGCCAGGAAGCGCTGAACACGCTGCTCGTCGCCGTCGCGAACGGCGAGGGTTTCCTCAAGATCACCGGCGAGGTGGGCACCGGCAAGACGCTGCTTTGCCGCAAATTTCTCGCGACGCTGGACGACAACTGGGCCAGCGCGTACGTTCCCAACCCGAACCTCGAGCCCAAGACGCTGCTGCTCGCGCTCGCCGAGGAAATGCGGGTCAAGCTCGACAGCGGGCTCGACCAGCATCATCTGCTCAAGGCGCTGAACCTCGCGCTGCTGGATTTCGCCCGCCAGAAAAAGCGCGTGGTGGTGTGCCTCGACGAGACCCAGGCGATGCCGCTGGAATCGCTCGAGACCCTGCGGCTGCTGACCAATCTCGAAACCGAGAAGCGCAAGCTCATCCAGGTGATCCTGTTCGGCCAGCCCGAGCTCGATGAGAGGCTTGCGCATGAATCGATCCGGCAGCTGCGCCAGCGCATCACTTTTCAGCACCATCTGGGCACCCTGACGCGCGAGGAGATCGGGCACTATCTCGCTCACCGGCTCGCGATCGCCGGATATTCGGGCGACGCGGTGTTTGCGCCCGCAGCCGTGAATTCGATCTACCGCGCGAGCCGCGGCGTTCCCCGGCTCGTCAATATCCTCGCCAACAAGGCGCTGATGCTCGCCTACGGCGAGGGCGTGCGCAGGGTGACCGGACGGCACGCCCGCGCGGCGACCGTCGATACGCCCGCTTCGTTCGCGCTGTCGCGCGCCTGGCTCTGGCTTGCGCTCGCCTGTGCGGCGTTTTCGGGCATCGGCTGGATGATGCTGCGATGAGCCTCATCAACAAGATGCTCCGGGACCTGGACAAGCGCCACGCGTCTCAGGGCGGAACGGCGGCGCCCGCAGGGGCCCTGTCGCGCCACATGCGTCCGGTGCCCGAGCGCACGCTCGCCTCGGATTTCTTCTGGCGGACCATGGCCATGACGATGCTCTTCGCCGTAGGCTGGGTCGCGTGGCTCGTCTGGCAGTTGACGCCGCACTCGGTGGTCACCGATCTCGTCTACCAGTCCCCGAGAGGAAAGATCCCCGCGCCGCAAGCGGCCGCCCCGCAGCCTGCGCCGACGCTGCCGGCCGCCTCGAGTTCCGCACCCGCCGGTTCGTCAGCCGCGCAGGCGCCTTTGCCGCAACGCTCGGAAAAAGTGAATGTGGACATGCTGCGGCTGGCGACAGAGTTGACGACCCCCATTCCACAGCGAAGCTCGAGAACTTCATCCTCCCGATCCGGCTCGAAAACTCGCAGCGGCGCGGCGAAGGCGGTCGCGGAGCAACCCGCTCTTGCGGGCGACCCTGCCGCCGCACCGGGCAAGATCGACCGGCGCGCGAATACTTCTGCGCGCAATCGGGCGGAGAGCGAATTCCGCCGCGCGGTCAACCTCGTGAACCAGGGCCGGATCGCCGAAGGGATGGATGGTTTCCGCCGCGCTCTCGAAATCGATCCTGGGCACGAAGCGGCGCGTCAGACCATGGTGGCGCTCCTGCTCGAGGCCAAACGCGTGGACGAGGCCGCCGTGTCCCTGCAGGACGGCCTCGCGGTCGACACCGGGAACACCGGTTTCGCCATGCTGCTCGCGCGCATCATGGTCGAGAGCAACGATATCTCCACGGCGCTTTTCGTGCTGCAAAGGCACGCCGCACCGCCGGACCGCAACCCGGACTTTCACGCATTTGCCGCTGCGCTCTACCAGCGGCTCGAGCGCCACAAGGAAGCGATCGAGCAGTATCAGGCGGCGCTGCGCCTTGCGCCGTCGGCGGGCGTTTGGTGGGTCGGCCTGGGGATCTCGTTTCAGGCGGTCGAACGGAGGAAGGATGCACTGGAGGCCTTCACGCACGCCAAATCGGCAGGGAACCTCGCTCCCAATCTTCTCGAGTTCGTCGAGCAACGGCTCAGGCAACTCCGGTAGCTGCGTCCGCAATGCAGGACCGCTATCGCGAGGTCTACGATAGTTTCAAATGGGAGGTGCCGGCTCGATTCAACATCGGCACGGCCTGCTGCGGCCGGCACTCGCCTGACCGCTCCCGCTTCGCCCTTTATTGGGAGGATGAGGCCGGGTCCACCGCCGCATACACCTTCTGGGATCTGCAGCAGCAGGCCAACCGGGTCTCCAACGCGCTCGCCGGCCTCGGCCTGAAACGCGGCGACCGGGTCGGCATCATCCTGCCGCAGCGTCCGGAAACGGCGATCGCGCACATCGCCTGCTACCAGATGGGCGTCGTGGCGACGCCGCTTTCGATCCTGTTCGGTCCCGAGGCGCTGGAATACCGCTTGCAGGACAGCGGGGCGGTGGCGGCGCTCGTCGATCCCGCGTCGCTGCCCAATCTCGCCCAGATTCGCGACAGGCTGCCGTTCTTGAGGCACGTGATCGGTGTCGCCGGAGCGCGGGAATCATGGTCGCGGCCCTGGGAGCCGCTTCTCGCGCAGGCTTCGCCGCGCTTCACTCCGATCGAGACGCGGGCCGACGAGCCGGCGCTGCTCATCTATACGAGCGGCACGACCGGTCCGCCGAAGGGGGCGCTCATGCCGCAGCGGGTGCTCCTCGGGAACCTCCCCGGCTTCGTGCATTCGCACGATCTGTTTCCGCAGGCGGGCGACCTGTTCTGGTCCCCGGCCGACTGGGCCTGGACGGGCGGCCTGATGGACGCGCTGCTGCCGTCCCTTTACCACGCTGCTCCGCTGCTCGGCTACCGCGGTCGCTTCGATCCCGAAAAGGCGTTCTGGCTGATGCAAAAGTACGGCGTGCGCAACAGCTTCCTCTTTCCGACCGCGCTCAAGATGATGATGAAGACGGTGCCGCAGCCGAAGAAACGTTACGAGCTTTCGCTGCGCTCCATCATGAGCGCCGGCGAATCGGTGGGCGAGACGGTATTCGAATGGAGCCGCGAGGCGCTCGGAGTCACCGTCAACGAGATGTTCGGCCAGACCGAGATCAATTACATCGTCGGCAATTCGCATACGCTGTGGCCGGCCAAGCCCGGGTCGATCGGGCGGCCGTATCCCGGACACCGCGTGGCCTGCATCGACGAGGCGGGTGCTGAAGTTCCGGTCGGTGAAATCGGGGAGGTGGCGGCCTGGGCGGAAGGCGACCCGGTGTTTTTTCTCGAGTACTGGAAGAATCCCGAGGCGACGAAAAATAAATACACCGGCAAATGGTGCCGCACCGGGGATCTCGCGAAGCGCGATGAGGACGGCGATTTCTGGTACCAGGGACGCTCCGACGACGTATTCAAGAGCGCGGGCTACCGCATCGGTCCCTCGGAGATCGAGAACTGCCTGGTGAAGCACCCGGCGGTGGCGAACGCCGCGGTCGTGGGCAGCCCCGACCCGGAGCGCACCCACATCGTGAAGGCCTTCATCGTGCTCACACCGGGCTACCAGGCTTCTGCCGCGCTGGAGGCCGAGCTGCAGCAGCACGTGCGCGGCAAGCTCGCGCCCTACGAATATCCCAAAGAAATAGAATTCCTCGACAGCCTCCCGATGACGACGACCGGAAAGGTGCAGCGGCGGGTGCTGCGGCTGCGCGAGGAAGCGCGAAAGAAGTCGTCGCGTTGACCCGCGCGCGCGTCCTCCCCTATGCTTGCGGACGGCGAATCCAGCCGAGGCTGACCGTATGAAGCTCTATACATTCTTCCGCTCTTCCGCCTCGTTCCGCGTTCGCATCGCGATGAACTACAAGGGGCTCGAATACGAGCCGGCGATCGTGAGCCTGCCGAAGGGCGAGCACCTTGAGACGAAATACAAGTCAGTCAATTCGCAGGGCCTCGTTCCGGCGCTTGAGGACGCCGGGCAGATCCTCACGCAGTCGCTCGCGATCATCGAATATCTCGATGAGACCCACTCCGGACCCAAGCTGCTGCCCTCGGACTCTCTCGATCGCGCGTACGTGCGCGCTTTGTCGCAGATCGTCGCTTGCGAGATCCACCCGCTCAACAATCTGCGCACTCTGAAATACATCCGCAGTGCTTACAAGCTCGACGAGGAGGGCGTCAATACCTGGTACTGCCACTGGATCGCCGAGGGCTTTCGAATGATGGAATCATTCCTCGTCGAAAACAAAAAGCACGGGAAATTCTGTTTCCGCGACCAGGTAACGATGGCCGATTGCTGTCTCGTCCCGCAGGTGTTCAACGCGCAACGCTACAACTGCGACTTGAAGCCTTATCCTGCGGTGATGCGCATCCACGAGGCGTGCATGAAGCTCGATGCCTTTGTCGCAGCGCAACCGTCCAAGCAGCCCGACGCCGTGTGAATTGGTCCTGTGGGGGCCACCGGCCTCTGAAGCTGCGGGAACGCATTCGGACCTCTCAGCGGGACTATCAATCGCATTCTGATCTTCCCGTCGCTATAGCTTGGCCTTGAAGTACTCCCATTGCGTCTTCTGTTGGGTCATGAAATTCGTAAATGGAGGATGGCTTCGCAGGTTGTCGAGGTTGGCATCCTTCTCGAAGAGCGTATAGCACGGAAACCCGTCGTCCGCGGCCTGCTGCAAATACTTCAGTGCCAGCTCGGGCTTGTTCATCCGGGCGTAAGCGGACGCGATGATGTAGGCTGTGTGGTGGAAGTGCCAATAGCCTTGCTCTTTCGTTAGGGCTTCGCGAATCCACTCCTCGGCCTTGCGCGGATTCCGCTCTGCGACGGCTAACAACGCCTGCAAGCTAGCGAGGAGCCCTCCTCTATCATCCGGATCCTTCTGAAGGAACTCCGCGACTCTCTCTTTCGCCTCTTCCCTCCGGCCGAGCTGGAACAGGGCGAAGGACGTCTGGAAGGCCCAGAGCGACGGGTAGAACAGCTGCGCATCGCGAAGGGCCGCTAAGGATTCTTCGTATCTGCCCTGGTACAGGAGATTGATGCCCACGCGGAAGCGGGCCCCGGTGTGCAACGGGTCGAGGGCCACCGCTTTCTGGACCTCCTCCGCGGCCTTGTCGAGCAGGCAGACGTGGTTGTACAGGTTCGCGAGCTGGTGATGCGCCTCGGCAAGGTTGGGGTTCAGCTCGAGCGCGTGACGATATTGCTGCACCGAGCGCTCATACGCCCAGTGATTGGTAGGGGATGACAAGAGAAAGCCGCGGGCCACATAGGCCTCGGCGAGGTTCGGGTCCAGTTGAAGGGCCTTCTGCACGGCCGCGAAGGCTTTCTCCTCCCATTCCCTGTTCTGCGGTTCGACGCCGAACGCGCGACGTTGGTACGCGGAGCCCAGTGCGGCGTGGGCAGCCGCAAAGTTCGGATCAAGTGTCACGGCCTTTTCCAGGAGCCGAATGGCTGCTCCATTGTCGTCCCGTTTGCCGACGTGGGACTGCGCACGTAGGTAATGGTCGAAGGCCTCCGGACTCACCGACTGACTCCGCGAAAGGCGGGCCCTCTCCGGTGGAGTCAGTTGGACATCCATCTGGCGTGCCAGGTCACGCGCAATCTCGATCTGTAGAGCCGAAAGCGCGCCCACGTCGCGATCATATGACCTGACCCACCGGTGCCGGTCTGTTGCTGCCTCGATTAATTCCGCCGTGATCCGAACCTGTTCGCCGGCGCGTCGGACCGTGCCCGTGACTACGGTGTCCACTTTGAGTTCTCGGGCAATCTCGGGCAGAGGCGTCTTGTCGGTCTTGTAACGCATTGCCGACGTGCGCGAAATGACGTGAAGCGCGCTCACCTGAGCAAGTTCCGTTGTGAGGGCGTCGGTCATGCCGTCGGCGAGATACTCCTGGGAGGGATCTCCTGTCATGTTTTCCAGTGGCAACACCGCGATCGCTTCGATCCGCATCGCATGGGCTCTGCTGGAATACGTTCCCTTCCATACGTTCACCGCGAATCCGAAAAGCAATGACAGAACGAGAACCGCTGTGCCCGATGCAGCCCATCGACTTCGCCACCATGGGAGAAGAGCGCCTACGGCTGTCACTGATCCAGCCTGGTCATTTCCGGACGGCCCTGGAGATTTTTCCCGTGCGGCCAATGGGTCGGGAATAGTCTGGCCTTCTACCTGGGAAATGAATCGGTACCCGCGCTTTGGCAGGGTCTCGATAAAGCATGGAGTTTCCGCTGAATCATTCAGGGCGTCGCGCAGCCTGTTGATGGCGTTGTTCAGCCCGTGGTCGAAATCAACGAACGTGTCGTCCGGCCAGAGCTTTTGGCGGAATTCATCGCGTGTGACCAGGTTGCCGGGACGTTCCAGCAGCATGGCAAGAACCTGAAGAGGCTGATCCTGCAGCCGGATTCGTCGGCCGTTCTTGAGGAGTTCTCCTGCGCGGAAATCGACTTCAAACGGCCCGAAGCGGGCGGGCGGGGCGGACGCAGAGGGGGTGGGCATGGTGGGCCCTCGGTGTGGCAGCCAGTCTATCACTCCAGATAGTGACCGAAAAGCGATAAGTGTTTCTCCTCCCATCCACAAAAGACTGTCTCCTCAAAGAGATAGCCCGGGAGATTCATGGGTGAAATTAGAGATTCCTGCGGGATTGCTTCATTCCGCCGGTTGCGCGAAGGTCAGCCTGCCTGCGCGAGAAACGCGCGGATACAGGAGAACGATGATGACAAGCGAGAAACGCGCGGATACAGGAGAACGATGATGACAAAAGACCTTCGATGGACAGGTTCCTTTCTTGCATTTGTCGGCTTGCTGGTGTGCTTGTTCTTCCCGCACCGAGCGGCCGCGCAGCAGTTCTCCGACTGGTCGGCACCGGTCAATCTCAACGCCCTCACACTGAGCGACGGCACCCCTTGTCCCGCCGTCGTCAACTCGGCGTCCAACGACAACCACCCTACCATCTCCAAGGACGGCTTGAGTCTCATCTTCGAGTCGAATCGTCCGGGCGGCTCGGGCGGAAGCGACCTCTGGGTCACCGAGCGCGACAGCCTGGATGATTGTTGGCTGCCACCGTTCAACCTAGGACCGATTGTGAACAGCGCTTTCGGCGATTTTGCTCCCAACCTTACCACCGACGGCCACTGGTTGTACTTCAGCAGCAACCGGCCGACTTCGTTGACAGCCGACGGAATTGCCGTTCCAAGTTGCGGAGGAGGCGATCTGTACGTCTCTCATCGCCAGGATAAGCGCAACGACCGCGGCTGGGAAGCTCCAGTCAAGTTGGACTGCACGATTAACACGCCGGGTTTTGACCAGGCAGGCCCCACCTCCTTCGAAGATGATGCAACAGGGACTCACTATCTCTATTTCACGCAAAGGCCCATCGGTGCGAGCGACGTCCTTTTCGACATCTACGTAAGCACCTGCACGGCAGATCTCGCCACCTGCAACACGCAGGGCCTCTGGGGCACGGGAATACTCGTCGATACGCTTAGTAGCTCTCCGTTTCGCGACACGCGCACCGCCATCAGGCGACGCGACGGCCTGGAGATGATCCTCTCCACCGGTCGTCCGGGCAGCCTCGCAAGCGAGAACCTGTGGGTTTCCACGCGCGCCACAACGCAGGACCAAGACTGGTCGCCGCCGGTGCCCATCAACTGTAACTGGTTGGTGCCGACGCCTTGCCCTGCCTGGGCCCCAGTCGGACCCCTCGTCAACTCTTCGGCTTTCGACGGGGCACCGGCGCTCTCTTGGGACGGCCTGACGCTATACTTCTTCTCGGAGCGTACCGACCTCCCCGGCTTCAAAGGCGGCCGGGATCTATACGTCAGCAAGCGAACCAAGCTTCCGGATTAGCTTCAACGGCAGGGTCAATGGCCGGTAGTGGTGTCATTTCCCAATGACACCACTACCCAATGGCCTAGAAGGGGTCGGCACGCTTTGTGATGGGCAGGAGCGACACGACTCCCCACATCGATAGCAGGGGCAGGGGCAGGGGCGACGGCGATAACGACTAAGGTCGCCGCAATCGCGCGATACCAAGAGTCTTGAAATTGCGAAGGGAGGATTACGAAATTAGAAAGCAGAGCTGGATTCGATTCGCAAGCGCTGGTTTCTACCTGAGTTTTGCGCTGGCACTTGTATTACCGCCGACCGCGAGCGCGCAGCAGCCACCGATGCCGCCGGCGTGTCTGGCGTTCAGTTCAAACTCGACGGCGCCAACCTCGGCGCTGAAGTCAGCGCGGCCCCTATATGGCGCCCCGAACACGAATCGAACGTGCGACCTGCCCCTTAGGAGGGGGCTGCTCTATCCACTGAGCTACCGGGGCGTGGTTGGATTGTACGCGAACGCTGCACGGTTACGTTTGTGCGATAAAATGGACGACATTGAGTTCCGGGGTCCGAAACATGACTCACCGAAATAAGCTCCTGTCGGCGTTCGGATTGGGCGTGTTCGCCGCCGTCGTGCTGCTTGTCTTGAGCGCTTATCTCAATCCTGCGATGTTGATCAACCTCGCCAACCTCCGTCTCTGCACCTGAATCCCCCGCCAGACTTCGCCGAGGTGCTCGATTTCTGGTTCGGTGCGCCGGGTTCGCGCGAGCGGGGCCGGCCGCGCAGGGCTTGGTTCCGGAAGTCGGAGCCCTTCGACGCGGAAATCCGCCGCCGCTTTCTCATCACCTGGGAGCGGGCTGCGCGCGGCGAGCTCGAACGCTGGCAGGCGACCCCGCTCGCTTCGCTCGCGCTGATCGTCGTGCTCGACCAGTTTCCGCGCAACATGTTCCGCGGCACGGCGCGGGCGTTCGCCAGCGATTCCCCGGCGCTCGCCGCGGCGAGAAATATGATCGCCCTGGAATTCGACCGGCTGCTGTCCCCGGTCGAACGCTGGTTCGCCTACCTTCCCTTCGAGCACGCGGAGGACCTCGCCGCACAACGCCGCTCTCTCGCATTGTTCCATGCGCTCGACCCGGAGGACATGCGATACGCGAAACGACACTACGAGATCATCGCGCGCTTCGGCCGCTTTCCTCACCGCAACGCCGCTCTCGGCCGCCAATCCACCGCCGAGGAAGCCGAATTTCTGAAGCAGCCCGGGTCTTCGTTCTAGCCGGAGAGCCGGGTCGGAATCACGACCTCCGAATGCAGGGTGCGGTGCACCGGGCATTTGTCGGCGATCTCCAGCAGCTTTTGCCGCTGCGCCGGATCGAGCGTGCCTTCGAGACCGATGAGCCGCTCGATGCGGTCGATCCTTCCCTCCCTGGTTTCGCATTCCGCGCAGTCTGTGGCGTGGATCTTCTCGTGCTTCAGCTCGACGCTGACCCGCTCGAGCGGAATGCCCTTCAGGTCGGCGTAACTCCGGAGGGTCATCGCGGTGCAGGCGCCCAGAGCGGCGCACAGCAGATCATAGGGCGACGGCCCCGAGTCCAGGCCTCCCGCCGCAACCGGCTCGTCCGCGCGGATCACGTGCCGGCCGACGGTGACCTGGTTGGTGAACTTGCCTTCGCGCGTCTCGCGCACGAGGACTTTGCCGGGCGGTGCCGCGGGGAGGTCCCGGGGTCTGGTCTGAAGATAGCGCTCCGCCCAGGCCGCGACGACGTGACCGGCGTAGGTCGCGTCTTCACGCCGCGAAAGGAGATGGTCGGCGGGGTCGAGCGAAACGAAACTCTTCGGGTGTTTCGCGGCCATGAATATTTTCGCGGCGTTGTCGATGTCGACGACGGCGTCGCGCGGCGAATGCATCAGCATGAGCGCTTTTGCCATCCGAGCGACGATCTCGCCGAGCCTGTGCCCCCGGATATCGTCCAGAAACTGTTTCTTGATCCGGAATGCGCGCCCGGCAATTTCGACCTGCGCTTCGCCCTCGCGCTCGATGGCCCGCGTCGAGTTCGCGATCAGACCGAGCACGTGCTTGGGATCGAAAGGCGAGCCTATCGTGGCTACGGCGGTGCATTCCGGAATGTCCGGCGCGGCGCAAAGGACCGCGGCCCCGCCGAGACTGTGGCCGATCAGGATCGCCGGCGCGCGATAGTCCTTGCGCAGAAAATCGGCCGCGGCGACGAGATCGCCGATGTTCGAGGAAAAATTGGTGTTGGCGAAGTCGCCTTCGCTCCCGCCCAAGCCGGTGAAGTCGAAACGCAGCACCCCGATGCCGCGCTCGGCGAGCGCGGCGCTGATATAGGTCGCGGCCTTGGATTCCTTCGAGCAGGTGAAGCAGTGGGCGAACAAGGCGTAGGCGAGCGGAGGTTCGGCGGGCGCGTCCAGCCGCGCGGAAAGCGGGGCGCCGGACTCGCCGGGAAAGCTGATCGCCTGAGTGTTGAGTGCCATGGCCGCTCCTCAAGGGAGAAATTCCCTCCGAGTGTTGCACAAGGCACGGCGGGGACGCCAGCGGCTGCGCCGCGAGATAATCGACGCCATGTCCCCGCAAGCGCATGAAATCGATTCGCCCTCGCCCTGGGTGCGTCGCTGGGCCCCCTTGATCCCGCCCGGCGGGCGCGTTCTCGACGTCGCCTGCGGCCATGGCCGGCATTTGCGCTACCTGAGCTCGCTGGGTTTCGCCGTCGTCGGCGTCGATCGCGACGAGGCGGCGCTCGGTGCCCTCAGGGAAATCGGGGGGGTCGAGATTCACGTTGCCGACATCGAGGCGGGGCCCTGGCCCTTTGCGCCTGGAGAATTCGACGGCGTGGTGGTGACCCACTATCTGCATCGACCGCTCTTTGCGGATCTGGTCGGTGCATTGCGTCCCGGGGGCGTGCTGATCTACGAAACCTTCGCCCTGGGCAACGAGCGCTACGGCCGACCGAGCAATGCGGCGTTCCTGCTGCGGCCCGACGAGTTGCTCCACCGCGTGGAACCCCTGGCCGTGGTTGCGTTCGAACAGGGGCTGGTTTCCGCGCCGAAGCAGGCGGTGATTCAGCGTGTCTGCGCCGTGCGGGCCGGCACAGGCGCGGCGCCGCTCGATGCCGCGCGATTGCGCTAAAATGAGGCGCTCAAATAAGGAGGCCCTATGCTCTCCGGGTCCATAGTCGCGATCGTTACACCGATGCAGGACGACGGGCGGCTCGATTTCGAGCGCTTCAAGTCGCTCATCGATTTCCACATCGAGCAGGGCACCGACGGCGTCGTCGTCGTCGGCACCACGGGGGAATCGCCCACCGTCGATTTCGACGAGCACAAGGAACTGATCCGGCTGGCCGTCGCCCACGCGAGCGGCCGCATCGCTATCGTGGCCGGCACGGGCGGCAATTCCACGGCCGAGGCCATCGAGCTCACGCAGTCGGCGAAAAACGCCGGTGCCGATGCCTGCCTTTCGGTCGTGCCGTACTACAACAAGCCCACGCAGGAGGGCCTGTACCGGCACTTTCGCACCATCGCGGAAAAGGTGGACGTTGCGCAAATCGTGTACAACGTTCCCGGCCGCACCGTCGCCGATCTCGCCAACGAAACCACGCTGCGCCTTGCGCAGATCCCGAACATCGTCGGCATCAAGGACGCCACCGCCGGCATCGAGCGCGGCTCGGATCTGCTGCGCCGCGCGCCGAAGGGCTTCTCGGTCTACAGCGGCGATGACGCGAGCGGCCTTGCGCTCATGCTCCTCGGCGGCAAAGGGATCATTTCGGTGACCGCCAACGTCGCCCCGCGGCTGATGCACGAAATGTGCTCGGCGGCGCTCGCCGGCGACCTCGCGAAGGCGCGCGAACTGAATTTCAAGCTGCTCGGACTTCACACCAAGCTCTTCGTGGAGGCCAATCCGATCCCGGTCAAATGGGCGGTGGCCCAGATGGGGCTGATCGGCATGGGCATCCGCCTGCCGCTCACGCCGCTCTCGCAGCAGTTCCACGAAGTCGTCAGGGAGGCCATGCGCCAAGCCGACGTCGCGCCCGCAAGCGGCCTGCGCGTCGTCGAGGGAAAGGCGGGATGAGGCGGTACGGCTGCGCCGCCGTCGCGGCAGTACTGGGGCTCGCCCTTGCCGGCTGCGGCACGCTGTTCGATTCCGCGAAGGTCGATTACAAATCCGAGAAGAAGCTCCCGCCGCTCGATGTTCCGCCCGACTTGACCACGCCGGCTCGTGACGAGCGCTACCAGATCCCGGAAGGGAACCCGAGCGGGGCGACGACTCTTTCAGCCTACAACGCCGAGCGCAGCGGCACGTCGCGGCCCGGATCGCCCGCGATCCTCCCCGAGATCGACAAGGTGCGGCTCGATCGATCCGGCAGCGAGCGCTGGCTGGTCGTGCCGGAGCCGCCCGAAAAGGTCTGGCCCGTCGTCAAGGAATTCTGGCAGGGACTCGGTTTCGCGATCAAGACCGAGGTTCCCGAGGCCGGCGTCATGGAGACCGACTGGGCCGAAAACCGCGCGAAGATCAAACAGGACGCGATTCGAAACCTGATCGGCGGCATTTTCGACGGACTCTACTCCACCGGCGAGCGCGACAAATTCCGCACGCGCCTGGAGCGCGGCCCACAGCCCAACACCACCGAAATCTACATCACCCATCGGGGCATGGTCGAAGTCTATGTCGACCAGTACCAAGGCCGTACGGTGTGGCAGGCCCGGCCCCCGGACCCGAGCCTTGAGGCCGAGTTTTTGCGCCGGCTGATGGTCCGCTTCGGGGTGGAGGACGCGCGCGCGCGTGTGCAGCTTGCGGTCGACAAGGACGATGGACGGGCGAAGATCGTACCGGCTGAAAGCGGGGCCGGCAGACTCGAGCTCACCGAGCCGTTCGACCGGGCGTGGAGGCGCGTTGGCCTCGTGCTCGATCGCGTGGGCTTCACCGTCGAAGACCGCGACCGCTCGAAGGGTTTCTACTTCGTGCGCTACGTCGATCCGGAGGCCGACGCGCTCGACAAGAAGAACGACAGTTTTCTCGCCAAGCTCATGTTCTGGCGCTCCGCGCCCGATCCGAAGGCCGAGCAGTATCGCGTATTCGTGAAGGATCGCAATGATTCGAGCGAAGTGCAGGTTCTCAACAAGGAAGGCAATCCGGATTCTTCCGATACGGCGCGCAAGATTCTCTCCCTGCTGCAGCAACAGCTGAAATAGCCTTGCGCGGCTTGATCCGTGTAGATCCGGCCCCGCTTCCTGATGCGCTTCGCTTCGCTTGGTAGTGGCAGCCAGGGCAACGCGCTCGTCGTCGAGGTTGCCCGAACGTGCCTCATGCTCGACTGCGGGTTTTCGCTGCGCGAAACCGTGTCACGTCTGGCTCGCGTTGGCCTTGCGCCTTGCGATCTCTCCGGAATAATCGTCACGCACGAGCACGCCGACCACGGCGAAGGCGTATTTCCGTTGGCGAACCGCTTCGGTATCCCGGTGTGGCTGACGCACGGTACGCTCGCCGCCTTGCGCGAAACGGGCGCAGACGCCGAGGAGTGCTCGTTCAATCTGATCGATTCGCAACACGGTTTCCCGGTCGGCGAGCTGCTGGTCCAGCCGTTTACGGTGCCGCACGATGCGCGCGAGCCGGTCCAGTACGTGCTCTCCGACGGCGCGAGCCGGCTGGGCGTCCTGACCGACACCGGCTGCACGACGGCGCACATCGAATCGAATTTGTCCGGCTGCGCTGAAGGCGCGCATCGCGAGCCGCCTCGGGCATCTGGACAATCGAACTTCGGGGGAGATACTCGCGGCGCTCGACCGCAGCCGCCTCAAGCACGTGATCGCGGCTCACCTCTCGGAAACGAACAACACCCCGGAACTGGCCCGAGGCGCGCTGGCAGCGGTGCTGCACTGCGAGCCCCGCTGGATATCGGTGGCGACCCAGGACGAGGGTTTTGCGTGGCGAGAGTTGTAGGGAAACCGGGGACAGACCACGTTTTTCGTTGAGCCAGAAACCAGCTAGCCGCGATTCAAGAAAACGTGGTCTGTCCCCGGTTCTACAAGCCGGTCGTATTCACCGACACCGTCGGGAGCGACGCCTCCCAGATTTCGTCGAATCGCTCGCGCATCGGCTGGCACTCCTTCGGATCATTGAATACGAGCACCCCGCGCGGCTGCGTCGTCACGGGCCGGCGCAGCAGATGGTCGGCGTCGGCGAGCACGAAGCAATCTTGCACCTTGGCCGCTTCTCCCTGCGTCTGGAAGATGAAGATGGCGGACGTATAACTCCCCATCAAGGCGATCAGTCGCGGGCAGCGTTTCGTGACGTGCTCGACGTCATGAAGAGCGATGTAGATGCGGCGCGTGCGGCTTTCCCGAAGGAAGCGCGTGAGCATCTCGATGCGGCTCGTCGAGTTCATTCCCAGCTCCGAGAGATCCGGATCGAAGATGCGCAGCTCCCGGCGCGCGAGGCCGAGAAGCCTCCCGAAGCCTTCCAGATAGTCGCTTCTTGTCTGGAGCAGAATCCGCTCGGGAAGCGTCTCGGCGGAGGGCTCACTCATGGCGCTCTCCGATGCGAAGCCAGCCGGCGAGGTACCAATCGTGCAGCAGGTGAAGGAGCGGCTGCGGCAGGCGCTCGCCAGGCGGGAGGACCCGCTCGTCGGCGAGACGCGCGAGCACGCTTCGCAGGCGTCCGGGCGGCTCGACCCGCTCTCCGTTGACGAAGAACTCCCGCTCCCGGAACAGCATCCGGGTGCGCAGATCCAGGCGCAGGCCCCGGGCGCGAGCGAGCGCGGCGAACCGCGCGGGCGAGCGCGGACTGCGCGGCCGCGAAAACACGATCTGCGGCTTGGGTGCCGACAGGTACTCACCGAGAAAACGCGCCACGTCGCGGACGCGCCAGCGAATTCTCCGGGCCACGACGGCGGCCTGCTGCACCATCCTTTTCGGAATCTCCGCCGCGCGGCGCTGGGGCTTCGCTCCGCGGTCCGCGTAGAGACCGTCGAACCCGACCTGATCCTGGAGGAAAGCGAGAAATTCCCGGGCGACTTCCTGATGGGACGGCGCCCGAAAGCCGATCGAGTAGGTGAAGCAGGGCTCCAGCGCAACGCCGTCGTGCGCCCAACCCGGAGGCAGGTAGAGCATGTCTCCCGGTTCGAGGAGCCATTCCTTTTCCGGGCGGAAGTCGCGCAGGATCTTCAGGGGCGCATTCGGGTCGAGTTCCGCCTCGCGCTGTTTGCTGACGCTCCACCGGCGTCGCCCCGGACCTTGCAGAAGAAACACGTCGTAGGAATCGAAGTGCGGCCCGACCCCGCCGCCTGCGACGGCGTAGCTCACCATGACGTCGTCCAGCCGCGCGTAAGGCAGGAAGCGAAAGCGCCGCAGCAACGCGTCTGCCTCGGGCAGCTCGAGATTCAGGCCCTGCACCAAGAGTGTCCACCCGGACTTCGGCAGGCGCGCGATCCGGGTGCGCGAGAAAGGTCCCTGCTGCATGTGCCAAGCGCCGCGGCGGCGGCATACGAGTCTCGATTCGACGTCGTTCCGTAACGACAGCGCAAACAATTCAGGCGCTTGCACCACGCCCTTAAAGTCGGTAATCGCGTTGCGGACCAGCAGCGGTTTCTTTTGCCAGAATTCTGACAAAAATCGCTTTCCGCTGAGTCCACCCAGCAGTTGCATTCTCATCGCCGCGATTATAGTCTGTTGATGCTTTGAAACCGGCGAGGAAAACTTGGCCCCAGCGTCGCTCAGGACGACCGAACGCCCGCCTGATGCATTGCAGGCAGGGCAGCCGGCACCGCTTTTCTCGCTTCCCGACGCCGACATGGAAACGGTGGACCTCGGCCAGTTCCGGGGCAAGAAACATGTCGTGCTCTATTTCTATCCCAAGGACGGCACGCCCAACTGCACGCTGGAGGCCACCGATTTCTCCGACCACGAAGACGAGTTTTCCCGCCACGGCTGCGTGGTGCTGGGGGTGAGTCCGGACGACTGCCTTTGCCACGCCGGTTTCCGGGACCAGCACGGCGTTTCGATCCGGCTGCTCGCGGACACCGAGAGCGAGGTCTGCAGGAAATACGGCGTGGTGCACGAGAAGGAGGAAGCCAACGGATCCAGGAAATCCTGCATCACGCGCTCCACTTTCATCATCGACAAGCAGGGCACCGTGAGGCACGTGTTCTACGGCGTCAATCCTCGCGGCCATGCCGCCCGAGTGCTGGACCTCGTCAGATCACTGCGTTAACCCGGCCGCGAGGCCCGTCCGAGCACTTGCACATCGCAAAAGACACGGTCGTCTCGCTCGACGTCGAGCTGTCCGACATCTGGGGCGAACTCATACAGCGCTCCGAGGAGCCTTTGCAATACCTGCACGGCAGCTACGGGAACATATTTCCGGCGGCCGAAGCCGCCCTCGAAGGCAGGAGGGTCGGGGACCGTGTCGAAGTGCGTCTCGAACCCGAGGACGCTTTCGGCGACTATGACGAAAACCTTCTCGGCGTCGAGCCGCGCAGCCGCTTTCCCGAGGTCCTCGAAGTCGGAATGCGCTTCGAGGGCGCAGTGGACAGCGACGAAGAAGATCTGATCTTCACCGTCACCGACATCGCAGAAGGCAAAGTGGTGCTCGACGCCAATCATCCGCTTGCCGGCATGGCGCTCAAGCTGTCCTGCACCGTGGTCGGAGTGCGCCCGGCTACCGAGGCCGAGATTCGAAACGGCTCGGCCGACGATCCCGAATCGGTGATCCTTCGCATCCTGCCCTGAATTTCCCCCGCGCTGCGCGTTTTCGCCTATCATTCGACGCGGGCCGCGCAACGCGGTCCGCGCGGAAATCGACCGGAGAGGAGGGAAGGCATGTCCGGCATGCTGGGCGTCGTTTCGTATGGGCTCGGCACTCTCGTCGGGTTCGGCTTGCTCGCGTTTCTCGTGATCGTCTTCATCCAGGACATCACGCAAAAGAAGCACACTGTCCTTCGCAACTATCCGGTCATCGGGCACCTGCGCTATTTCCTCGAGAAGCAGGGCGAGTACTTCAGGCAGTATTTCTTCATGAACGACCGCGAAGAATTGCCCTTCAACCGCGCCACCCGCGGCTGGGTCTACCGCCTTGCCAAGGCCGAAGGCGGCGTGATCGGCTTCGGCTCGACCAACAACACCAACGAGCCCGGCTCGATCCTGTTCGTCAACCATCCTTATCCGGTGCTGGAGGAGGACCGCCTGCCTACGCCGCCGCTCGCGATCGGCGAGGATTTTTGCAAGGAGCCGTTCCTCGGGAGATCGGTGGTCAACATCAGCGGCATGAGTTTCGGCGCGATTTCGGAGCCCGCGGTGCGCGCACTGTCGCGGGGCGCGGCGCTCGCCGGCTGCTGGATGGTCACGGGCGAGGGGGGGCTTTCGCCTTTCCATCTCGAGGGCGACTGCGACGTCATCATGCAAATCGGCACCGCCAACTACGGCGTTCGCGACGTAGACGGAAACTTTTCCCGGGAGCGGGCGAGGGAAGCCGCGTCGCGTCCGCAGGTGAAAGCGTTCGAGATCAAGCTCTCGCAGGGCGCGAAGCCCGGCAAGGGGGGCGTGCTGCCGGCGGTGAAAGTGACCGAGCAGATCGCGAATATCCGCGGCATCCCGCCTCAGCAGGACTCGATCAGTCCCAACCGTCACCGCGATGTCGCCAACGTCGATCAGCTGCTCGACAAGATCGCTCTTGTCCGCGACCTCACCGGCAAGCCCGTGGGCGTGAAGACCGCAATCGGCGGCTGGCAGTTCATCAACGAGCTCTGCGACGCGGTCAACCGCCGCGGCCTCGAGTACGCGCCGGATTTTCTCGTCATCGACGGCGGCGAAGGCGGCTCGGGCGCCGCGCCCCAGGCGCTGATGGACCACATGGCCCTTCCGATCGCCGAGGCGCTGCCGCGCGTCATCGACTCGCTGATCGAGTCGGGGCTGCGCGGCCGCATCCGCGTCATCGCTGCGGGCAGGCTCGTCACTTCGGCGAGAGCCGCGTGGGCGCTGTGCGTCGGCGCCGATTTCGTCAACACCGCGCGCGGCTTCATGTTCTCGCTCGGCTGCATCCAGGCGCTGCGCTGCCACCAGAACACCTGTCCGACGGGCGTGACGACGCATAACCCCCGCCTCCAGCGCGGACTCGTGGTCGAGGAGAAATACCTGCGCGTCGCCAACTACGCGATGGGCATGAACCAGGAAATCGACATGATCGCGCACTCCTGCGGCTGCCGCCATGCACGCGACCTGAAGCGCGAGCACGTGCGCATCGTGCAAACCGCGGGCCACAGCGCGGCGCTCAACATCCTGTATCCGTAC
>WNGP01000535.1_pt1 | contig 29483 bp, 22 predicted proteins | sample 5407671 | NCBI WGS metagenome assembly WNGP01 (sample SAMN13153381, study PRJNA577476) | soil metagenome | isolation source: 40 cm soil or saprolite under Garry oak tree replicate 2 | place: USA:California | collected 2016-06-15 | reverse complement strand
GGCGCGGTAAAGTCTGCGACGGGAATCCATCACACCGCATATGATGTTCGGCACCGAAGAACGCACACCGGGCCCGCCGGAGCACAAATCTCCGCCGGGAGACCTCCGCAGCGGTGTGACCTTGCGCGTGGAGCAGTTTGAGAAGCGGCAGAACCAGCTCTGGGTTTTGACCTTTCTTCTGCTTCTTGTCCTTACGGTGTTCTTCGCTTGGACCTCCTGGGGCTCTATCCGGCAATTGGCCCGCCGGTTCGAAGCGCTGCCGATCGGACTTGTTGTGCTCGTCGTGCTCTTCGGGGTGTACGCCTGGAGGCGCACGCGGGAGATCTCGGAGTTGCGCGGGCTGGTCCGCGGGATTGAACATCGCGACGCCGCCCCTCCCAGCGAGCACCAACTCGACCATCTGTTCGAGCTGATTTCGCGTTCCCAGCAGGGCTACCGGGACCTGATCGATTCCTTTGACGACGTCCTGCTGGCTCTCTCGCTGGAAGGCGAGATTCGAGCGGCGAACCGAAGTTTTGCGGAGCTCGTCGACCGGCCGTTTCAGGAACTGATCGGCCGGCCGCTCAAAGAATTCGTTGAGGACCCGGACGAAGAGTACCGGCGGGCGGTCGAGAGAGGTCTGCCGCGGTTTCTGGAGCGCCGGCTGTGGCAAGGCACCGTGAAGGTGCGGTTGAAGGGAAGACCAGGAGTCCGCTACTTCGAGTGCGTTGCGCACTCCATGACCCGCGCGGATAGAGTGCACGGGGTGACGGTCCTAGCGCGGGATGTCACGCTGCAGCGCGAAAGCGAGGCGCGATTCACCGAACTCTTCGAATCACTCCAGGAAGGAATTTTTATCTCGACGCCGGAAGGAAAAATTCTCGACGCCAATCCGGCGCTCATGCGGATGCTGGGCTACGAGTCCAAAGAGGAACTTCTGGCGAGGCACATGGACGAGGTCTTCGCCGGGCAGGAAGAGCGCCTGAGGATTCAGGCGGAGATCGAAAAGCAGCCGACCTTGCGCGGCCAGGAAGTGGTGCTCCGCCGGAAGGACGGCTCGCTCATCACGTGCCTGAATACGGTGGCGGCGGTGCGAGACGCTTCGGGGCGCGCGCTGCGTTTCCAGGGCACGCTATTGGACGTGACCGAGCGGCGGGAGATGGAGCGGCAGTTGCATCAGCAGCAGGAATTTGCTCGGCGCCTCGTGGCCAGCTTCCCGGATATGGTCCTCGTGCTCGACCCGACAGCTCATTACACGTTTATCGGCCCGAGTATCAAGGAGGTTCTCGGGTTCGAGGCGGACGAGGATCCGGGTATGGAGCTGGGCGAGCGCACGAATCCCGAGGATCGCCCGGGACTCCGCGCCCTATTCGATGAAATCGTCAGCGGGCAGAAAACTTTCGGCTCACTCGAGATACGCGTCCGCCACAAGGCGGGCGACTGGCGGCGCATTCTGTGCCATTTCAGCCCGCTTTTCGACGAAGCAGGGAAGATCGAAGGCGTGGTCATTTCGGGCCGGGACGTCACGCAGCTCAAGCGGCTGGAGGAGCAGCTCATACAGGCCGAGAAACTTGCCGCGATGGGACAGATGCTCGCCGGCGTGGCGCACGAACTGAATAATCCGCTCACTGCCGTGCTCGGTGTCACGGAATTGCTTCGCGAACGCGCTGGGACAGACGAGGCCACGAAGCGGCAGCTCGAGTTGACGCATCGCCAAGCCCGGCGCGCCGCGCGGATCGTGCAAAACCTGCTGGAATTTTCGCGGCCGGCGGCGCCGCAGAAGAAGCCGCTGGATCTCAACGCCATCATCGATCGAACCCTGCAGCTCCAAGAGCATTCGCTTCGCCGGAACAACGTTGCGATTGACTTCCGCGGGGACGCGAGCCTTCCCCCCGTGATGGGCGACGCCAATCAGCTCATCCAGGTCTTTCTCAATCTCATCAGCAACGCGGAGCACGCCATCCGGGAGGTGCGCGATTCCGGCCGCATCCAGATTCGCCTGGCGCGAACTGGGGAAAAGATTCTGGTGGTCGTTCAGGACGACGGTGTCGGGATCCGCCCGGAAGCCCTGCCCAAGCTATTTGACCCTTTCTATACGACGAAACGGCCCGCTGGAGGCACTGGGCTGGGGTTGAGTATCTGCCTCTCCATCATTCGCGAGCACGGCGGAACCATTGAAGCCGAAGTCCTTCCGGGTGGAGGTTCCGCGTTCACTGTTCATTTCCCAGTTGCCCAGGAGGTTTCCATGTCCTCACCTCTCGATACGCAGGTGCAAAGCCGCGAATCACTGCAACGCGCCGCGGATTTCCTGAAAGGGCGTTCCGTTCTCGTTGTGGACGACGAGGAAGGTATTCAATTGCTCTTGAAAGAGGGGCTGGCTTCGCTCGGGCTCCGCGTGGATTGCGTTTCCACGGGCGGCCAGGCTCTTGCGCTCCTTGGCAAGCAGGAATATGACGCCGTGCTTTGCGACTTGAATCTGCCCGGCAGCCCGAGCGGACGGGAAATCGCCGAGCGCATCCGGAGTTCAGCCACCAGAGGCAAGCCCGCGGTTCTGCTGATGACGGGAGATCTCGCCAGCGCGGCTCCTGATGGCTCCGACCTGGAACCCAAACGCTGGCTGCAGAAACCGTTCCGCATCGCCGAAGTCATTTCCGCGCTTGCCGAAGCTCTTCTCTCCGCGGACGCCGAGACGATTCGCAAATAACCCGGCGGCTGCCGCATGCCTTCTATCAGACGGAATTTAGTGGGGAGTCTTCTGCGAGGGCGTGGACTTCGCCGCAGCGCCCGGGGCCGACGACCGGTCAACGCCAAAATCCCAGACGTAAAGGTTCATCCCTTCCGGCAGAATTTCCGCTAGAACGTATTCACCTGGCTCGAGTGACTGGCTGAGCGTGAAGCGAAAAACATTCCTGGCGATCTCCCAGCGCTGGATGGAGATCGTGTTGCGCTTCTCTCCGACCTGTTCGCCCATGAAGGTGCTGATGGATCCAACTTGCCGCTTGTCGCCTTTCACGGCCGCGCGGACCAATTCGACTTCGGGCCCGCTTTCACCCGGCCGGCTGCTTTTTTGGACGGGAGAAGGATGCTCAGGGTCCGGGGGCGCTTCACGGAGGTAGAATTCCGGCTGCGTCGTCTGGAAGCGGAGTTTCGCTTTTGCGCCCGCAATAACCAGGTTTCGTTTTCCAGGCACGATTGGAACCGGAACGAGTACTTGCTTCAAAAATTGCTTTTTGTCCGTTTTCAACTTTGTGTCCACCTGCTCGAGAGGCGTCACCGAGTGCCCTTCCACAAGAAACATGCCTTCACCGGGCGGAAGGAAAACGCCTGGGGCAACCGGAAGGCTGGCATCAATGTCGAGTGGGATTTCAGCCCTCCGCTGTTCTTCCTCGATGTGGACTTTCTTCGCGAGTTCTTCCGCCGAGCGATTCTCCTCCGCCTCGGCCTTTGCGGTAGCATCCCAGTCCACCATCGCCGCAGGCAACTCTTCCCAGGCGCCGCGCTCGACGCTGTAATAGCGGACGCGGCCGCCTTTTCGCTCATAAGACCGAACGATCTGGAAGCTGCCGTCTCTCAAGATGAGCTTTTTGCCGCGCGGCAGCGCCGTGATGCCGCTGTCCGCCTTACTCTGGCCTGAAGCGGAAGGCTCTTGGGCGACTTGGGCAAGCGCAGGGTCAGGAGAACAGAGCCGCACGGCGGCCAGGAGACAAGCCGCGGCCAGGCCACACTCTACGAGCATGGTTTGTCTGCGCGTCTTCATGATGGCCAGCGGGGACCTACTCTTCCTTTTGAGATGCTCCGCGCGACGAAAGATTTGCCCCTTCCCGGAGGATAGCGCGGTGTCCAGCGCGCCGCAACCGCCGCTTGGGGCGCGGCCGGATGCGTGTGGCTCTCGACGAGCGCCTGTGCTAGATTCCCCGGCGCGGAATTTGGCACGACCATGTTCGCGGCCCATGATTGCGGAGGAGATTCGAAGATGGGGAAATACTTGCTTGTTGTGTGCTTTGCGCTGGGTTGCTTGCTGTTTGTGCAAGGGAGGGCGGAAGCCCAGTCGTTCGACATCGTGAAGGTGGCGGACGGCGTGTACGCCGGGATCGGCAAGCCGGGCGTGTTTTCGAATGCAGCCTTCATCGTCTATGAAGACGATGTCGTGGTTGTGGACACACACCTGCGCCCAAGCTGGGCGCACGACCTCGTCGCTGAGATTCGGAAGATCACAGACAAGCCCGTCCGCTATGTCGTCAACACGCACTGGCACGGCGACCACGTCCAGGGGAACCAGGTGTACATCAGTGTCTTCGGCAAAAACGTCGAATACCTGGCGCAGCACAATACCCGCGAGGACATGATCAAGAAGGCGATCCCCAGCGTGCAGGAGGATCTGAGCAAGAACGTACCGGAGAACATTGCCCGGTTGCAGAAAATGCTTTCGAGCGGTCAGGGGCAGGATGGCAAACCGCTTAGCGAGAAGGACCGCCAGCAGCTCGGCGAACAGCTTGCGTCGCAACGGGCGTACCTCGATGAGTTGAAGCAAATCCAGATCACGCTTCCGACGATCACTTTTGAGCGCAGCCTGGTGTTACACAAGCCCGGACGGGACGTCCACGTCTATTATTTCGGCAAGGGCCACACGCGTGGGGATGTGGTCGTCTACCTGCCGAAGGAGAAGGTCGTCGTCACCGGAGATCTTCTGACGAACGGGATCCCCTTTGCGCGAGATTCGTACCCCGTGGAGTGGGTCTCAACGCTGGAATCGCTTCGGAATCTGGATTGGGCGCAGGCGATCCCCGGCCATGGCGGCGTCCAGCAGGGGAAGGACCAGCTCGACAAGCTCATCGCCTTCATGAAAGACGTTGTCGCCGGAGTACAGAGTGCGTCCAAAAATGGAATGAATGTGGACGAAACGAAGAAAACTGTGGACTTAAACAGACATTCGGAAAGCTTCCCGAACTTCAAGACAGGGGCCCCGGCGATGGTCGAACGAGCCTGGGCGGAAGTGAACGGGAAGATCCAGGATTGAGATTTCGGAGCCTGCCGCAGAACGGCAGGCCCAAAACGAAGCGGGCCCCGGTCGACCCGGAGCCCGCCTTTCCCGCTCAAAAACCCTGAGCCGTTAGTGGCTGCACTTCGGAAAGAGCGTCACGAGAACCATGAGGTCGGACAGCGTAAATAGCCACTGATCGGCCTGTTTGCCGGCGGCTTCGGCCGCGCGCGCAATGAATCCCAGATGGCGCCTACGGGCAAAATTGTGCAGGTGCTCGACGCAGATCCCCGTCAGCGTAGCTACCTCGTCATCTGTAAAGATCTTCTGACTCGACTTCACCGTGACCATTGCCGTGCCTCGCAATCTCTCCGCCCTTTCTCACCTCACAACCTGTTTGATGCTGTAGCTATGCTACCGGCTGCACGAAATCCTTAGCAATAGTCGTTCCGTTCCGGCATCAAAAAACGAAGTGTCTAGTACCTTCGGGCCAAGGCCTATCTGGTGAGCGACTTACTTGAATTTTGGCGTGAAGCCTTAGATAGTACGGGCTTTGCCGGCGAGACCCTGGAATGAACGGAGCGTCCATGTTTTGCAATCTTCCTACTACTTTCAGAAGCCGTTCGATGATTTCCTGGATTTGGCTGATTTGCAGACATGGCATGTCAAGCTGGAAACACAATTAGCCCACTTCACAGTTTCTAAAGATCTGGCGTGTGGAATGTGTAGCGAGGTGGCCGCGTGCGTGGTTCTAGAGAAGGAAGGCCAGCGCTTCCGGAGGTTTCTGCTTCCAAAATGCCAACTGGAGGCTCTTCATGCGCTGAGGGTTCTCTGCCACTGCCCTAGAGGTTCGCGCCGCCAGCCTGCTCGAACGCATGGGCCAACTGGAGGACGCGCCCTTCCCCAAATGGTGGTCCGAAGATTTGCAGGCCGACGGGCAGCTTGCCGCTGGCTTTGCCACACGGAACGGAAATGCCTGGAACGCCCGCGAGAGACCCCGTAACCGTATAAATATCAGCAAGATACATCTGGAGCGGGTCGTCCACTCGCTCGCCGAGGCGGAAGGCGGGTACGGGCGAAGTCGGGGTGAGAAGCGCATCAACCTTCTGAAAGGCGTCCCGGAAGTCCTGGGCGATGAGCGAGCGGACCTTTTGCCCCTTGAGGTAGTAGGCGTCGTAATAGCCCGCGGAAAGAACGTACGTTCCCAACATGATGCGGCGTTTGACCTCGGCGCCGAAGCCCGCGCCCCGCGTTTTGCGGTACATGGAGATGAGTGAGTCGCCGTTCACCCGGACGCCGTAGCGGACGCCGTCGTAGCGGGCCAGGTTGGAGCTGGCTTCGGCGGTGGCGATGATGTAGTAGGTGGCGATGGCGTAGTCCGTGTGCGGCATGTGAACATCCAGCAGTTGGCAGCCGAGTTTGCGAAAAATCTCGATCCCGGCCGTGATCTTCGGGCGGACGCCTTTGTCCATCCCGGACCCGAAATACTCCTTGGGGATGCCGAGCCGCAGCCCCTTCACCGGCTTGCTGATTTCCGAGAGATAGTCCGGCACCGGAGTTGTTACCGAAGTCGAGTCGCGCGGGTCGCGGCCGGCGATGACGTTGAGGACGGCGGCTACATCGCGAACGCTTGTCGCGAATGGCCCGATGCGATCGAGCGAAGACGCGAAGGCGATGAGTCCGAAGCGCGAGACGCGCCCGTAGCTCCCCATCATCGCCGGAATGCCGCAAAGAGCGCCGGGCTGACGGATTGAGCCGCCTGTATCCGTCCCAAGGGCGGCAACGGCAAGACCCGCTGCCACGGCGGCCGCCGAGCCGCCGCTCGAACCGCCCGGGACACGCTGGGTATCCACCGGGTTACGCACAGGGCCGTAGGCAGAATTCTCGTTCGAGCTGCCCATGGCGAATTCGTCGCAGTTCGTCTTGCCCAGGATCACTGCTCCGGCGGCTTCCAGGCGCTCAACTGCAGTGGCGTCATAGGCAGGGATGTGGTTTTCCAGGATTTTGGAGCCGCAGGTGGTGCGAATACCGCGCGTGCTGATCACATCTTTGACGGCTACAGGCACGCCCGCGAGAGGCGGGAGCGGTTGCTTCGCAGCCACAAGTCCATCGATGCGTTGGGCTTGGGCGGAGGCCCTGTCCGGGCAGAGGATGAGGAACGCGTTCAGTACAGGATTGCGCTCCTCGATGCGCTTGTAGAACTCGGCCGCCAGCTCCCGCGCGGAAACGTTTTTCGCCGCGATAGCCTCGCGCACCGACTGGATCGTCCATGCGCTCATCGCTCAATGACCTTCGGGACGCGGAAATACGGCGGTTCGGCTCCAGGTGCGTGAGCCAGGACATCCCGGGCCACGTCACACGGCTGGATGACGTCCTCGCGCAGCGTCGCTTCGGCCTGCTGGTCGCTGGCTAACACTTGGGCCATTGGAGGGACGTTCGTGGTGTCGAGTTCGTTCAGCTTGCCGGCGTATTCGAGGATTGCATCAAGCTGCGCGCGGTAGGTCTCAATCTCGGCTTCGGTCAGTTCTAGGTAAGCCAGCTCGGCCACTCTCAGCACATCTTCACGACTAATCTTCATCGCGCGGTTTCCATGGCTACCGATTTGCGCGGGTACTTGGTGGTGATGTAGTTGTCGACAAGCGCTTGGAAGGCGGCGGCAAGCTCGTTGTAGGTGCCTTCGAGGGTCACGGTCTTCACGCCGTCGATGTACACGGGGCAGCGCGGGGCTTCGCCGGTTCCGGGGAGGCTGATGCCGATATTGGCGACCTTGGATTCGCCGGGGCCGTTGACGATGCAGCCCATGACGGCGAGAGTCATGGTCTCGACGCCTTCGTACTGCGTCTTCCACGTCGGCATCATGTCGCGGATGTAGTCCTGGATGCGTTCGGCCAGTTCCTGAAAGGTCGTGCTCGTGGTGCGGCCGCAGCCGGGGCAGGCGGTGACACTCGGCGCGAAGGATCGGAGACCCAATGCCTGGAGCAGTTCGCAAGCGGCGTAGACCTCTTCGCGGCGATCACCGCCGGGGCGCGGCGTGAGCGAAATGCGAATCGTGTCGCCGATGCCTTCGTAGAGCAAAATGCCGAGCGACGCCGCCGACCAAATCTGGCCCTTCATGCCCATGCCGGCTTCCGTGAGGCCGAGGTGCAGTGGTTGTTCGGTTTTTGCCGAAAGTTCGCGATAGACGGTAATGAGGTCGCGCGGGCGCGACGTTTTGCAGGAAATGATGATTTGATCGTGGCGCAGGCCGCATTCAAGCGCCAGCTCCGTGGACTGGAGCGCGGAGAGGACCATGCATTCGTTGATGATTTGTTCGGAATCCTTGCCGAGATTCTTATCGGTGTTTTCCTGCATCTTGCGCATGACCAGCTCTTGATTGAGCGAGCCGCCATTCACGCCGATGCGCACGGGCTTTCCGTTGTCGCCCGCCACCCTGCAAATCGTGGCGAACTGTTCATCGCGGCGCTGGCCGGCGCCGACGTTGCCGGGGTTGATGCGATATTTGTCGAGCGCCTTGGCGCAGGCCGGGTATTTGGTCAGGAGGACATGGCCGTTGTAATGGAAATCGCCGATGATGGGCGCGTCGCAGCCGGCATCAAGCAGCCGCTGCTTGATCGCCGGGACGGCTGCGGCGGCTTCAGGGACGTTTACGGTCCAGCGGACGAGCTCCGAACCAGCTTCGGCCAGCTCGACGGTCTGCTTGAATGTGGCTTCGACATCGGCCGTGTCCGTGTTGGTCATGGACTGGACGACGATTGGCGCGCCGCCGCCCACGCGGACGTGGCCGACCTTTACGCCATACGTTTTGCGGTGCGGATGCCGCCCCGCTGCCGCGTCAAAGCCTTCAATCTGTGTGTACATTCTCTGGTTATTCTAGCCTGATTTCGCGCGTTGACGAAATGTCCGGGACAAGGATCAGCGCGCCCGCGCTCCTTCGTCAGGTGCCCGCGCAGCTCAGGAGGGGGCCGCGTGTGCCCGCATGTTGCCGCGGAGGCTGAGGGAGTCCGCGGCATCGCGCATGGCCTGAATGCAGAACGCGATGTGCTCGTCGAGCGGCACGCCCAATTCTTCGGCGCCCTTCACGACGTCTTCGCGGCTGACTCCACGGGCGAAGGCTTTGTCCTTCATGCGCTTCTTTACGGAGCTGACTTCCAGATCAAGAATGCTTTTTGACGGGCGAACATAAGCGCAGGCAGTGAGGAAGCCAGCGAGTTCGTCGCAGGCGAAGAGCGTGTGCTCAAGCGCGGACTGGCGCGTCACATTGGTGTAATCCGCATGTGAGAGAATCGCGCGGATCATCTCTTCGGGATAGCCGCGCTCGCGAAGGATTCCGGAGCCTTCCGAAGGGTGGCCTTGCGTCGGATGATGCTCCTGATTGGGCCAGCGCTCGTAATCGAAATCGTGCAGCAGCGCCGCGATGCCCCAGAGCGCTTCATCGGCGCCCTGTTTGCGGGCATAAGCGCGCACGCAGGCTTCCACGGCCAGCGCGTGCTTGCGCAGACTTTCCGACTGCGTGTACTCGCACAAAAGATTCCAGGCATCCTCACGCGACGGCATTCTTTCTCCTCCTCTCAAGCGACTAAGCTTACCGCAAAGCTCCTGGCGTGTGACTCCCTATGCGGTCGTTTCCGAGGAATTCGCGTGCCGTATTTCTCCAGATGTGCGTCGGACGAGAGACCCATGCGACCTGTACCAAGGGTCAGGCGAAGGGTTGGCGTAGGCATTGTTTTCGGAACGGAAAAAAAGTTGCGAATAGGACAAAAATACTCTTGACACAAATCAGGAGGATGGGCGATAGTCCCGCTGCGCCAGTTTCTGCCTTCCCCAGACGGGTTGTTCCGACGTTCCCTAACCTATCCGCACGCCGGAAGAGTCAGCAAGGAGCACCGGTGTCGGCACAAACAGAGACGAAAAGCACACTAGACCTCGATCGGGAAGTGATCCGCTGCAAGACGTGCGGGCTTGTGCAATACAGGACGCGAACGGGCAACTGCCGCCGTTGTGTGAGGGTTCTGCCTCAGCGCCTGGAATTCCTGATTCCGCCCCCGGCGCCAGAGGAGGAAGCGGGCGCGGAGCCTCAGCAAGAGAAGCAGGCGAATCAGGAGACTGTCGAAAACATCGGCCAGCGCATCCGGCAGTTGCGGGAGTCGCGCAGCATGACCCAGAGCCAGTTGCAGTCGCGCTCGAAGGTCTCGCGCTCTTACCTCTCGCGCATCGAGAGCGGGCAGATGACGCCAAGTCTCGGAACGCTCGAGAAAATCTCCGAGGCCCTAAACGTCGGGCTGAACCGCTTCTTCATCCCGGAATCGGATGGGGAGGCGCTGCTCGAGGATCCGTTCATCCAGGGGCTGCGGCCGTTTCTGCGGCAGCTCGACTGGGAACAGTGGCAGTCGATCCTCAAGCGCCTGCAGGCGATCAGCGATCACGTCAGCGTGGGGCCGACCACCCTCCGCCCTATCGGTAACCCGGCGCGGCTGCAACAGTCGGCGCCGGCCAGCGGCGCCGGCCACGCGGTCGGGCAACCCGGCGCGCACGTCGGCGCTCACGCCGGCAATGGCGCTTCGCACCTGCATGCGCAGGGCGGGTATCTTCGCCGGCCGGGTGCGCCGGTCTTCCAACGCACACCACTGGCGCGCTGAGCTTGCAGCATTCGCGCATTTTGGCGCGACTCGGCACTCTAAGCGCGAATTCACCTTAGACTTTTACGGCGCGGACGCCAGACAAGGTCATCCGCGCCGTTTTTCTTGAAGGGAAAAGTTTCGAGTTTCCTGCCGACCACCCTGGTCGGAGAGTAGTTACTCCCGGACCACGCTGACTTTTGCCAAGGGGACTTCCAGACGCATCAAGCGGTGGTCTTTGTCCACGGACAGGAGCACTTCGAGGTCCGAGGTGCTGACGCGCAATCCTTCGTAAGATTTTCCGCCAGCATCCTGCGTGCCACTGGCTTCGACGCTGATGGTGCCCGGGGTCAGCTCCTGCGGAATCAGCACGGGAAAGCTCTGCGCGCCGCGCTTCGACCAGTCGTACAGCCGCGCCAGAATGGCATAGTGGTGATAGAGGTTGTTGTCCAGCACGGAGATGAGCGACGAGCCGAAAGTCAGATCCTGCTCGAACGGCTGCTTCGCTCCCTGCAACTGCAAAGTCATCTTGGCCACCCCGTTCTCAAACTTGATGCTCGCGCCGTTCTTCTTGTCGTTTTGCGAGGTCCATTCGTAACTCACGGGAGCGCCGTTCGGCTGCAAGACGAGCGTCCCGCTGACCCGCGCGCTTGCTCCCTGCGAAACTTTCAATTCGGTCGTCCCGCGCGCGGTCCATTTTGTTCCGGTAACCGCAATTTCAAACTCTTCCGTGCCGATCGGTTGTCCATCAAGAAGGATTTTGAGCTTTCCTTTGTCGGGAGAAAGAACGTAGCTGGAGTTTGTCGGGGAGTTTTTGGCGGACCTGGCGCCCGCCAGTGAGAGGCCAAGGAGTGTGATCGCCACGGCGAAAACCGCGGCGCGTCCCAGGGCAAGCCGCCGGCGCTTGTGTGCGCTTTGCATCGGATGGGACCTCGAGGTCTTTCCGCGCCCGCCTGGAAGCGCGCGCTTCCCGAAGACTACTGCACGGCGCGGTTTCCGCCGAGCATCTTTATGCCGGGAGTGCTTAGTTTTACATATAGGCGGAAGTTTCAGGAGGGCCGCTTTTCGACCAGGAGGTGTGTTTTCCCGCCGGGCGTCGCGACGCTCAAACTCAGAATGTCGGCGACGACCGCCGCGGGTTCTGGCGAGCTGTCCACGCGGTAGTCCGCCAGTTGGTAAGAGGGCAACCGCTGCGCGTGCAGTGCGCGGAAATTCGTCTCGTCGCGGAAGAGCGGGCGGCCGGTCATGGTTGCACAGCGGGCGAAGAGAAGATCAATCGGACAGTCAAGCCAGATGACCGGGACGCCGGAAGCGCGCAGGAATTCGCGGTTGATGGGCTGCGCGAAAGTGCCCCCGCCAAGCGCCAAGACGATAGGCTCCCTCAATTCGACGGCGCGTCCCAGCGCCGTGCGCAACTGCTCGTGCTCGAGCTCGCGGAAGGCCGGCTCGCCGTAGCGTTCGAAGAATTCGGAGATGCGCAGGCCGGCTGCGGCTTCGATGCGCTCATCCAGGTCCACAAACCGCCAGGCGAGCTGGCGCGCCAGGAGCGCACCCACGGTCGTCTTCCCGGAGCCCATGAAACCTGCCAGGCAGAGAATCGCCGGACGTGGGGGCACGTTGCGCGGACTTGCGGATTGCATCCGAGAGATTCGGCGCGCAGGAAAACTAATCGCGCTTCCGAATGCGAATTGTACCACTGAACGAGGAGAGGTCCACCTTCGCGAGGCCCCCGCCGACCGTTCCGAACAGGCCTTTTGTGAATTTCGAGGCCAAATGCTTGAAACCGTGGGAATCAGGCTTCAGGAAAGGTTCGGCCTGATTATCCACGCTTCCGCGAGTGGTCTGCGCGAGCAGATCAAAGGAATCGTTTCCGGAGAACCGCACTTCGACGTTGCCCTTGCCGCTCGACATCGTGTAGATGCCGGTGCGGATGAAATCGCCGTCGAACAGAATATTGCCGGAGGTGGTGCGCAAGGTGACGTTATTCAGCGCGGGCTGGAGAATTTGCGCGTTGCCGCTGATGGATTGGAAATCGAGTTTGCCGGAGCATTGCGTGCAGACCAGCGAGCCCCCCGTGGTCCGCACAACGATATAGCCGGATACCTCCTTCAAGTGCACGTCACCGGCAACGCTTCGCAGCTCCATGTCACCCACAACCTGTTCGACATAGATCAAACCCGTCTGCGTCTTGAGCCGGAGCTCGGTCTGCTCGGGAACGCTCAACTGAAAACTCGCCTCGATCTCGGAAGGCTGCGCCGAAGCATCCAGCACATTGGCGATCACGTCGATGCGGTCGCCGGCCTGCTCGGTCTCGATGCCCACCTTGTTCGAAGGCTGAATTTCGGTGAGGACGACTTCCTGGTTTTTCCAGGCCTTCACCTCGATTCGGCCGTTGGCCACGTTTTCGATGACTACGACAGGACGGCCTTTGACGGCGAAATGTTTTTCGAGGCGCTGAGCGGAAGCGTCGGGGGGCCAGGTGGCAAGAAGCAATGCGCCCGCGGCCAGCCCGGGGCCCCAATTCGGCATTGTCGTTCGCATACGCATACTAGTTCACGCTCCCGCCGCGATCCATCATCGCGGCCAATAGTTCCGCCTTTTGCTGGTAAGCGCTGTTCAAGTATTCACGCGCCAGATCGTCCTGAGGATCTTCCTGGATGCGCTGTTTGCAATCGGCGATGAAGCCGTTCACGATCCGGAGATTCTGCCGCAAGGAGTCATTCACCGGCGCCGCCATGCTATTGGCAGGCATCATGTTCGAGAGGTCTGCTTCGATGGGATCCAGTACGGTCGGAATATCTTCGTTGGACGGACCGGTCTGGACCACAGCCGGCGCTTCCGTTTGAGAAATATTGACTGTCTGGCGGACTTCGAGGAAGGCTCCGGCGAGGATCAACAAACCCACCGTGGCGGCCGCCAAGGCGCGGCTACGGAAAAACGCGGAGATCGCTTGAAGCCACGAACCTCTTGGCGTGTCGGCGAGGTCTCGAATGATGCCTTCCGACTCGAGCCGCGCGCGCAGAGAAACCCAAAGCCGGGCGGGCGGTTCCAGTTCCGCGGGCATAGCGTGCGCCGCATGGACGATGGCAAAGAAGTCTTCCACCATATCTCGGCAGGCGCCGCATTCCGCAATGTGCGCCTTGGCCGCGGGAGGAAGCGGCAAAAGCCCTTCCTGCTCAATCGCCAACCCGACTTCTTTGCACTTCATGACGCTTCACTCCGCAGGAAGGGCGCTGCGGGCACCCGCCCTTCCAAACTCTATCCGGCTGCTCGCGCGAAGATCCGGGACACGTGGTCCGCCATTCTAGCTCAATCGTTCTGCGCTGTCTGGGTCTTTGCCGCGTGGCGCTCCTGCCGCGCGTGTTCGCGCTGCTCTTCCTGAAGGAGTTCGCGCAGACGCGTCCGCGCTTTGTGCAGCTGCGACTTCGAATTGCCCACCGAGCAGCCCATCATCTCGGCAATCTCGTTATGTTCGTAACCCTGGACGTCGTGGAGCACGAAAACCGTCTTATAGCCTGGCGGCAGCCTTTCGATCGATCGTTCCAGATTGACCCGGTCTACGGCGCCGCTCAACCGGAGATCCGCCGCCCCAATATCCTTGCGGGGCCCGCCGGTTTCCTCATCCGGCTCCGTCGTCTCTTCCAGTGAAATCGCCGGAAGAGATTTCTTGCGCAGCCGCATCAGGACTACGTTGACGGTCATCCGGTGCAGCCACGTGGAAAACGCGGATTCGCCGCGGAAGGTGCCGATCTTGCGGAAGAGCTGCAGGAATGCCTCCTGCGCGAGATCTTCCGCGTCCGGCGGATTGCTCACCATCCGCAGGCAGAGGGCGTAAACTCGGCGGCTATGCAATTGATAGAGAAACTCAAACGCCGCCGCGTCGCCCTTCTGGGCCGAGCGGATGGCTTCCGCTTCCGTCAGCGGACCGGGCTCAGTTGGTCGGATTTGGCCCAACGGTCCAATCGCGACGCATCCGTCATTTGGGATGCGCCCCTTACCCCCTAGAGTTGTCCCACACCTTAAGAAATAGGACGCGCCGTATCCTTAGTTCGATAACAGTTGGATAACGGGACGCCCGCCTGCAAGTCAGCCCGTTTGTAGACTCTACGGACGAGCCCAGCTATTTTCCCCCGAATTTGGCCGCCCGTCCATTGCGGAAGTTCGTTGCGTTGGCCTCGGATGGCCGCGCCGTTACAGGCTTCACTCGTGCGGCCTCTTCGAAGCTGGTCAGCTCTTCGTGCGGAAGAACGATAAGGAAGGATTTGAGGATCACGATCGATTCTCGCAAGCAGGTGTTCAAATCATAGTGGAGCAGGTCGATCTCCAGCCACAGTTCCGCGGGCTCTACCGAAGTCATGTCCACGACTTCAGCCACCGCCGCGCGGAACTCCTTGGCCAGATCCTCGACCATTCCTTCGAGTTCATCCACCTTGTGCAGGAACTGGGACTGCTGCGATAGCAGAACGTGGGAAAGCAGGGAGCTCATCCGCGCGGCGCGGCGGCGGCGGGCGCCCCGAAAGTTGGCAGGGTTAAGTGGAGCGGTGTTGGGCACCGTCCCATAGTGGCGGGCATGACTCGCCAGCGCCCGCAGCATGGCGACCAGGGGCTCCGCTAGACGATCGTTTAAATCGGCCAGAACGCTGGCTGCCTGACGGCAACGCGGGAGATGCCCCGCCAGCCGGAGGGAGATGGCCTCGTTCAGAGAGACGCTGACCATCGCATAGGGTGTTTCGAGCTGTTGAGTTACCCGGTGGAAGAGCTGGTCCTTGTCCTCAGGGAGCCACGCGCGCCAGTCCTGCTGGACAGACGAATGCGCCTCGCAAGAGGGATACGAGCGGTCTCGCACTGGGGCTCCGGTGGGCAAAGTATAACAGAGCGGGCAGGCCTCCGCACCCCGGTGCCTTCAGTTCGCATCGGAATTCGCGTCTACCCGCCAATGACGACAGTCCACTCACGGACTCGCCAGGATTTGACGAGCCCATTCGCCACATAAGGGTCATTTCTCGCGAAATCTTCGACCGGGGCGGCGCTGTCCGCACGAAACACTAGGAGGGCAGCATCCGGCGGCTGCAGGGCGCCTGCCAACACGAGGTGGCCGTCCTGGTGAGAACGCCGGGCATGGGCGAGGTGAGCTTCCCGCAGGGGCTGGCGGCGTTCGATGAAATTCTCAACCGTGGTATAAAAAAGAGCAAAGTACATGGAGAACTCCTGCTCGTCGGGCAATCCATGATACGCGAGGAGACAGTGCATGCTTGCACGGATCTGGAAGGGAACGACGAAGCCTGCTATGGCGGATCGCTATGTCTCCCATCTGCAGGAATCAGTGATTCCGGAATTAGGCGCAATCCCGGGCTTTCGCGGCATCTATGTGCTGCGCCGGGCGGAGGCAGGCGCCGATGAATTTCTGGTCCTGACGCTTTGGGAATCGCTCGAGGCGGTGGAGCGATTTGCGGGGCCGGACGCGGAGCGCGCCGTCGTCCCTCCAAAGGCCCGGGCGCTGCTTGCATCCTTTGAAACACGCGCAACTCACTTCCATGTTGCCCTCGCGCACCACGTGTGAGCGGAACGAAGACTTCATCCCGGCTCTCGGATTGCGACTTCACGCGTGGGCCGCTATACTGCCGCTCGATTCTTCGGAAAGGATGCAGCGTTGGAATTTGAGCCGCTCGACCAGTTCCGGCAGCGCCAGAAAAAGCTGGAAGACATCAAGGCTCTGGGCTACGACCCGTATCCACGCGAGTTTCGCTGGACGGAGACGCCGGCGGCGCTGGTCGAAAAATTCGCGGACGCAAGCGCTTCGGACCTCCAAGCGCAAAAAAGTGAGGTGCGCGTCGCAGGGCGGATCGTTTCCTACCGTCTGATGGGCAAGGCGGGTTTCGCGCACATCCAGGGCGCCGCAGCGCGGATTCAGATTTACGTGAAGCTCGACGCTGTTGGTGAGCACGCATTCAAACTCTTCCAATTGCTCGACCTCGGCGACTCCATTGGGGTCGCGGGGCATCTCTTCCGCACGAAAACGAATGAGCTCTCCATTTGGGTCAAGGAGCTGGCCCTGCTTGCAAAGGCCTTTTTGCCGCTGCCGGAGAAATGGCACGGCCTGACGGACGTGGAAATCCGCTACCGCCAGCGGTATCTTGACCTGATCGCGAATGAGAAATCGCGCCAGATTGTTCTCACCCGCGCGCGGATCATCCGGGAACTGCGGCGGTTTTTCGATGCGCGCGGCTACCTGGAAGTGGAAACGCCGATGATGCATCCCATCGCCGGCGGGGCCACGGCCCGGCCGTTCGTTACGCATCACAATACTCTGGACATCGATCTTTATCTGCGCATCGCGCCGGAGCTGTATCTCAAGCGATTAGTGGTGGGCGGGCTCGACCGCGTGTATGAGATCAACCGCAATTTCCGCAACGAGGGTATTTCCACGCAGCACAATCCGGAATTCACCATGCTCGAATTCTACGAGGCGTACAGCAACTATCGCGACCTCATGGACATGAACGAACAGCTCTTCGCCTTGCTGGTGAAGAACATCACCGGCTCGACCACGGTCAAATACGGTGCGCACGAGCTGGACTTCACCAGGTTTCAGCGCCTCTCGATGCGGCAGGCAATTGTGAAGTGCTGGCCGGCAGCCGCGGGGGCCGCGCCCACCGAAGCGGAGCTCTCCGCCCCGGGCGGGCCCCGCAAGTTCGCTGAGCGCTATAACCTGTGGGCAGCTCGCACGGGAGCCCCGCCCGTTCCGGCAAAGGGCGCAGTGAGCGACGGCGAATGTAGCGGACATCTGTTTGAAGCCGTTGCCGAAGACAAGCTCATCCAGCCGACGATTCTCTATGATTTTCCGACGGACATTTCACCGCTCTCGAAACAGAAGCCGGACGATCCTTCGCTCACCGAGCGTTTCGAGGTCTTCGCCGCCGGGATGGAAGTCGCCAATGGCTTCTCCGAGCTCAACGATCCTGCTGAACAGGAGCGGCGGTTTCTTCAACAGATGGCGCAGGGCGGCGAGGATGTTCCGAAAAAACTCGACGTGGACTACATTCGCGCGCTCTGTCATGGCCTGCCGCCGACTGCCGGCGAGGGCATCGGCATAGACCGGCTCACCATGCTGCTCACTGATTCGCACTCCATCCGCGACGTCATTCTCTTTCCGTTGCTTCGTCCCGAAGCGAAAGCCGAAGTGCAGTCAGCTTCGGGCTCGGAAAAGCCCTGACGGGTCGCTGGCCGATGCGCTTTGAATGGTTTGTGGCGCAACGTTACCTCCGGTCGCCGCACCGGCCCGCCGTGCTGCGTCTGGTGACGGCATTTTCTGTGCTCGGTGTGGCCGCCGGCGTGGCCACGCTGGTCATCGCGCTTGCGATGAATACCGGTTTTCGCGAGACGATTCAAGACCGCCTGCTCGGCGTGACGGCGCACATTTCTCTGACGCGCCCCGGCAGCAGCGGCATCAGCAATTACGACGCGCTCGCCGCTCGCCTCGCCTCAACAGCGGATGTGCGCTCGGTCACGCCGGCGGTTTATCAAACCGTGTTGCTTTCCTTCGGCGGGCAGGCGCGCGGCGTTGTGGTCAAAGGTGTTGACCCCACGCGCGAGCGCCGCTTCGATGAGGCTCTGCAACGCATCGTGGCCGGCCATCTGGATTTCTCTCCCGACGCCGATGGAATCGGAGCGGTGCTTGTCGGGCGGCAACTCGCGGAGGAATGGAAAATTTCTCCGGGGGATTACGTCACCCTCATGAGTCCGGAAGGACGGCTCACCCCGTTCGGCTTGATCCCGCGCACGCGGCGCTTTCGTATCACGGGAATTTTTGATTCCGGCTTTTACGACTACGACGAGAATTGGTGTTTTATGACCCTTTCCGCGGCGCAAGCGCTGGCTGGCGCCGGCGACCTCGTGAATGTTCTGGAGTTCCGCCTCGCGCGCCCGGAAGAGGCAGGCGGCGTTGCGCGGCGCCTCGAGCAGGCGGCCGGGCCGGGCTACGCGGCCACCACGTGGATGGAGGAAAATCGCGCGCTCTTCCGCGCGCTGCGCCTGGAAAAGCTCGTCACCGCCATCTTCATCGGGCTGATTACATTTGTTGCTGGATTGAACATTCTCGTCGTTCTGTCCATGACCGTAACGGACAAAGCGAAAGACATCGCCGTATTGCTGGCGATGGGTTCGCGGCGCGCGCAGGTCCGCAGAGTTTTTCTGTGGCAGGGGATTGCGATCGGCGCGACAGGGACGTTAGCAGGGCTGGCCATCGGCTACGCGGTGGCCGTCACTGCCGGAACCTATCACCTCATCCCGCTCGATCCGCAAGTTTATTCCGTGCCGTATGTTCCTTTTCACGCGAATGCGCTCGACGGAATCTGGATCGCGCTGGTGGCCATGAGCATCTCGGTCGGAGCGACGCTGCTGCCCGCCCGCGCAGCGTCCCGGCTACTCCCTGTCGAAATCCTGCGCTATGAATGATTTGGCCGCCAGAGCAGCGTGCAAACAGAAGCGGATTTGGTTTTCTGGTTGCAGGATATCCTCTGCCGCGGGTGGGGTGCACCGTGTTGCGTTTGGCCCCTTTGGAGACACATTTTTGCGCACTGTTTAAGTTATTGAAGCGAGAGAGGTTACTGAAGCTGAGAGTCCGGCTCGGCGCACCAAATTTTCACACTCCGGCGCGTTGGGCAGAAAAGGGAAGGAATTGGGAAACAAGGAGCAAGCTGGACGCTCTCACTTTGGACACCCGGACACGCGCTGCGGCATCCAAATGCGTAGAGGAAGTCGAAAGCCCACGGGGCGCACAGCGAAAGACAGAGCAAGCTCGATGGATTTCGTAGAGGTCAATCCGGGACCAGGAGGGGATGCCCAGGGCGTGGGCCCGAGCGCGTCGCGGGTGATCCTCGAGGCGCGCGGCATCAAGAAAACGTATGGTGAAGGCGCTCTCTCTCTCAATGTTCTAACGGATGTGAATCTCTCTCTTCACGAAGGCGAGATGGTGGCCATTGTGGCGCCTTCTGGGGCGGGCAAGAGTACGCTATTGCACCTGCTTGCCGCGCTAGACACACCGACAAGCGGTACAGTATACTTCGCGTCGAAAGCCATTGAAACGAATGATGACGCAGCGCTCGCTGCATTCCGGAATCGCGCTGTGGGATTTGTCTGGCAGCGGCATCAGTTGTTGGCTGATTTCACGGCGGCGGAGAATGTTGCTATGCCTCTGCTGTTGCGCGGCGAGAAGTATGCCCGGGCGCTCGAGCAGGCGCAGCAGAGACTGACGGAAGTGGGGCTGGCGGAGCGGGCCGACCACCGGGCAGGGGAGCTTTCCGGCGGGGAACAGCAGCGCGCGGCGATTGCGCGGGCGCTCGTCACCGGGCCGAGTGTGCTGCTGGCGGATGAACCGACCGGAGATCTGGACGAGCAGAATGCTTGGGTCGTGTTCGGGCTGCTCGAGCGGCTGCATCGCACGCACCGCTTGACGTCGCTTCTGGCGACGCACAACCGGGCGATTGCGGCGCGATGCGGCCGGATCTTGGCGCTGGAGCACGGCGTTCTGCAATCTCGCGAGGCTGCGGCTTCTGCGAGCGGTATCCTAGGGGGAGAAGCGAGCTAAATCGTGTTTGAACGATACACCGAGAAGGCGCGTCGCGTTATCTTTTTTGCCCGTTATGAAGCGAGCCAGTATGGCAGCCCGTACATCGAGACCGAGCACCTTCTGCTCGGCCTGATGCGCGAGGATAAGGCCCTGGCTAACCGCTTCCTTCGCCAGCAAGGCTCGATCGAGTCCATCCGCAAGGAAATCGAAGCCCGCATCACGATTCGCGAGCGCATCTCGACGTCGGTGGAAGTTCCGCTCAGCGCCGAGTGCAAGCGCATCCTCAACATGGCCGCCGAAGAGGCGGAGCGCCTCGGTCACAAGCACGTGGGCACCGAACATCTCCTGCTCGGCATCCTGCGCGAGGAAAAATGCTTTGGCGCGGAGATCCTGATGGAGCGCGGGCTGCGCCTCTCGACCCTGCGTGAAGAGCTTCAGCGTACTTCCGGCGAAAAATCGCCGGCGAGCCGCCCCAAGGAAACCTCGCTCCTTTCCGAGTTCAGCCGCAACCTGACCCAGGCGGCCATGGAAGGTTCGCTCGACCCGCTCGTGGGCCGCGAGAGAGAGGTCGAGCGCGTCATCCAGATTCTCTGCCGCCGCACGAAGAATAATCCGGTGCTCATCGGCGAGCCCGGAGTGGGCAAGACGGCCATCGTCGAGGGGCTCGCGCAGCGCATCGCCGACAGCGATGTGCCGCCGTTTCTCGCCGACAAGCAAATACTTTCGCTCGACCTTTCGCTCATCGTCGCGGGCACGAAGTACCGCGGCCAGTTTGAAGAACGCCTGAAGACGATCATGAAGGAGCTGATGGAGAGCCAGAACTCCATCGTCTTCATCGACGAACTGCACACGCTGGTGGGTGCCGGATCGGCGGAGGGCTCGCTCGACGCCGCCAACATTTTGAAGCCGGCGCTTTCCCGCGGCGAAATCCAGTGCATCGGCGCCACCACGCCCGGCGAATATCGCAAGTCAGTGGAGAAAGACCGCTCGCTCGAGCGCCGCTTCCAGGCCGTGAAAGTCCCCGCGCCAACCGAAGAGGAGGCCATCCAGGTCTTGAACGGCGTGCGCGAGCGTTATGAGAAGTTTCACGCCGTGGCGTACACGGACGAGGCTTTGCGCTACGCCGTGTATCTCTCGAACCGCTACATCCCGGACCGCTTCCTTCCCGACAAGGCCATTGATTTGATTGACGAAGCGGGCGCGCGCGTGAAACTTCGCCAGGCCACCGTGCCGGAAGAAGTCGCCGAAGTGCAGAAACGCGTGAAGTTCATCACCCACCGCATGGAATCCGCCATCGCCAATCACGAATTCGAGAAAGCGCGCTTTTATTCCGAGGAGGAGCGCAAGGAAAAGGAGAGCCTGCGCCTGCTGCGCGAACGCTACAAGCTCGACGACGCCTCCACCGGTATGGTGACGCGTGAAGACATTGAAGAAGTCGTTTCGCGCTGGACCGGCGTCGCGGTTACGTCCATTAAGGAAGATGAACAGGAGAAGCTCCTGCGCATCGAGCAGGAACTTCACAAGCGCGTCATCAGCCAGGACAAAGCCATCACCGCGCTCGCGCGCGCCATCCGCCGCAGCCGCGCCGGCTTGAAATCACCGGCGCGCCCGGTCGGCTGCTTGCTCTTTTTGGGCCCGACCGGCGTCGGCAAGACGGAAGTGGCGCGTCGCCTGGCAGAATTCCTGTTTGGTTCGGAGAAGTCACTCGTTCGCTTCGACATGTCTGAATTCATGGAGAAGCATTCCGTCTCAAAACTGATCGGCGCGCCTCCAGGCTACGTGGGCTATGAAGAAGGCGGCCAGATGACCGAGCGCGTGCGCCGCACTCCCTATTCGGTGATTCTGCTCGACGAAATTGAGAAGGCGCATCCGGACGTCTTCAATATCCTGCTGCAGGTTTTTGAAGACGGCCAGTTGACCGACGGCCTGGGCAATACGGTGGATTTCCGGAATACGATCGTCATCATGACGTCGAACCTGGGTGCGCGGCACCTGCAGAAGCGCACGACGATCGGCTTCCAGGCCGGCACCGAAGAAGCTGGCGCGAAGACCTTGGATGATCTCGTCATGACCGAGGTGAAGCGCGCCTTTAACCCCGAATTCCTCAACCGCTTGGACGAAATCATCCTGTTCAACCCGCTCGGCGATGAGGACCTCTTGCGCATTATCGACCTGCTTGTCGGCCAGATGAACGACACGCTGATTCACCGCCAAGTCCAGGTTGTTTTGTCCCCGGAAGCGCGCCAGTGGATTTTGGAAAAGACCTGTGCGGACCGCAGTTACGGGGCGCGGCCGCTTCGGCGGGCCCTCCAGAAGTACGTGGAAGACCCACTCTCGGAAGCGCTCATCCAGGGGGGAATTCAGCGGCCCGCAACCCTGCAGGTGTACGTCGCGGGAGACAGCCTGGGCTTCCGACCCGTGGTTGAGGCAACCCCGGTTATCCACTAGCGAATCTGATAAGCCACAGCCGGCCCAAACCCTTCGGCTTTGCTGCGGGAAGCAGGGGCGCGGCAGGAGAAAATCATCTTGTGTTTGGGGGCGCGGCCTTGAAGACCTCATCGGCCGCTGAAAGAAGAGTTTGTTCACTTTTTCGGCTTCCGCGCGCCGGAGTGCCCCTGCTTTTGTTTGCTCTCGCATACGGGGGATCGGCAAGCGGGCAGCAGGTCCGATACGCGAAGGTTGCAGCGGCGCGTGACGCGGCATCTTCCCCCGCGGACGAGGGCGAATCCTCCTCGCGGCGGCGATCCGCCTCTCGGACCCACTCTTCCGCATACCGGCAATCCTCTTCTTCCCAGCAGTCACCGTCTCCGCAGCAGCCGAACCCCCCTTCGCAGGCCCGGGCCACACAAGCGCCCGCGGGGCAGAGCTCTGATGCACAATTTGTCGTCGCCCGAATTGAGTTCGCCGGCAATCGCCGCGTGCGCAGCGACACACTGAAGGCCCGCATTTTCAGCCGCGAAGCAGACGTCTTCAACGAAGAAACGCTGCGCCGAGATTTTCAGGCGCTGTGGAATACGCAGTTCTTCGAGGACGTGAAGCTGCGCGTTGAGGACAGCCCGGACAAGCCGAACGGCAAGATCATCATCTTCGAAGTCAAGGAGCGGCCCGTCATTCGCCGCATCCGTTACGACGGCACCCATTCCGTTTCTGAGTCGGACATCCTGGACCGCTTCAAGGAGCGCAAAGTCGGCTTGACGGTTGAAAGCCAGTTCGATCCGACGCGGATCAAGAAAGCTGAGGTCGTGCTGAAAGAGCTCCTCGGCGAGCATGGCCGGCAATTCGCCAAGGTTTCACCGCAGTACGAGCGCATCGCGGCCAGCAACGCCGTGATCCTCACCTTCAAGGTGGAAGAGGGACCGAAGGTAAAAGTCGGGAAGATCCACTTCACCGGCAATCATGCCTTCAGCGACCGCAAGCTGATTCGCGCCATGCGGCATGATCGGCCTTTTGCGATTCCCATGTACTTCTTGAATGTCAACGTGCTGTCGAAAACCTACGACCGCGACAAGCTGAACGAGGACCTGGAAGTCGGCATCCGCGGCCTCTATCAGGATCACGGTTACTTCAAGGTGTTGGTCAAGGATCCGGTCATTGAAAACGTGAACATCGATCGCGCGGGCCTGCCGATGCCGCTGCCGAAAATTGGCCGCAAACACGGCAAGGCCGTGAACATCATGATTCCCATCGAAGAAGGCGAGCGCTACCGGATGGGCAAGCTGAACATTGTCAGCGCCGACCCGGACAAGGCTCTCTCGCTGAAAGTCGATCCGCTGAAGGCCATGTTCCCGCTCAAACAGGGAGATATATTTGCCATCAACAAGGTGCGCGACGCGCTGAAGAATTACACGAAGGCTTACGGGGAATTCGGCTTCATCGATTTCACTCCCGAGCCCGAGACCGATGTCGATGAGGATACGAAAACCATCAACCTCACTCTGAAATTCGATGAGCAGAAGCAATATCTCGTGCGCCGCATCGATTTCAGCGGTAACACGACCACCCGCGACAAAGTCATCCGCCGCGAAATCCTCATCGACGAAGGCCAGCTCTTCAACCAGCGTTATTGGGAGCTCAGTATCCTCCGCCTGAATCAGCTCGACTACTTCGAGAAGATCAAGCCGGAAGACGCGGAGATCAGGCGCAACACCAAGGAAGGCTCTGTGGATATCAACGTCAAGGTCAAGGAGAAAGGCAAACAGTCCATCGGTTTGCAGGGCGGCATCAGCGGGCTTGCCGGCGGCTTCATCGGTCTGACCTACCAGACCAATAACTTCCTCGGTCTCGGCGAGACGCTCACGTTTTCGGCCCAGTTCGGCGACCTGCAGCGCATTTTCCAATTCGGCTTCACCGAGCCATATCTCTTCGACCGGCCCATCTCGACGGGCTTCACCCTCTTCTCCAGCCGCTACAGCATCGACCAGGCCAAGCAGGAAGCCCTGCTCCTCGGCCGGCAGGTCAGCGTCAATCCGAACTACATCCTGAACTACACGCAGGACAGCACCGGCTTCACCACGTTCGCCAGCTATCCCATCCGGCGGTTCTCATTTACGCGCCTCGGGCTCAGTTACGGCCTGACGCGGACAAGCATTACGCCATTTAACGACGCCACTACGCTGCTCCTGACGCAGCTTCAATTCCGCAACGTCGCTGGCCCCAGCGCGCTTCACGGCATAATCTCCAGCACAATCACTCCTTCACTCAGCTACAACACGGTTGATAACCCCATTAATCCCTCGCGAGGTAAAAGCTTTTTCTATTCCGCGAGCGTGCAAGGCGGCCCGCTCGGCGGCAACGTGAACGTCATCACGAATGTCTTCGAGTGGAAAAAGTTCCACCCCATGAACAAACATCGCAACGTCCTGGGCTTCCGCGTCCAGGCTTCCCATACCACCAGCTACGGCGGGCTCGAGCTTCCTCTCTACAACCGTTTCTTCATGGGCGGGGAAACCGACCTTCGCGGATTCGACGTGCGTGGGATCTCGCCGGTGGCCTTTATTCCCGCCAAGAGCACGGTACCGGTCCACTTCACGGATCCGAGGGGTTTCTGCCCGCTAGGTTGCACGGTACAAGTCCCGGTCATAGCCTACACAGTTACCTTTCCCGGTGGCGACTTGCAGGGTGTGGGGAATGTGGAGTACCGCATCCCCATCGTGAAGGAAATTGTGCAGATGTCTCTCTTCACGGATGCGGGAACGAATGGGATCGTCAGTCGGAGCGGGCTGAAGCTTGATCCAACCGGTGTGCAGCAGTTCCAGCAGCAATTTCCAGGTGCCAACGTAAAAAGCCAGCTCGGCATTGCTTCGGGTACGAACTTCAAGTTCCGCAGTTCCGCTGGCATTGAGTTTATCGTCCAGCTTCCCATTATTCAGGCGCCTTTCCGTATCTACTACGCGTTTAATCCAAACCGGCTGCACTCGCGGATCCTTGCGCCCCAGGGAGACTGGGACCATGCCTTTGTTGCTGAAAATTTGATAAAACCGCTGCCGCCCGGCGTGTTTCAATTGAAGGTCCAGCCCCAACTCGATAGATTCCGGAATAATCCGATCCAGCTCAACTTTTTCGAGCCGGCCCACACGTTCCGGTTCAGCGTGGGCCGCACGTTCTAATTGGGGTGAGGCTTGGAGACGAGGGCGAAAAACGAAACGATGGCCGCGTTCCGAAGGGCTCGCGGGCGCGGATAGACGGGGAGGACAGTCGCATGAAGTGGCGGGACACGCGAAATCGAGTCGGACTGGGGCTGGTTTGTGCCTGCTTGCTCTTTTCCGGCTGCGGCAGCAAGAGCAAGACGAACGTCGTGACCGTCACGGTCACGGGAGGTACGGTCCTCTTGCCAGCCCAGACCGAGACGATTACGGCGCTCGTCCAGGGCGCGACGGACACCTCCGTGACCTGGGATTGCAGCTTCACCACGACTACCACGACCACTTCTTCCACGGGCACGACGACCAGCACCACCTCCAAGCCGGCCGCGTGTTCCACGGCCACCAATGGCGCTGTCGGTGACATCTCGAACCCACAGGACACCACGGTTATCTACACTGCTCCTTCGCAGTTCCCCGATCAGACGAAATATCCGATGGTCAAGATCCTCATCACCGCCACCGCCAACGCGGACAAGAAGACCAAAAGCACACCGTTGAGCATCTCCTTGGATTCGGGCATTCACGTGACGGTTACTCCCTTCACGGCCACGGTCGGCACCAACGAAACCTTCCAATTCACCGCCGGTACGACCAATGACGCCACGCCCAACGATGTAACCTGGTTTGTCACGCAAGACAAGCCGCCCATTACCACCACCTCGAAGCATTGCGACCCGGGCTGCGGCAGCGTGGATTCGACGGGGAAATACACCGCGCCGGCCACCCTGCCGACCACCTGCACCACGTCGACCACTTCGACCACCCCGACACCCTGCCTGGTCACGCTCGTCGCGATTTCCAAGGTGGATTCCTCGCGCGCGAGCGCCGCCACGGTCACCATCGTCACCGCCGCGGCGATCACCTTCACCGGCATCAGCCCGACCGTCGCGCTACAGGGCGGAATTCTTCAGGACATTCTTCTGAACGCGGCGAACCTCCGCTCGACGGTTAGCGTCCTTTACCAGGGCCCATCGGACCCGCAGCCCACCCAGGTGGATCCGAGCCAGCTCAATATCGCGAATGCCTCGATCGCCCGCCTTCGTTTGAACGCTTCGAACCTGGCGACGGCCGGCACCGCCCAGATCTTGGTTGAGATTCCGGACCCCAACAATCCTGGCAGTACCATCAGACTGCCCCCGCAATCCTTGCAAATTGTTCCGGTTCGGCCCGGACTGATCAACTCCTTGCCCGACAGCTTCACATCCGGTTCGGGCAGCCTCCCCGGCCCCATTACGATCGACGGCGGTTTCTTCGGTCCCAACGGCCAGCTTGCCACCGTACAATTCAACGGAAACAACCAGGCCGCTGACCCCAAAACCAGCACGCCCCGCCAGCTCAACGTTACTTTGTCCACGGTGCCCTCCGGAGGCACGGGCGCGGCAGGCCTCTATCCCATCTCGGTCATCAATAGCTCGTCCCCCCCATCCATCGCGGTATCCAACGTTGCCGTTCAACCGGATTTCGCAGGCACAAATCCCGCGTGTATCGTCAACACCGTGAATCTGCCGGTCCCGTCTGGGTCCGCAGCCGCCTCCACCGTCCCGAGCGCCATCGCCATTGATCACATCCTCGAGTACGCCGCCGTGACGGAGGAAGCCACCAATACGGTTCAGTTCGTCAATATTGCGAGTGTAGCGCCCAATGGAGTTTGTCCCCCTCCGGTGAACTCGATTGCGCCCTCCGGCTCTCAGTTCCCTGTGGGAAACCTGCCAACCAGCGTGGCCATCGATGAATTCCTATCCCCCAGTCCCGGGAATCATTTGGCTGTCGTAGTCAACAGCGCGGACAAGAGCTTGACCTTGCTGCAAATCCCCTCGGGCGCGCTCGTTGCCACCGTGGATCTCAGCACCTTGATTCCCCCGGCCACGACGTCTCCTTCCTCTACCCCAACGAGCCCGTCGCCCTATGCCGTCGGCGTTGATCCCTTCACGCATCGCGCCCTGGTGGCCTTTGCTTCGACGAACGCGGGGTTCGTCGTCAACCTCGATCCTGCACAGACGCCGGCGTGCCTCTCCGGGACCGCCCCGTACTGTCCGATGGCATCCATCGGCACCAACACCGGTGCCCATCCGCAAATCCTATTCGACCCGGACCTGCGCGTCTCTTATGTCACTCCCGGCGGCGCTGGTGCCATGTCCGTCGTCGATCTTAACAATCTCTCTGCCTCTGCGCTGCCCCCCAGTTGCCCGAACCCTTTGCCCTCCCCGCCTCCGACGCCGCCCGCCGGCACTGCCTGCATCGCCGCCTCACCAGACGGCGCCAAGCGAACGCTCAATTCTGTCACCATCAAGACGGCCACTCCGCACGGCATTGATCCGGCCAGGGGCGGCACCGTGTTCATCAGCGGTGTCACTTCCGCGGCCACCTCGAGTCCCACGAATTTCAACGGCTCCTTCCGCGTGACCAGCGTCATCGACGCCTTTACGTTTACCTACGCCCAGACCGCGTCGAACGACACCGGCGGCGGGGGCAGCATGAGTGTCGTCCCCAACCCGTTCATAACGTTTGCGGTCTCCTCCAACAACCAGGGGATTGCCCTCAATTCACAGACGCACGCGATTGCCTTGGCCGATCCCAACACGCAGTTCGGCCAAATCACTTTTGTCAAGACGCCGGACGAACAGGTTTCTTCGATCACTCTGAACGTCGGCAGCTTCCTGACGACTTCTAGCACATCGCCGGAAGTCGGCTTCGCCCAGGTTGGCTTCCAGCCGTTTTCCAACGTTCTCGTTGCCTTTAATCCGCTGCGCAACGAGGTCTCCCTGATCGATCCCGTCCGGCCGCAGCGTCTCGCTCCTGCCAAGTCCCTCGTGGACGCCGCGGGCACCATTCAACAGGGCATCGGCACCTTCACGCCGGTCGGATCGTCCTCTTCGTTAAGCGTCAATGGTGCCCTGGCGGTGGATCCGGCGACGAACCTGGCGCTGGTCGTCAATTCCGGGGGCACGCCGGCTAACCCACCTGCCCCAGCCTTCGGTACCGTCAGCGTGGTCCAGCTTGGCCAGCTCAAGCCGGTTCATATCGGGCAGTGGCTCTTGCAGCCCACCGCTTCTGCCAGTCAGCTCCTCGCGCCGCAAACGGCCTTCACTTCCACCACCGCGGATCTGCCCATTTCCATCTACGGTTCGGGATTTACGGGAAGCCCCCAGGTTCGGCTGGACGGGGTTGCCGTCGGCCCCGCCACCGTGGTCAGCGACCGGCAGATTGACGTTACCATCCCCGCATCGTTGTTTTTGGCCTCGCCTCGGCGTTTCGCTCTGGATGTGGTGAACAACGGCGTGCTTTCCAACGCCACGGACTTTGCCGTTGCGGAATCGGTGGACCTGAGCGGGACCGGCTGCACCGCCTTGCAGCCTACCGGCGTGGCCATTGGCGAGAATGTGGTCATTGCCAGCCAGACCCTCGACCTCGCCATCGTCAGCCTGAACGGCTGCAACTCCGCGTCGCTCATTGACCTCACCGCGGGTTCGACGACGTTCGGCCAAGTCACTCAGACCATTGCGGTGGGCAGCGCGCCAACCGGCGTCGCCGTAATTCCGCGATTGGGTCTCGCCGTTGTGGCCAACAGTACGGCGAGTGGGATGAGCTCGGGTGCTGGTACCGCTTCGGTTATCGACCTGACGCAGAACCTGGTGACTCAGTCGGTAGGCGTCGGAACGGAACCGACGGCCGTGGCGATCAATCCTTACACCGCCCAGGCA
>WNGP01000532.1_pt1 | contig 29506 bp, 40 predicted proteins | sample 5407671 | NCBI WGS metagenome assembly WNGP01 (sample SAMN13153381, study PRJNA577476) | soil metagenome | isolation source: 40 cm soil or saprolite under Garry oak tree replicate 2 | place: USA:California | collected 2016-06-15 | reverse complement strand
TCGCCCGGCTCGAACAGGAGCTGGCCGCGCTGCGCGCCGAGCAGCAGGACACCCTCGCCGACCGCGCCCCGGTCCCAGCCCGACCGGCCCCGGTCCGCTCTGATGCCGACCCGCCACCGGCGCAGCGGGTATCGTGACGATGCCGGCCAGCACCCGCCGGTAGGCGCCCACCATGAGGAGCGCGGGTGGCACGAGCAGGATTCGGTGAGCTGGAGCAGGCGATCATGGAGGTCGTCTGGTCCGCTGAGGGTCCCGTGACCGGCCGGGAGGTCGTCGACGAGCTGGCCCGGTCCCGACCGGTCGTCTACACCACCGTGCTGACCGTGATGGACCGGTTGGCCCGCAAGGGCACCCTCCAAAAGCACCCCACCGGCAAGGCCCACACCTACCAGGCGGTCCAGTCCCGCGAGGCCTACACGGCCCAGCGGATGGCCAGCCTGCTCGGCTCCGGCGGCGACCCCACCGCGGTGCTGCTGCGGTTCGTCGAGCAGCTCCCTCCAGAGCAGGCCGCCAAGCTGCAAGCCGCGCTGCAACCCGGCCACCCCACGTCTCGGTCAAGGGAGGGGCGATGATGCCGTTGGTTGCCATGCTGGCGGCGGGCGGCACGCTCGGCGTCGCCGCCCCCATCATCCTCCGCCGGCTGGACCGGCTGGACCGCGCCCCACAGGCGGCCGCCTACCTGTGGCTCTTGGCCACGGCTGGCGCACTGTCAGCCGTGGCCCTCGCCGGCCTGCTCCTGGTCGTCGGGTCCAGCCGCCTGCTGACCGACCTGGCGATGCTGCTGGCGACCTGCACGATGGCGCTGCGAGCAGCGCTGGACGCCCCCACCGGCGCACCCGGCCCCCTGGTCGGCCTTGCGCTGCTCGCGCTCGTGGCGGGCGGGCTGATCACCGGCAGTCTGGTCGCGGGCATCCGTGCCTGGCGTGCAGCCAGTGGCCAGCGCGAGCTGCTAACCCTAGCCGGTCGCACCCGGCCTGGCCTGCCAGGCGTCACCGTCCTGGATCATCCGGTCCCGCTGGCCTACTGCCTGCCCGGGCGGTCCAGGGGGCGGGCGGGGACGGTGGTGGTCACCACCGCAACGCTGGAGCAGCTCGAGCCAGCCCAGCTCGAGGCCGTGCTCGCCCACGAGCGTGCGCATCAGACCCGCCGCCACCACGCCCTGCTGCTGGTCGCGCAGGCCCTGCGGATCGGGTTCCCTTGGCTGCCGGCGGCTCGGGCCGCCCACAGCGCGGTCGCCCGCATGGTCGAGCTGGCCGCCGACGACGACGCCGTCCACCACCACAGCCGTGCCGACGTCGCCACCGCGCTCGCCAAGCTCGCCACAGCGCCCGCCCCCACGCTCGGACTTGGCGCCGGTGGCCCGACCACCATCGAGCGCGTCCACCGCCTCACCACCCCACCCACCGGCCCGGGCGACGCGCTGTGGCTGGCCGGCCTGGTCGTGATCGTGCCGATTCTCGCGGAGCTGGTGGCGCTGACCACTCCCCTGCTGAGCGTAGCTGGCACGCCGGTTTGCCCGATCACCTGACCGGCCAACGGGCTTGACCAAACCTTGAGGAGCACTCGACCCAACCCTTGAGATCGAGGTCGTAGCGTCGCTCCCAGAGGAATCCGACGGAACCCGAGGAGGGACCGACGATGATGTGGGGTATGCAGGCTTGGAGCTGGTGGGGATGGCTGGCGATGTCAGTGGGAATGGTGGCGTTCTGGGGGCTGGTGATCTGGGCGATCGCGGCGATCTTCCGCGGCTCCGACTGGACCTGGCGACGCCCCGACCCTGAGCGGATCCTGGCGGAGCGGTTCGCGGCCGGCGAGATCGACGAGGACGAGTACCGGCGGCGCCTGGACGCACTGCGCTCCGCGGGCTATCGCACCTGGGAGCGGCAACGCTGAGCGACCCGCGAGGGAGGAGGTGATCGGCAATGCCCGTCACGACCAGCGACACCACGACCCCGCGGTTGCGTGGCTACTGGGACAAGCACGCGCGCCGCTACGACCGGCAGATGCAGTTCTTCGACCGCAAGCTGTTCGGCGACACCCGTGCCTGGATCTGCCGGCAGGCCAACGGGCAGGTCCTGGAGGTCGCGATCGGCACCGGCCTGAACCTGGACTTCTATCCCGATGACATCCAGCTGACCGGCGTCGACTTCAGCCCGGCCATGCTTGATCAGGCTCGCGACCGGGCCCGGCAACTAGGCCGCGACGTGGACCTGCAGGAGGGCGACGCGCACGCGCTGGCCTTCCCCGACAACTCCTTCGACACGGTGGTCTGCACCTTCTCGCTGTGCGCCATCCCCGACGAGGGCCAAGCCGTCGCCGAAATTGGTCGCGTGCTGCGCCCCGGCGGGCGGCTGCTGCTGGCCGACCACATCGCCGGGTCGGCCTGGCCGACCCGGGCGGCCCAGTGGCTGCTGGAGCTGGTCACCATCCCGCTGGGCGGCGAGCACTTCCGCCGCCGCCCCCTGGAGCAGGTCCGCGCCCAGGGGTTCCAGGTCGAGCGGCAGGAGCGGTTCAAGCTCGGAATCGTCGAGCGGCTGGCCGCCCGCAAGCCAGCCACCACCCTGACCGGGTGAGACGGGTGGGCGCTCCGGGTGAGACGGCCAGCCAGCAGCCGCCCCCGCCGGTCCGCGCGCTGGTGGTCGACGACGAGCCGCCGCTGGTCCGCCTGGTCACCAGCTACCTGGAACGCGACGGCTTCCAGGTCCAGGCTGCCGGCGACGGCCAGCAGGCGGTCGAGCTGGCCAAGACGTGGGAGCCGGAGGTGATCGTGCTGGACCTCATGCTCCCTGGGGTGGACGGCATCGAGGCGTGCCGCCGCATCCGGACCTTCAGCGACGCCTACATCGTGATGCTGACCGCCCGCGCCGAAGAGGTCGACAAGCTGGTCGGCCTTGGCGTCGGCGCCGACGACTACCTGACCAAGCCGTTCTCCCCTCGCGAGCTCGTCGCCCGCATCCGCGCGATGCTCCGCCGGCCCAGATCCGCCCCCTCCGGGCAGGCCGCGGCCGGGCCGGTGCGCCGCCTCGGCGACCTCGTAGTTGACCCGGCCGCCCGAGAGGTCCACCTCCAAGGCCGGCCGGTCGAGCTGACCCGCCTGGAATTCGACCTGCTGGAGGCCCTCTCAGAGCGGCCCCGCGTGGTCCTCAGCCGCCGGCAGCTCCTGGAGCGCGTCTGGGGCCCCGACTGGTACGGCGACGACCACCTGGTCGACGTGCACATCGCCAACCTGCGCCGCAAGCTCGGCGACGACCCGCGCGCCCCACGCTACATCGTGACCGTCCGTGGGGTCGGCTACCGCATGGGAGGCGACCGGTGAGCACGCTGGCTGGGTGGTTGCGGCGCAGCCTTGGCGCCAAGCTGCTGCTGGCGCAGATGCTGGTGGTCGTGGCCGGCTCGCTGACCGTTGGGGTGGTCGCCCTGGCGGTTGCCCCGGGGGTGTTCCACACCCACGTCCGCATGGCGCTTGGCACCATCCCGCCCGAGGTGGGCCACCATCTCGACGAGGGCCTGGCCAGGGCGATGCTGGTCGCGCTGGGGACCGGCACCGGCGTCGCGGTGGCGACCGCGCTGGGCGTCAGCCTCATTCTGGCCAAGCGCATCACCACCCCTATCCGAGCGCTCGCCCGAGCCGCCGAGCAGGTCGCCCGGGGCAGCTACGCCGCCCGCGTCCCCCCACCTGGCGGTGGCGACGAACTGACCACCCTCGCCGGGGCGTTCAACGACATGGCCGAGGCGCTGCACACCTCCGAGCAACGCCGCCAGGAACTCCTCGCCGACCTTGCCCACGAGCTGCGCACGCCGCTTGCCACCATCGACGGGTACCTCGAAGGTGTTAGCGACGGGATCATGCCCAGCGACGAGCAGACCCTACAGGTGCTCCAGGCCGAGACGGCCCGCCTGCGCCGGCTGGTTGACGACCTCAACGTCGTCTCCCGCGCCGAGGAACGCCAACTCGACCTCCACCCGACCCGCTGCCAGCCCGACAAGCTGATCATTGCCGCGGTCCAGGCCGCCCAAGCTGCCTACACCGCCAAGGACGTCACGCTTACCGCCAAGCTCGACCCTCGTCTGCCGCAGGTGACGGCCGACCCTGACCGCATCGGTGAGGTGCTGGCCAACCTGCTCAGCAACGCGCTGCGCCACACCCCACCCGGCGGCCGCGTCGAGGTCGCCGCCACCGGCCTCCCCGACCGCCAGGTGCGGGTCTCGGTGAGCGACACTGGTGAGGGCATCCCTTCCGAGCTGCTGGAGCGCATCTTCGAGCGCTTCTACCGCGTCGACCGCGCTCGCACCCACACCCCCGCCGGCGGCAGCGGCATCGGGCTCACCATCACCCGCGCGATCGTCCACGCCCACGGCGGCCAGATCCACGCTCACAGCCAAGGCCCCGGCCACGGCGCCCGCTTCGACATTACCCTCCCCCCAGCCCACGGTCGCTAACCTGCCCGGCCGCGTGGCCGCACCCCTAAATCGGGTATTGCCCCTTACTCGTTGTAGGAGCAGGATGCCCGTTGTTGGCGGGACGATCGACGGCAAGGCCGGGTTGCCCTGGGACCTGGCCCGCATCACCGACGTCGACGCCCAAGCGAGCTGTTGCGCAAAGCCAGGTGAAGAGGTGGCAGCCGACCCGACCACCACCGTGAGCGGCAAGGGAAGCGCGCCGATGACGATCCGGCGTAGCCAGGCGCTTCACCGGCTCCGCTCGTCCTGGGTGGACATCGCCTGGGTGATCTTCGTCGGGCTCAACCTGGCCGCGATGCGGCTCCTCCCGGCCTGGCAGACCGTCCCGTTCCTGGTCATCTGGGTCAGCCTGACGGTGATCTACGGATTTCGGATGTGGCGGCTGCAGCCCACCATCATGACGCTGGCCGCGGTGACCCTGGCCACCGGTGGCGTGATCGGCGTGCAGGTCGTGCAGGGCCAAGAGGAGGGCCAGTACCTCGTCGAGGTCCCGCTGATCGCGATGATGTTCCTGGTGATGGTCTGGCACGGCCGCCGGCGGCTGGCGACCATGGCCGAGAACCTTCGGCTGCTGGAGCAGCAGCGTCGCTTCATCCAGGACGCCTCCCACGAGCTGGGCACCCCCATCACCGTGGCGCTGGGCCACACCCAACTCATCGAGCAGGCTGCCACCGACCCGCTCATCGCCTCCGACGCGCGGGTGGTCGCCGACGAGCTGTTGCGGCTGCGGCGGCTGGCCACCAGGCTGCTGCTGCTCGCTTCCGCCGGCAGCCCGGACTTCCTGGACCTGGCGCCGGTCGAGGTCAACCCGTTGATGGTTGACGCGCTCAGCCGGTGGAGCAAGACGCCGCGGCGGTGGTCGCACCGGTTGGGGGCCGATGCGACCGTGCTGGGCGACCGCGACCACCTGGCCCTGGCCGTGGATGCGCTGCTCGAAAACGCCGTCGCGCACACCGACGTCGACGGGCGCATCGAGCTGCGCACCCGCCTGGAGGGCGGGGCGGTCGTGCTTGGGGTGGCGGACTCGGGTGGTGGCATCCCGGCCACCGAGCTCGGGCGGATCTTCGACCGGTTCGCCCGCGTCGATGCGCATCGCAACCGGAAGGTCGGCGGGGTCGGCCTCGGCCTGGCGATCGTGAAGGCCATCGCCGAGGCCCACCACGGCTCGGTTCGGGCACACAGCACGGCAGGCCAGGGCTCGCTGTTCGAGGTGCTCCTGCCACAATCCACGGCTCGGCGCCCTCGCCCGGGTCGAAGGCGCCGGCCCGCCGGCCCGCCCTCGGCGCACCTCGAGCCAGAGAGCACACCGAACCAGCAGCCACTCCGAACGCTCAACCCTAGCTCCTGCCGCGGGACGATGACGGCGGCGAGGGTGGCGGCAAGACCCAGCCGACGCATGGCGGCCCTTCCGTCCCGAGGGTGGTGCAGCGGATTCTCGGCAGCAACACGGCAAGCCCGGAATCGCGCAGAGCGACGGGCGTCGGGGTGCTCCTGGCACTGATCCCGGCTGAGGTGCCAGCGCCCGCCAGAATGGCCGGTCTCCTATTTCATGGCGGCCAGGAGCTCCCGGCAGGCCTGCTCACAGCGCCGGCAGGCCTCGGCGCACACCCGGCAGTGCTCGTGCATCTGGGCATGCCGCTCGCACTCGTCGCCGCAGCTCTTGCAGGTGGCCGCGCAGGCCTCCAGCAGCGGCCTGGTGACGTTGGCGTCGTACTCGGTCTGGCGGCTTGTGACCCTGACGGTGGCGGCGCAGACGTCGGTGCAGTCCAGGCACAGCCGGATGCACTTGACCAGCTCAGGGAGGTTCTGCTCGCTCAAGTCGTCGTCGGCGTCGGCGGTGCAGGCCTGGGCGCAGTCGTTGAGCGCGTCGATGGTGGCGGCCAGCACGCCGGCGTCGACGTTGAAGGTGCGTGGGTAGGTGTCCAGCAGCTGCGTGGCGTAGCTCATGGCAACCTCCTTGCGAGGCGAGGGGACGGCGCCCGGGTACCCGTATTTCGTGCGGATAACCAGCGGGGTGAGTGGACACCCCCAGCCACCGGCACCCGGTCGACCCCAAGCGGGTCGCGGCGGCCGGGCCGCCCCACTCTCCGCCGCCGACGCGGCCGAGCTCGCCGGGCTGCTCGGCGTGGTCGGCGAGCCGGTCCGGGCGCGGCTCCCGCGTGACGCGCCATGCGACGCGAACGCAGTCGCCCGATCACAGCCGATCCACGGGCGACAGGCGGCGGTGCGCCTCGCGGGCGCTGATGGTGAGCCGTAGGCGGGGCATCAGCGGTGGCCTCCTCAAGGCCCTTCCGAGCCGGCCGGGGTGCGGAGCCGGTCCCGTAGTCCGTGGGTGAGCGTCCAGGCAGCCGCGTCGGCGTAGTCGGCCAGGTACTCGGGTCCGCGGTCCATCTCCCGCTCGATCTCGTTGGCGTCGTCGATCATGTGCTCGGGGATGTGCGGGCCGCCGTGGCAGCCGTCCTCGAGCTCGTCGCAGTACTCGTTGCAGCCGAAGGCGTCCTCCCACTCCTGGCGGGCGGCCTCCAGCGCGGCGAACTGCCGCAGCGCCACGTGCAGCAGGTCGACGCCGGGCGCGTCCGTCAGGACCTCGGCCACGCAGCGGCTCGATCACCCAGACCCGTCAGCCGAGGGGTGACGGTCAGGCACGCTGGTCAGCGGCCCGGTGATCCATCTGCCGGGGCGCACGGCAAGGTCCGGCGGGATGGTTACGTCGGGCATCGGCACGGCGGACCGGCCCCGGCCACCGCGAACTGTTCAGCCATGTGGCGGGGATGGTTGTCGAGCGCCCGCCCAGGCTCTGGAGAGTGCTAGGGCCGCTGGTGGGGGCGACCAGCCGGCCCTGCGCGTGGCAGACTGCGTCAGACCCGGGAGGCAGCAACCGTTCATGATCACTCGTCCAGCCCAGACCCGCCCGTCCCGCAGCCCACGGCTGACCGCCGCCGCGGTGGCCTTCGCCGGGATGGTGAACCTGGTCTCCGTCGCGGTCCCGGTCGAGCGGGCACGCCTGCGCCTGCTGGCCACCCTGGTGCCGGGCGCGCTGGTCACCACCGCCACCGCCGCCACGGCCGCTTCCGGCGTGGGCCTGCTGCTGCTGTCGGGCGGGCTGCGGCGCCGCCGCCGCGCCGCCCTGCTGGCCACCGTCGTGCTGCTGCTCAGCGGCGCGGTGTTCCACCTGCTCAAGGGCCTGGACCTGGCGCTGGCGCTGGTCGAGGCGTTTCTTGGCGGGCTGCTGGTCGGCAAGGCGGACCGGTTCGGCGCCCGGGCCGGCCTGAACGAGCGGCGTCCGGTGCTGCGCCCGGCCGTGGCGGTGGTGGGGTTGACCCTGGGGGTTGGCGTGCTCGGCCTGCTGGCCAACCGGCGCGACGTGGACGGCAGCCTCACCATGGCGTCGGCGCTGTGGGAGGTGGCACGCCTGGCGGTCGGGCTGCCCGGCCCGCTCGGCCTTGACGGATGGTTCGGACGGGTCTTCCCGGTGACGGTCATGGTGATGTTTGTGGTCGGCGCCGGGCTGGTGGTGCTGCGGCTGCTCGGCCCCGCGCTGACCCGCCACCGCCCCGCCGACCCGGACCTGCCCGCGCTGGTCGCCAGATCGGATGACTCGCTGGCCCACTTCGCGCTGCGGGATGACCGCAGCAGCGTGCGAGCGGGCGACGCGGTCGTCTCCTACGGCACGGTGGGCACGGTGGCGCTGGCCGCCGGCGACCCGCTCGGCCCGCTCGAGCAGTGGCCGGAGGTGGTCGCCGCGTTCCTGGCGGAGGCGGCGGGACAGGGCCGGGTCGCCGCGGTAATGGGCTGCGGCGCGGCCGCGGCCGGCGTGTACGAGCAGGCCGGGCTGCGGGTGATCTACATGGGTGACGAGGCCGTGCTGGACCTGGACGGGTTCAGCCTGGCGGGCCGGGCGGTGCGGATCGCCAGGCAGAGCTGGCACCGCGCGCAGCGGGCAGGGCTGACCTGCCAGGTGTGGCACACCGGCGACCTGGACCCGGCCACCATCGCGGAACTGCGGGCGCTGTCGCGCCGCTGGCGGGGGGACGCGGCCGAGCGGGGCTTCTCGATGGCGCTGGGGCGGCTGTTCGACCCCCGCGACCGGCACGCCTATGTGGTGGCCGCCCGTGACGCCGCGGGGCGGCTATGCGGCTTCCTGCACTTTGTGCCCTGGGGCGCCGACGGCGCCAGCCTGGATGTGATGCGCCGCGACCGGCAGGCCCCGGCGATCCTCAACGACTACCTGGTGGTGGAGGCCGCCTGCCGCCTGCCGGCGCTTGGGGTGCGGCGGATCTCGCTGAACTTCTCGTTCCTGCGTGGCGTGCTGGTGGCCGGCGCCGAGTCGGACGCACCGCTGGGGCTGCGGCTTGAGCGCTGGGCGCTGCAGCGGCTGTCGCGGTGGTTCCAGATCCAGACGCTGTACCGGTTCAACAAGAAGTTCGGCCCCAGCTGGGTTCCGCGCTACCTGGCGGTCGAGGCGATCGAGGACCTGCCGCGGGTGGCGTTGGGCGCGCTGCGGCTGGAAGGCTTGTTCGCGCCGCCACGCCGACGGGAGCGCGGGGAGCGCACCGACCAGGATGCGCCGACCCCAGACCGCGACGGGCTGCCCACCCACACGTCGTAGGGCAAGCTCCGGCGGCCAGGGCAGTCGCCGGCTCACGACCTTGGCCAGCAAACGCCACAGCGACGACACCGCCAGCCCCTGGGGCTGGTAGCTCCTGAGTCGTCTGGCTGCCAATCTCGAACCAGGCCGATTCGTCGGCGGCACCATCCCGCCGCGCCCTGCCACGCACCAGCCCCCCGGGGGAGCACCCCAGACACAGCAGCAGCACCGGACCGACTACCCGGCCGCGTCTCGGGTTCGGTGGAAAGCATGACGGGCGTAGGTTCCTGATCGAGAGCCAACTCGAGAAGGAGTCCCACGCCCGTGCCTGCGAGACTATCGCCTGTTGACCGAGTGCATGCGCAGATCGACGAGCTGTTCGCCTCCGAGCAGCCCCTAGCTGAGATCCTGGAGCAGGTCGCCCGCCTGAACATCCGCCTGGTGCTGCAGACCGCGGTGGAGGCCGAGGTCAGCGTCTTCCTGGGCCGTGACCGCTACCAGCGCGACCGGACGCGCGGCCGGGCTATCGCAACGGTCACCAGCCGGTCACCGTCAAGACCACGGCCGGGCCGGTCACCCTGGAGCGGCCCAAGCTGCGGAGCACTGACACCGCGTTCGCGTCCCGGCTGCTGGGCAAGCACGCCACCCGGACGCATGGGGTGAGACCTTCGGCGACCTGCTCCATGAAGGCCACTGAGGGCCGGTTCCTGCAATGCGTCGGCGCTGGCGCCGCACCTGCACGGGCTCCGCGTCAGGGCGCGAGCGTCTGCCCGGTGGCGTGCCTGCGCGGCTTGGGCCGTTGACAGCCGGTGTCCACCGCACCAAGGATGGCAGGCATGCACGGCACACCAGCGCGATGGTCGCAGGTAGTCCTGCTACTGGTGGCCGTGGCCGGCTTGGTCGGGTCCGGGTGCTCGGCCGGCCCGCCGGGCCGGCCGGCACGACCGCTTGCGAGCGTGGCGCCGCACCGGCCCGGGGTCGCCGGGGCGCGCGGAGCGGCTGCGCCCGCCATGCACCCGACGCTGCCGACCGTCGTTGACCACGGCCGCCGGGATTCGGGCATGGTGGCGCTCACCTTCGACTCGAACATGACCGACGCGATGCTGGCCGAGCTGGACCGTCACCAGGTCGCGTCGTTCGACAACCGCGCGGTGATCGACGAGCTGGTGGCCGCGCGCGTGCCGGCCACGTTCTTCCTGGCCGGCAAGTGGGTGGAGCGCTACCCGCAGGAGACCCGCCGGATCGTGGCGAACCCGCTGTTCGAGGTGGGCAGCCACTCGTATGCGCACCGTGCGTTCCGCCCGCCGTGCTATGGGCTGGGTGGGCTGGAGGTGGCGGCGATGGCGGCCGACGTGGCACGCTCCGAGGCGCTGCTGCGTCGCTTCACGCCGCACCCGACCAACTACTTCCGCTTCCCCGGCGGCTGCTTCGACCGGGCGGCGCTGCGGGCCATCGCCCCGACCGGCGTGCGGGTCATCCAGTACGACGTGGCCAGCGGGGACGCGTTTGGGACCTCGGTCCGGCGGATCGTGACGCACACGCTGGCGCAGACGCGTGCCGGGTCGATCGTGGTCATGCACATCACCGGGGGGAACACCGCGCCGCTGACCGCGCGCGCCCTGCCGGCGATCGTGGCCGGGCTCCGCGCCCGTGGGCTGCGGCTGGTGCGCCTGTCGACCATGCTGGCCGCCGGCGCGTGAGGCTGGTTGGACTGTTTCGACCGCCGGGTCGGCGACGGCTTGCATAGCCGTTCAGCAGTGCGCCGACCCGTGGTCGCGTTCCAGACCAGCAGGCCGTGCTGGCATCGCGGGCATGGGAGCGTGCGGGCCACCGGTCTCTTCAGCGAGGTGGTGACCAGCTGGTTGACCACGTTCTGTGTGGTCTGCCGGTGTGCGTCCAGCTGGCTGGCCGGCACGGTGGGGCCGAGCCTGGCGGGGGTGCCGCGGCGGCGTGGTAGAAATTGCGCGGCGGTAGCGGCCGTCGCGGGTCGCCCTGGTTCCGGCATGGGCATGCGAGGAAGGTGCGCCGTTGGCAGCATCACGCAAAGGTGCGCCGCCGGCAGCGTCGGGCGGCCGAGCGCCGCGGGTCCTGGTGGTCTCGGCAAGCATGGGCGGGGGGCATGACGGCGCCGCTGCCGAGCTGGCCGCGCGGTTGCGCGCCCGCGGGTGCGAGGTCTGTGTGGTGGACTTCCTCCACGCGCTGCCCCTGGGGTTGGGGCGGCTGCTGCGCCGCGCCTACGCGGTGCAGCTGCGCGTCGCGCCGTGGAGCTACCACTTGTTGTACCGCGCTTGGTGGCGGCTGCCGGTGCTGCGGCCGCCGGTGGTCGCGCTCTTCCACTGGCTTGCCGGTGGGCGGTTGCGCCGCTGGCTTGCCGACCGGCCGCCGGCCGCGGTGGTCTCGACCTACACGCTGTCGTCGCTGGTGCTTGGCGAGCTGCGCCGGCGGGGCGCGCTCGGTGTCCCGGCGGTCACGGTCGTGACCGATTTCGGCGTGCACCCGCTCTGGGTCCACCCCAAGGTCGACCTGCACGTGTGCGTGCACGAGGTGGCCGCCGAGGCGGTCCGCCGGCTGGGCGGGCAGGCACTGGTCGCTGGGCCGCTGGCGCCGGCGAGGTTTCGTGGCGGCCTGCCGGACCGCGCCGCGGCCCGCGCCTGGTTGGGGTTGCCGGACGACGCTCGGGTGGTCCTGGTGGTCGCCGGGTCGTGGGGTGTGGGCGAGGTGCGGGGGACGGTGCTGACGCTGGCACGGTCGGGCCGGTTTGTGCCGGTGACGGTGTGCGGCCGCGACCGGCGGTTGGCGGCGTGGCTGCGGCGGGCGGGCGCCGGCGTCGTGCTGGGCTGGGTTGACGACATGCCCGCAGTGATGGCGGCCGCCGACGCCGTGGTGGAGAATGCGGGCGGGTTGACCTGCATGGAGGCGCTGGCCGCGGGGCTGCCGGTCGTCACCTACCGGCCGCTGCCGGGCCACGGGCTGGAGAACGCCGTGGCGATGGCCGGCGCCGGGGTGACGCGGCACCCGCGCGGCGAGGCCGAGCTGCTGGCGGCGCTGGAGGTGCTGACCCGGCCGGGACCGGCCCGGGCGCGGGCGGTGGCGGCGGGGCGGCGCCTGTTCGCCACCGACGCGGCGGATCTGGTCCCGCTGGCCGATCTGGCCGGCGACGCCGCCCACGACCCGGCTTGTCGGGGGCACGTCCGGCGGCGGGTGGTGGCGGCGGCCGCCGCCGCGGCGGCGCTGTACGCCAGCATGACCGTGGGGGTCGCCATGGCGGCCGCGCACGGGTTCGGCGTCGCGCACGCCGCGGCGGCGCCCGGCCAGCCGGACAGGGTGTTCGTCGCGGTGCGGCTGCGCTCGGGGCAGCTGGGCGACGGGCATGTCTTGGCGGCGCTGCAACGGTTGCACGCCACCGCCGTGCTGGACGAGACCGACCTTGCCCGCCACCCTGACGCCGTGGGGGCTCTGCCGGCCGGGATGGACGTGGCGTTCGCCGACTGGCAGGCCGCCGACGTCGTGCGCTGGCGGGGCGGGCGGCGGCCCGCGCCGAGCGCCGCTTGGCACCAGCTGGTCCCGGCCAGGCGGATCGACGTGGTCGACCTGCTGTTCTCCCGCTGGACCCACACCCGGGTGGTGCTGGCCCAGCGGGTGCTTGCCGACGATGCTGGGCCGGTCAGGCTGCAGCCCGGCCGGGTGTACCTGGTGGACGGGACGCGGCAGGACCCGGCCACGCTGGACCGCGGGCTGCAGGCGCTCGCCGACGCGGTCCAGGCGGCCCACCTGCGGAGCCAGCCGTGCGTGGCGCTGCGGTAGCGCACCCGTCCCAGGCCCCTGCGCCTGCGCGGGCGCCCGCCCCGCTGTCTGGCCCGGTGGGGGCTGGCCGGTGGCGCCGGGTCGGGCTGCTGGCCGTTGGCGGCGCGGTGGTGTGGCATGCGGCGCCCGCGCTGGCCGGCGTCGGGCCGCTTCGCCGACGGCTGCTGCCTGGCCTTGCCGGTGTCGGGCGGCCCGGCCATGTCGCGCTGACCTTCGACGACGGGCCCGACCTGGCCGCCACCCCGGCGATCCTGGAGGCGCTGGCACGGCTCGGCTGGCGGGCGACATTCTTCATGCTCGGGGAGATGGCCTGCCGCGCTCCGGGCCTGGCCGCCGAGGTGGCCGCCGCCGGCCACGAGGTCGCTCTGCACGGCGACGCGCACCATAACCTGCTGCGCCGCACCCCCAGCCAGGCCGGGGACGACCTGCGCCGGGGCCGTGCGCGGGTCGCCGCCGCCAGCGGGCGCGAGCCGGCCTGGTACCGTCCCCCCTACGGGGTGCTCACCGGCCCGGTGCTGCTGCACGCCGCCAGGCTCGGGCTGCGGCCGGTGCTGTGGACGGCGTGGGGGCGGGATTGGCGCGCCGCCGCGACCCCGGCGTCGGTCACCGCCGATGTGCTGGGCGGCATGGTCGCTGGGGGGACGGTGCTGCTGCACGACTCCGACTGCACCTCCGCGCCGGGCGCGTGGCGTTCGACAGTCGGGGCGCTGCCACTGCTCGCCGAGCGGCTCGGGCGGGCCGGCCTGCGTGTCGGCCCGCTCGGCGAGCACCTGCGGTGACACGCCACCAGACGCGGGGGCGGCCCTGTCGGGCCGGTCGCTTGCCTGCGGCCAGTGGTTGATCGCGGTCAGCGGCGGGCTGTCGCTGTTCCTGGCCGCGGCCGCGCCGGGACCAGGCCTGCCCGACGCCTCGCCGCGCGCCTGGCTACTGGTGGGCGCGGTGACCGCTGCAGCGGTGGCGGCGGTGGCGGCTGGGCTGCCGGCACCCGCTCGCGCTTGGGCGCTGGGCTTTGGCGGTGGCGGCGATACCAGCGCGCCTGCGCCTGGCCGACCGCCGCGCACAGGTCGACGCCGGGCGCGTCCGTCAGGGCCTCGGGCACGCGCAGGTCTCCGAGCCCCTCCCCCGGCTCGGGCGGCAGCGGCTGTTCGTCGCCGTCGACCCGGGGGCGCTCGCCGGGCAGCGGGTCGGACCAGGACGCCGGGGCGGCGCCGGTGGCGACCAGCTCCAGGGCGGCCTGGGCGCAGCAGGCGTAGCGGCACAGCGCCATGGTCTCCAGCTCGCCAACCTTGGCGGCCGCGTCGAAGACGGCGAGCGCACCGGATGGGCGGGGACGGTCGGCGTCGGTCTCGCCGGCGAGGGTCTGCCGCTCGCGGTGCAGCAGCTCCCGGGCGGCGCGCAGGGCGGTGTGCCGTTCGGCGTCCTGGCGGAGCCGGCCGAGGACGCTTCGCCAGTTGGGGTGCAGGTCGGCGCGGTCCTGGATGGTGCCCAGCGCGGTGATCACCTGGTCGCTGGTCGGCCAGGGCGTCGGCGTGGTGGTGGTGGTCACGTGTTCACTCCTCCGGGGTGTCGGGTGCTGCTGGTGCCAGAGGCGCATCACGTCGTCGAGGCGCTCGATGGCGGTCCACTGGCGGCCGGTCAGCTCGGCCAGCAGGTCGGTGTCGCCAGTCCCGAAGGCCGTGCGGATCCCCCAGCCTTTGAGGGTGCTGGCGAGGTGGTCGAGCTGGTCGAGGGTGTAGCCGTCGGGCTTCTGCCCGCCGAGCAGGCGGCCGAGGTCGGTGGTGCGCTGCACGGCCAGGCCGGCGAGGCGGGCGCTGCGCGCCAGCTCGCGCTCCTCCGCCAGCTGCTCGGGGTCGCGGTCGGGTTGGGGCGGCTCGGGGACGATGCGGCCGGGCATGGCTACTCCTCCCGCTGGGCGTCGAGGCGAAGCCGGTAGCGCGGGCAGCGGCCCTCAAGCTCGGCGTGCCGTGGCCCGCCGCAGAACGGGCATGGGCCGGTCTGGTCGCCGCCGTCGCGGATCCCGCAGTCACCAGTTGGCCCGAACGCGCTGCCGAGGTACACGACGATGGCTTGCCGGCCGCAGGTACACCGCTCGCCCGGCTCGGCGCGCCGCTCGCTGATGCCGTGCGGGTCGGTCGGTTGCGGGTCCTCCCAGTCGGGGTGCCCGGTGGGCCCGGGCTCGTGGCGGGTGTAGCGGTCGGCGTCAGGATGGCTGGGGTCGCCGATGAGCGAAACCGTGGTGTGCCGGCACTCCGCGCTGTCCGGGCGGAAGTTGGGCCAGGTGGCGGTCACCGGTTCGACGCTGAACGCGGCGCTGGCGTCGAACGTGCCGGCGTCCACGATCAGCCCGACCTCGACAGGCGTGTCCAGGCCGCGGGGCAGCTTGCCGGCGAGCTTGGTGAGGGCCTGGACCAGCTCGCGGACGGTCCTGGCGGCCGTGGTCGGCTCAGGTGCGCTCATCGGTTAGCCTCCTTCCTGGTTCAGGCGAAACAGCGGGTGAGGTCGCGCACGGTCCCGGCGCCGTAGGCGCGGGCGGCGCAGCGGACGTGGGCGACGTAGGCGGCGGTGGTCGGGTTGGCGGTGGCGCCGCCGTAGTAGCCGGCGATCGCCGGGACCAGGCCGCCAGGACGAGCGGCGCCCCCGGCGCAGAGCTTGCGGGCGGCGGCGGGGATCGCGTCGGCGGGGTCGTAGGGGCTGCCGTGCCCGTAGGTGGCCCAGGTGGACGGCGGCCCATCGGTGAGGTTGAACTGCATCGGGCCGGCGCAGCAGCCCGCGCTGTTCAGCCCGGAGCGCACGCCGGGGAGCTGCGCGCGGCCGTGGTTGGACTCGACCTTGCCGACGCCGGCCAGGATCGCCCACGACAGCCCCGGGCAGTGCCGCTCCGCCGAGGCCCGGTACAGGGCCAGGTAGCCGCCCGGGATGTCTGCACGGGCGGCGGCGGCCGGGCCGGGCTGGCGGGCTGCCCCCTCGCCGCGGTGTGGCTTGGCGCCCTCCTCGTCCTGCCCGGGAAGCATGCCGAGCCCGGACAGGACGACGACGGCGATGATGAACCAGGGCGCGATCTGGAGCTTCCGCCGGACGCTGACCCGCGGGTAGCTGCCGGGAATCATCGGAGGTTCCCAGGGCGGGCCGCGGCGATGTAGTCGCGGCGGATCGTGGTCTGCCGGATCGGTGCGTTGTGCGCGTACGCCTCGACCATCCGCCCGGGGCCGGTGACGATGGCGACGTGCCCGAACGGCCGGTCGGTGTCGTAGAACACCAGGTCGCCCGGCTGGAGCGCCGCGCCACGCTGGAGGCCGGCGCCGCGGGCGGCGAGCCAGGCGTACTGGTCCCGGGCGGTCATCCGGGACCAGTGGAGCCCGGCGTGCGACCAGGCGTACCAGGCCAGCCCGGAGCAGTCGAACCGGCCGGGGCCTTCGTCGCCCCACACGTCCGGCTTGCCGATCTGCGCGTGCGCCAGGGCGACCGCCTTGGCCGCGCTGGCGGGCAGCGGGTGGGCGCTCCCCCGCCGCAGCGGGTGGTGCGCTGGAGGGCTGGCGATGCCGCCGATGGTGGCGTGCAGATCCGCCGCCTCGGCGACCCGGCCGAGGAAGTCGGTCACGGGGGCGTGGAACAGCAGCAGCACGATCGCCAGCAGCCATGCTCGGCTGTTGAGCTTCTGGGCCGCGGAGGGTGGCTGCTGCTGCGGCCTCATGCGGGCAGCCCCAGCCGTTCCCAGCGGCGCAGCCGCCGGATCCGCTCGGAGTACGTCTCGGCGTTGTAGACGCCGTACTCGCGGGTCTCGTCGCCATGGATGCGGCACAGCAGCCGGACCGGGCAGCCGCGGCACACCGCCTTCGCCTTGGCGATCTGCTCGACGGCGCCCGGGAGGGTCTCCTCCACCGTGAACCAGTTCGGGTCGACCTCGGGGGCGGTGCATGCGCCAGCCGCCATCCACTCGCGCCCGGTGCGCCACGGCCCGGCGGGCTGGGTGTGCGCGTTCCGCCACGGGACGGGCTCGCTGTTGGACGGCCGACCACCGTTGTGGGGTACGGGACGCGACCAGGCGACACTCCCCCGCTGGTCGGCCAGCTCGGCTGGCTCATGTACAGCGGTCACCGCCAACGCACCCCCGGTGCGGGGACGTTGTGGTCGAAGCGCCACTCTTCGAGGATGCGGCCCGCGTATCTCGCGCCGATCGGCGTGCCCTGCTCCGCGAGAGCCGCGACGATCGAGCTGCCGGTGGCGACACCAAGCTGTTTCGCGGTGAGGTGAGAAAGGTACATTTCGACCCGTCGCCGCTTGGTATCACCCTCCTGCAACCGGGTGAGCCTTGGGCGGTTCTCACCCTGCCGGCGCTGGCTCACTTCTTCCGCCTCACGGACGTGCGGGCACCGTTGGCGGACTTCTGCGCGGCGGCCTTGTAGTCGGTCAGGATGCGGCCCGCGTAGCTCTCACCGATCGGCATGCCCTGCTCGGCGAGGGCCACCACGATCGAGCTTGCGGTCGCCACGCCAAGCTGATCAGCGGTCAGGCCAGAAAGGTACATTTCGACCGCGCGGCGCTTCGTCGCCTCGCTGATTTCGGCGGGCTCGATTTGAGGATTTCTAACCCCTCCGGAGCTGGGCATCTGCCCAAACGCACCCTGCGGAGGGAAGGTGCCCGCGCCGTAGCCCGGAAACGGACTTCCCGGCACGCCGTAGGAGCCGTCCGGGAGCTGCACGACCGTGGTCTGCGGGGGGGCGAGATAGCCGGCCTGCGCGGTGGGGGCGTGGTACTGCATCGGCTTGCCGAGCGCCAGCGCGAGCACCTTCAGCAGGAACGCGATCAGCAGCGTCATGAAGATCCCGGCGACCGGGGGGACCGCGGTGACCAGCCGCCAGTCGGCGGGGACGCGGGCGACGTTGAACCACACGGTCAGCGCGCCGAACAGGACCATGAAGGTGAACGGGACCGCGCGGTTGACCCCCTTGATCATCGACACGCCGACCAGGACCACCTCGGAGGCCAGCAGGGCGGCGTCCACACACAGCGGGAAGATCCAGGCGTTGCGGCCCCAGCCGGTGACCGGGGCGGAGGCGACCTCCCGCAGCGCGATGAACGACAGGGTGAACGACGCCACCGCGACGCCGATGACCAGCAGCAGCGCCGCACCGAGCACGGTACGGAGGTTGGTGGGCAGTTCAGACCAGCTCATCGGCGGTTCCTTCCGGTCGGGGTCGTGGTGGTGGGCGGGGTGGTGGCGCGCTTCTTGGCTTGCCTGGCTGCGTGCCAGAGGTTGGCGAGGAAGTCGCAGGCGCTCCCCGCGACCCCCTGCACGGCGGCCGGGCAGAGCTGGGTGGCCCCGGCTGCGGTCCGCCCTGGGGAGTGGGGCAGGGTGGGCTTGGCGATGCCGGTGCCGGTGACCAGCAGCACGGCCAGCACGGCGATCGCGGCGTACTCGCCGAGCATCCGCAGCAGGTGACGCGCCCCGCCGGCGTCGCGGTGGCCGGTGAGCGCGACCACCAGCAGCCACGCCAGCGCGACCATGAGCCACCCACGGGTGGCGGTGAGCTGGCCGGTCAGCCAGGCCACCACGACCAGGAACGCGGCCACCAGCGCAAGCAGCCGAGGTCGCCGTGCCGGCCGGCGGGTAGCCAGCGGAACAGTGTCGTAGGCGCTGCGGAAGGCCATCAGCGCCCACCTCCGGCGTCCGTGCTGGCCGGCGGGCCGGCCGGGGTCGGAACGTAGTCGTAGGTCGGGGCGGGCGGCGCCGGGGCGGCGTGGCTGGTCAACGGACCGAGCAGGGCGGGCAGGAGGAGCGCGGTCAGCGCCAGGACCAGCACGGCGATGGCCAGGCGGCGCAGCGGGTGCGCGCGGCGGGCGGCGGGGCGGGGCAGCTCGTGGGCGGGGACGCCCCAGGGGGTGCCCACGTCACGGGCGTCGGTGGCCTGGTGGTGGTGGGCGTGGGCGCGGGCCTCCCGCAGCGCTGCGCGCCAGCTGGGCGGCGTGTCGGCCTGGTGGCAACGTCGGCAGGTGCGCAGGCAGATGCCGTTGCGGTAGCGCGTGACCAGGCCCGCGGTTCCGACCTGGCGAGTCTTCGGGCGGGACATGCGAGGTCCTTCCTTTCGGGTTGGCTGCGGGGGCGCGTCCGGGGAGCCGGGCCGGGGTGGCGCCCCCGCTGCGGGGGTCAGCGGGTCGGAGGCCAGGGATCGGGCTCGGGGTCCGGGTCGTCGGGGGGGTCGGCCGGGGGGTCGGGGTCGATCCGCTGGATCGGCACGGCGGGCCGGCGGTGCTTGTGGCGCCGGTCGACCAGGAACACGGCCACAAAGCCGGCGAACAGCACCAGCGCGATGGCCAGGGTCACGGGACAGTCACCTCCTTCGAGGTCGTGGTGGTGGGTGGGGCGGGGAAGGGGTTGACGAGACGGTTGGCGGGACCAGTGGCGTAGCCGTCGACGATCGAGGCGATGAACAGCACCGCCGCGAGGAACAAGACGGCGCGGAACACGAAGCGCTTCATCGCCATCTGCTCAGCCCGGTCCGGGCGTGCGAGCGAGACCCGCACGCGGGCACGCGGCAGCGCCGAGGTCGAGGTGGTTGAATCCATCCGGGCGGACACCTCCCTAGCTGGGGTGTTGCCAAGCCTCCCGGGACGGGGCGCTATCCCGTCCCGGGAGGCGCCTTCAGGCGAGCCGCTCCCACCAGGGGTTGGCCTCGTGGTCGCCGATGTGGTGGTCGATCTGGAGGGCGGCGGCCACGGTCAGCCGAGCCAGGCGCTCCAGGTCGAGCGAGCCGTCCGACCGGCGCGCGACCCGGTCAACGATCGCGTCCACGGACGAGGCGAGGTTGTCGTTGAGGCAGCGCTCCTCGCCGTCGAAGCGCTCGGCGTAGTAGCCGGGCTCCAGACGGGTGTCCTCGGCGTCGATGCGCGCACGGCGCTCCTCCAGCGTCTCCAGGCTGATGAGGGGGGCAGTGTCGGTAGCGGCGGTCATGGCGTGGTCCTCCTTCTGCCCTGGCCGGACGGCGCGGGCGCTGGTGGTGGCGTGGGCGGTCATTGCTCCGGCTCTCCGATGCCGGCGTCGTACAGGCCGAGGGCCTCGGCCTCGAGGATCAGGTCGAGCGCCTCGTCGGTGCGGGAGCAGGCGCACGGCGCGTAGGTGCAGACAGGGCACGCGCCGGCCGGAGCCGGGATGCCGTTCGGGTAGGGGTCGACGAAGGCGCCCGGGGTGGTCACGATGGCCCGCCTCCCCGGCCGGGCCGAGGCTGGCCGTAGACAGCCGCGCTGTCGGTCATCGCGGCCAGGTGGTCGAAGCGCTCCCGCGCCTTCTCGGTGGTGCAACGCAGCGCCTCGGCGAGTTGCGCCCAGGTCGCGCCAGCGCGCAGCGCCGCGGCGGCCGGCACATCGGAGGCCAGCGCAAGGCCCTGCTCCAGCCAGGCGACGAAGGCGAGCCGGTCGAGGCTGACCTGCAGCTGTTCCTCGGCGGGGACGAGGATGCGCGGCTCGGGAGGCTGGTCGAGGTCGGGGCGGCGCTCCAGGAGACGGCCCATGGCGTAGGCGTCCGCGCTGTCGTTGATCTCGGTCAGCAGCTCCGTGACCGTCCGGTCGCCATCGGTCGAGCGCAGCATCAGGCGCTCACCGCCTTGTGCAGGATCGTGTCGACCTGCTGGCGGACCTGGCGGCGGTGGATGCGAAGCGCGGCGGTGGCCGAGCGCTGGCGCTGGAGCTGCGCGGCGCAGTCCTGGCAACCGTCGGCAGGACCGGCATGGCCAGCGAGAGCGTGGAACTCGGCGAGGGCCGAAGTAGTGCGCGAGGTGGAGCGCGAAGTAGACTCGCGTCGTGCCAAGGGGGCTCTCCTTGGTACCGGCCCCGGGGTGGCAGCGCGATTGCCGTCGCGTGTGTCTGCCGCCGGGGCATTGGGTTTCGTGCAACGCCATGCTACCCTATGGTGCATCATGGTGCAAGCCATAGGGAGGTGAGATGGCGACTCCGGCGGGAAAAGAGCTGCTGACGCCGGCTCAGGCCGCGGAGTACCTGAAGGTTCACCGGAACACGCTGCTTCGCTGGCGCAAAGCCGGCACCGGGCCGCCAGCGATCCAGATGGGGCGCCAGTGGCGCTACCGGCGAACCGCGCTCGACCAGTGGCTTGCGCAGCGGGAGACGGCCGGCGGGGAGTAGGCGGGTCGGGGGGGGCACGGGCGGAACCTCCTATGGCTCTCGCCAGAGCATCCCGGATGCGCCATGGACGCCGGAACCGCGCGCATGGGACGATTAGAACGTCCCTGATCCCTCGAACGTCCCGGGACGGGCACATGGCCAACGAACGGCTCCGCGGCTCCATCGCCGCAGCCCAGCTATCGATCGGCGACCTTGCCGACCGGCTCGGCGTTGACCGCAAGACGGTCGAGCGCTGGATCTCGCCTGGGCGGCTACCGCATCGACGCCACCGCGAGGCGGTGGCCGCGCTGCTGCGGACCGAGGAGGGCTACCTGTGGCCGGAGGTGCTCGACCACGGGCGCTCCCGGATGGCCACCGAGGCCGAGGTGGTCGCGCTGCACCCCAACCGGGGCGCGGTCCCGGATGCGCTCTGGCATGCCCTGATCGACGGCACCACCGAGCATCTTGACGTGCTCGTGTTCGCCGGCCTGTTCCTCCCGGACGGCCAGCCCGACCTCGCGGCGATGCTGATCGACAAGGCCCGCGGCGGCGTCAGCGTGCGGTTCTTGCTCGGCGACCCGGCCTGCGAGGCGGTGCGCCTGCGCGGAGAGGAGGAGCACATCGGCGAGGGCATGGCGGGGCGGATCCGGCTCAGCCTGACCTATCTCCGGCCGGCGATCGAGGCGCCCGAGGTCGGGGTGCGCTTCCACGACACGACGCTTTACAACTCCCTGTTTCGCTTCGATGACGACATGCTGGTGAACGCCCACGCCTACGGGGCGCCCGCGGCGACCTCGCCCGTCCTGCATCTGCGCCAGCTCCCGGGCGGTCGCCTCTTCTGGCACTACCTGGCGTCGTTCGATCGCGTCTGGGAGCTGGCCAAGCCCGCAACCCTGTGAGGTTCTGATGGCTCGCATCGACTACTACAACGACCCAGCCGCTCCGAAGGCCAACAGCATCGTTCCCTCGGTCACGGCGATCGTCCCCAACGACCGCGGCGAGCTGCTGATGGTCCACAAGACCGACAACGACCTGTGGGCGCTCCCGGGCGGCGGGATGGACCTCGGCGAGTACATGGCCGAGGCGGTAGCCCGCGAGGTCCTGGAGGAAACCGGCATCCAGGTCGAGGTCACAGGCGTCGTGGGGATCTACACCAACCCGCATCACGTCATGGCCTACGACGATGGCGAGGTCCGTCAGCAGTGCTCGGTGTGCTTCACTACGCGCGTGCTCGGCGGTGAGCTGCGCACCAGCAGCGAGACCAAGGAAGTGGGCTTCGTCGACCCGGCCAGCCTCGCGCGCCTGAACATCCATCCGTCGATGCGGCTCCGCATCGACCACTACCTCGAACGCCGGCCGGCGCCCTACATCGGCTAGCCGACGCCGGCGAGCTGGCGCGCGGTCCGCTCGACCGCGGCGGCCAGCGTGGGGCGTGAGCGGCTGATCGCGCGATGCACCGGATGGTCGGGCGGGTAACGCTCGAGGATCTCGGTGATGCGGGCCTCGAACGTGAGGTGCTGGCCAGCCGGCCCGGTGGTCATGTCGGCATAGCTCAGCGCGTCCATGACCGGCCCGTCCTCGCGCTCGAAGGCGTCGAGCTCGGCCGTGTAGCCGCGCTCCGCGGCCTCGAACGTGGCGCCGGAGTGGTGGGCCACCAGGCAGCAGAGCCGCCGGTCGACCCCGAGGGCCTCCAGGTGGCGGGCGCCGTCCAGCGGATGCAGCCCCGTGGTTGCCAGCGCTGGGGCATAGCCGATGTCGTGCAGCCACGCCGCAGCGACCAGGATCTCCCGCTCGTCAGCGGGGAGCACAGCGGGAGCGATCCGGCTGGCCTGCTCGGCGACCACCTGGACGTGCGCCCAACGTGCGCCGAGCGGCCCCAGGAGGCCCTCTGCGTGGCTGCTAGCCCATTGGACAAGCGACGACATTCGACAACGATACCCGGCCGCGAACGGCGCGAGGTAGGCGTCCAGATCCCGGCCTCGGGTGGCGGTCTGGGACGGCAAGCCCGCCCGTGGCATCGGCGGGACCGCCGACATCGTCAGCTACGCCCGCCAGAAGGGCGTACCCGTCGTCGTGCTGTGGCCCAAGGGTGCTGCACGCGAGTAGCGCCAGGGTCTGTGGGAGCGGGTAACGGGACGAGCCGGCGCTCAGCCGTCCGGGGATGAGGTGGTGGGGGGCTGGTTGCTGTCGGGCTGCGCCTGCCCGAAGCGCCGCTCAAGCCGTTGGTGGCGCCGGTACACGCCCATCCAGCCGCGCTCCCCCATCTCCCGGCCGATCGCCGGCCATGACAGCCCGGCCGCGCGCATCTGGCGGATGAGCTCGTAGTCGGCCCGGTCCATCTCCGCCCGGGAGGCTTTGAGCTGCTGGACAGCCTCGCGCCACGCGCGCCGGCGGGCCGCTTGCTCTGCGGCTCGCATCAGCGCACGGGCCTCGTTGAGCGCCGCCCGGAAGCGTTCCAGTGTTCCTCGCTCCGATCCAGGGAGCGCCATCGCCTGGCCGGCCGGCGCTCGTGTGTTGCGAATCCTTGCATGCCTGGGCCTTTGCTGGTCGAGCCGGTCGCCAGTTGGGTCTTGTTCGCGCGTCACATGACGTCTAGTTTAGACGTCATGTCTAAAGTATGTGGCCGTTGACCAGGCCACTTGTCCCCTGGATGGGAGCAATGTTGCCATGACTTCTTCGCCTGCCACCCTGCCCGCCGCACCGGCGGCCGCGCTCGAGCCGGCGCTGCTCGACTTGGTGCTGCACCACGCTGAGCTGTCGCTTGGCGCCAAGACGATCGTCATCTACGTCCTCACCCAACCCCACGCCCGGGTGATCGGCCGGGCCGAGCTGGAGCGGCTCGGCGGCGATGCCACGACGCCGCATCTTGACGGCCTGCTGCACGAGCTGGTCGCCGCGCACTGGCTGGTGCCCGTGCCGGCCGAGGAGCAGCTCTGCTGCGCCAATGGCTTCCTGCTGCGACAGGACGCGGAGGCGTAGGCCTCCCGCGAGCCCTGGGGGTGCCAGTCATGTTGACCAAGGTGTGCTGCGACTGCCGTCAGGCCAAGCGGGTGGAGCTGTTCGACCTCGCCCGCAAGCGAGGCTTCGGGCGCTCCAGCCAATGCAAGGCCTGCCGCCGTCAACGGCAAAACCGGGGTGGCTACGGCACCTGCCGCAACCGGGCCCTGGCCGAGCTAGCAATCCGTCATGCCGACGAGTACGACCACTACCGAGAGAAGGTCCGCGTTGAGTTGGCGCCCGACAGCGCCCCGGCCCAGGTGTGGGATCAGGCCCGCGGCCGAGCCCTGGCCGAACTGGCCCGCCGGCACCAGGCCGACTGGCAGCACCACTACCAGCAGGTCCGTGCGGCCCATCCTGACTGGCCGACCGGCAGGATCGTCTGCGTGGCCACCAACCAGCACCGTCGCGCCCACCACGACCAGTATGTTGCGCTGCTGGCCGCCTACGCCGGTGCCAAGCCTGCCGGCCCCAGGCTGGTCGACAAGATCGGCCGCGGCGCCCTGCGGTTGCTGCAGCTGGCCCACTTCGAGGAGTACCAGGCCCTCTACGCGGCTGAGCGGGCCAAGATCGGCAACCCTGTCCGTCCTCGCGAGGTTCTGCCCCAGCGTGCTGCGACCCAGCTGGGTCGCTAGTGACGTGCTCGCCGGTCGGCGTTGTGCTCAGGAGATCCCCGCCGCCGACCGGCGGCACCCCATCCCACCGAGCGAGGAGGCAACCGCGATGGCGTCCACGGCCAGGTGGCCGGCAGCATTGCGGCGCTCACCCGCTGCGTGCGCCTGGAGCGGCTGCGGTCACCCAGCCGGGGTCGACGTGCTGGTGACCGTGCCCGGTGAGCCGCCACGGCTGACGGTCCGGGTTGGCGGCTACTGCGTCGGCCACGCGGTGATCGTCGGCATCGACACCCAGGCGCACGGCGGGGAGCTCTGGTACGCGGCGCTGCTGGATGTCGTGCGGCGTGATCCTGCATTGAACTGACTCGCCCTCGCCGACCCTGACGACACCCACCGCCGGTGTTCGGACCGGACGCCGCCGAGCGAGGCTGTGAACTGCTCTGGTCCTGGGGGCGGGGCACGCGGATGCTCCGCTACAGCGCCGGCGCTACCAGAACCTCGCCTAACGAGGTGACAAGCCGCTCCATGGTCGATCCCTTGCGCCGCAAAGACCTCGCGTACGGTGTGGTTGTCACTCCATTCGACGAGGCTCTGTAGAGCGTGTCTGAAAGGGCTACCTGTTGGCGAGGCGGCGGGTCACAATCTGGATCATGGCCAGGTAGATCACCGTCTCCGAGGTGGCCGGCAGGAACTCGTAGTCCTTGCTCAGGCGGCGGTGGAGACCTTCACGAGGCCGCGCTGGGGTGTGGCAGGTCGTCGGCTGAGCCGGTGATGAGGATGCGGCCGGGTTCGATCGCGCGGACCCGATCCCATGCGGCATAGCGGCCGTCATGGTGCACCCAGCCGACCAGGAGCTTGACCGGCAACGGGCCCTTCATCGAGGCACGCTCGTAGCCGAACCGGGCGCCCAAGGCGCGCCAGCCGATGATGAGTCCGGCCAGGCGCAAACTTACGCCAAAACCGCCGATGATGGGTCCGTCCTGTTCGAGGCGCACGTCGTGGACTCGGCCGGCGCTGCGGCCCTGCTCGTCGACCACCTCGGCGCCGAGCAACTCACTCAGGCGCATGCCGCGCTCCCGGGATCCGGCTGATGACATGGTCACCGATCCATGCGTCGACCCGGTCGGTCTCCAGTTCCTCCTTGGCGACGCTCAGGTCCACGCAACTGCCGATCCGCTTCACGACCCCGAAGGGGATGCGGGCGGGGCGGCGCTCTTGGCTGTCTCGGAGGCGGTTGGCCAGTCCCTCCAGCCAGGCGCCGAGGCGGCCGCCAAGACGCCCCGCCAGCGCGCCAGGGCCGGCCAGGATCGCGGTGACGTGCGGCGGCCCGCCGCCCTCCGGAAAGCTGAACTCCAGGTCGTCGACCTTGCCGGCGAGCCTGGCGTCCTTGTCGAGGAGCTGGCGGTCGAGCAGGTGCAGCCCCGCATCGAGCACGCGTCCGGCCATACGATCAGCTCCCTGCCTTGGTGAGGATCATCAGCGGGATGGTCACCACGGCGACGACCAGCAGCAACGCCAGGTACAGCGAGCCGATGGCGTTGCCGAGCCGTGAGTTGACCTTGTCGCCCATGTAATCGGGGTCGTTGGCCACCAGCAGAATCGGAAAGTAGGTCAGTGGCAGGGCGGCTGCCGACAGCACGATCGAGTACTCGGTCACCTTGATCGGGTCGAGGGTGGATAGCACCAGCCCCGCGCCGAGCACGATCGAGAGGAGCGTCACCAGGTGGAAGCGGGGGGCCTCGGTCGGCCGCACGAACTTTCCCCATTGGAACCCGAAGTACTGGGCGACGGTGTAGCCGCAGGACAGCGCCGTCTCCAGGGCCGCCCCGAAGGTGGCCGCGAAGAAGCCGACCAGCAGCACGGCCAGGCCGAGCTTGCCGAGGACCAGCGCGGTGGACAGCGCCACCTGGGAGAGGTGGCCTGGTTCGATCCCTCGCGGCTCAAAGAACAGCGTCGCCATGACCATGAGGGTCAGCGACAGCAGGCCACCGAGCGGGAACCCGATGTAGACGTTGGCGCGGTTGACCATCAGGTCCGAGCGGGTCCAGCCGTCCTCGACCGCCCCGGAGGAGAAGAAGAACACCTCGTAGGGGGTCATCGCCGCGCCGAGCAGGGCGATCGCGAAGTACCACCAGGTCGGGTGGCCCTCCCCCTTGGGCACCGCCGGGTGGGTGGCGCCGTGGATGAGGCCGCCCCAGTCGGGGTGCAGCCGCCACAGCGCGACCGCCACGACGATCAGGGCCAGCCCGAGCAGGCCGAAGACGTTCTCCATCACCTGGAACTTCACCCGCCAGACGACAAACCACACCAGGAACGCCACCAGCGGGATCCACAGCAGGTAGTTGACGCTGGTGGCAAGCTCGATCGCGAGCGCCACCCCGCCGATCTCGGCGGCAAGAGTGAGGAAGGTGATGAAAAACGACGCGAGCAGGTTCACCAGCGCCACCCGGGCGCCGAGCCGCTCGCGGACCAGGTCGAACACCGGTCTGCCGGACACGGTGGCGACCCGACCGGCCATCTCGGCGAACACACAGATGCCAACCACGCCGACCACGACCACCCACGCCAACGACATGCCGAAGCGTGCCCCGGTCTCGGTGTTGGCGACGATGTCGCCGATGTCGACAAACCCGCCGATGGCGGTCAGGATCCCCAGGGCGATCTCAAAGACCTTCCTCACTGGTGGGCCTGTGCGAAGTCGTCGAGCCGCTTGGACAGCCCGGCAAGCGGAGCCGCGAGCCTGGGCAGGTCGACGAGGTCGCCCCGCCGGGCGGCGATCCGCAGGTCGGCCAGCCTCGAGAGGGTGGGGGTGAGCAGGTCGTCGAGCTCCTCACGGAGGCGGTCGGTGCGCCGGTCCGGCGGCTGGATGGCATCGAAGGTCCCCTGGGCCGCAGTCGCGTCCTTCTCCGCCTCGGCCAGCACCTGGCCCAGGTAGCGGCCGTAGGCTCGGTCCCGCGCCGCGGCGCTGACGGCCAGGCGCGCGGTCTCGACCGCCGAAACCACCGCCTTGGCGGTCTTGCCACCCTTGGACGCATACACGTTGAAGGACCGTACCGGACCAGTACAGCCAGAAACGATCGCAACGAGCAGCAATGCCGCGATGCGCGATCTCATCTGGGGAGAATTCCCACAAACGATGGCAAGGAACCACCGCACAGAGTCGGAATTCAGGGCCCGCCAGGTGGTGCGAGGTCCAGTGGGCCATGCGCGGCCGCCGTAGCGTCGGTCGAAGGTCGGCCGTTCGGAGACGATCCGCGGGATCTGGTGGAAGTTGTGGTGCGGCGGCGCCACCGTCTGGCATCGTGAGCTACGCCCGTCAGAAGGGCGTATCCATCGCCGTGCGGTGGCCTGAGGGTCCTATACGCGAGTAGCGCCAGAATCTGGAGATCGCATAACGGCACGAGTCGGCGCTCAGCTATTCGGGGAAGCGCCAGCTCCTGCCTTTGCCAGGACGGAGGCCGTGACCACGTGATACCGCGCCGATCCCCGCTCCCGACGGCCCAGCGGCTGGAAGTACCGCTCGCCGGCCTGGGCGGTGGACAGGTCGCCGATGAGCCCAAAGCCACGGTGGGCCAGGAACGCCGCGACCTCGGCCGGAGCCAGGCCGAACCTCCACGGCTCGCCCCTGCGCCGGACGCCTTTGACCCAGCGGCGAGCCTCGGGGAACCGGGAGTAATCGCCCGCAAGCACGGCCCGGTCGACGTAGGTGAACACCAGCAGGCTGCCGGTGGCGGCAAGGCCGTGTACGGCGCCCAGCGTTTGGTCCACGGCAGCGGGCGTCAGGTAGTTGGTCACGCCTTCCCACACAAACAGGCTCCGCGTGTCGTCCCGGTACCCAGCCGCCCGCAGCGCCCGTGCCAGATCGTCCCGCTCGAGGTCGATCGGCACGAACCGCACGTGCCAGGCCAGCGGGTCCCCTTCGACGATGCCTGCCAGGACGCGGCCAAGGACTTCTCGCTTGGCCTGCTGGGTCGCCGGGTGATCGACCTCGAACACGGTCACCTCCGCAAGGCCAGACAGCCGGTACGCGCGGGCGTCGAAGCCGGCCCCCAGGATGACCAGCTGGCCGATCCAGGAGCGCGCGTCGGTGACCAGGTCGTCGATCAGGCGGGTCCGCGCCACCGCAGAGGCGCGCGGGCCCGGGCCTGCCACCCGATCGTAGAGCACCTCGACCGCACGCCGGACCGCACCCACGCGGCTGGCCCTTATGACCAGCCGCCACCGCCGGGACACAAAGTGTGGGGCGAAGGCGTCGCAAAACAGCCGAGACGATCGCAGCCGTGCCGACTCGAGCGCTCGCTGCAGCGCCATCAACTCGGCTGTACGGCTTGACGGTGTAGGCATGACGTACAACTAAAGCACACCTCGGTCGGAGGCGACGGGCAGTGCCGTCTGGACACGATCGCCGGGTCGCAGCCACGCCGCCAACGTCAAGGACCCGCTATCTCAATACGGTCAACCGAGATATCGGCGCCGACCCTTTGTGCACCGCTGTTGAGGAACGCAGCATTGGCCTGTTCGGACGACGCAGGTCGTGCCCAGCCCGCCTGCCCTGCCATCCAGACGACGATCGGCGCGGCACGCCCGCGCCAGCACCCCACCACGCGCCCCGCCGGAACGTGGCCGATCCACCCGGGTACCGACGGTCCCAACCGCTTGCCCCGGTTTGGGCGCCAGCCTGTGCGGGAAGGCGAAGCTGTTTGGGAAGGCTCACGCGAGCAGGAACGCGGGCGGCTCCACCACCGAGCCACTCCAACGCCACTGGAGGCAACATGGCCGCATTGTTCCTGGTGCTCGCGGTGGCCGACGCCGTACTGCTCGGCGACGCCGTCCTCGCCAACACCAGCGCCAGCTCAGTCTCCGTCTTCGACCACTCCATTACCGGCTTCACCCAGGGCCAGCTGCTGGTGGTCGCCGCCGGGCTCGGCCT
>WNGP01003032.1_pt1 | contig 29593 bp, 27 predicted proteins | sample 5407671 | NCBI WGS metagenome assembly WNGP01 (sample SAMN13153381, study PRJNA577476) | soil metagenome | isolation source: 40 cm soil or saprolite under Garry oak tree replicate 2 | place: USA:California | collected 2016-06-15 | reverse complement strand
GGTGTAGGTTCTAGTTCACCCGGACGTCGCAGATAGCCTTCGGTGGGGGAACTGAGGAACCTTTAAATGATAAGGGCAATCTATCGGGCAGTCGTTCACTTGGCGGCTGTGCTGGCCTCCTTCGTATTTCCTCTGGGCCTTACGTTGGTAAGCACGCCAGTCCGCGGCCAAACGAGCGTTCAGAGTGGCGGCCAGACCGCCCCGCAACGGCCCGCACAGCGGCCACCCGCACACAAGGAATTGATGGCGGAAGACGTCTACAAAAATATTCAAGTGCTCAGAGGGATTCCTGAAAACCAATTCCTGGCCACGATGGGCTTCTTTTCAGCGTCCATCGGTGAGAGCTGCGAATTCTGCCACGATGACGAGAGCAGTTGGGCAGGATATGCCAAAGACAACGCCCATAAGCAGACGGCGCGGAAAATGATCCTGATGATGAACGCCATCAATCAGAGTTATTTCGGCGGAAGTCGCAAGTTGACCTGCTACTCCTGCCACCGCGGCACCGACCTGCCCAAGGTCACTCCCAATCTGGCGGAGCAGTACAGCGCACCCATTGTCGAAGACCCCGATGTAATTACGGAGCAGGCTCCAGGGGAATCGTCAGCGGATCAAATTCTGGACAAGTACGTTCAGGCGCTTGGCGGGGCGCAGCGCTTGGCCGCGATCACCAGCTTTATCGCCAAGGGCACTTACCAGGGCTACGCAGAAATCAACAAAAGCCCTATCGAAATCATCGCCCAAGCGCCGGGGCAACGCGCCACGACCATCCATACATCTAACGGTGACTGGACAACAACTTTCGACGGCCTCAGCGGTTGGGTGGCGGAGCCGGGCAGACCCGTGCCGCTATTGGAATTGACGGACCAATTTCTGGAAGCGGTCAAGGTGGACGCGGACTTGGCATTTCCAGGGCGCATCAAGCAGGCACTTAGCCAGTGGCGGGTTGGATATCCGACCACCATCAATGATCGCGAGGTTGAAGTTGTCCAGGGAAGCAGCGGCGAAGGCTTCCCGGTCAAGTTGTACTTCGATAAGCAATCGGGGCTGCTGGTGCGGCAGGTGCGCTATACGAATTCCCCGGTTGGGCTGAATCCGACGCAGATTGACTATGCGGATTATCGCGATGTCTCGGGCGTCAAAATGCCCTTCCGATGGACGACGACGTGGACGGACGGAAGGTCGGCCACAGAATTGAGCCAAATTCAAGCGAATGCACCAATTGACGCAGCCAAGTTCGCTAAGCCGGCTGCTCCCGCGTCGAGCAAGCCCGTAAGCCGGTAGCGACTTAACTAATTACGGGCATGGGGTATAAAATTTTCTTGCAGTTGGGGCACAATCTTAATACTCTCTCGGCAGCAGCTCGCCCCGGACAATGGTTTTAGTTTGAGACTCTAAATCTTTGAAGGAGAGATAAGGCGTCGGGCCAAACCACGACCGCCAAGAAGAAGAGCACGAAGGCGAAGGCCGCCCCGAAGGCTAAGACCACGAAAGCCAAGGACACGAAGGCAAAGAAGGACACGACCCCGGCGAAGTAGTTCGCGGGACGTCGTTTTCACCAAAGGCGGCCCTTGCGGGCCGCTTTTCGGTCTTACTCCCTATTTTGGCGCGCTGCTCTGCCCGTGTGGGAGGTGTATGGCCTCGGCGCGCTGGCAAAGCTATCTACTTCGGGCATGAAGGCTAAAGGCAAAGAATCGCGAGAAGATACGGCACAAACAACAATTTCTTTTCGAGGTTCAGGCAATTCCGGCGCCGACAATTTTTTGGCCTCCTTCGATTTCGCTGGAAAAATTGATCTCCGATTTCGCCGAATATCAAGACTCGATCATCGTGAGCTAACCAGCCGGCGCCCTCAATCCTTGGGATTTGTGGCGAAGATCGATAATTCAGGCGTAAAGCCGCGATCATCCATCTCCAGCACCGCTTTCACCATATAGGCGATCTCCTGGCCCCGCAGCTTGGTTGGATTTTCCTTCTGAGATAAACCGGCAATAGCGAAGAAATTGGTGAGAACTTCGCTTGGATTGATCAGAAAGACGCGAATGTTATAGCGGCGAAGTTCGGCCCGCCAGCACTCCGTCATACCGCGCAGCGCGAACTTGCTCGCATAATAAGCAGTGCCGTTGGGAGCCCCGCGCAAGCCGGCGGTCGAGGCGATATTGACGATATTGCCGCGTTGGCGTGAGATGAAGTGTTTTGCCGCTTCCCGGGCCATCAGCATGGCCCCGGTGACATTGGTGGCAAAGACAGAGTCGAAGCTGGAACGGTCGAAATCAACGAGACTCTTGAAGACACCGACGCCCGCATTGTTCACCAAAATATCCAGCTCCCCGAACTCTTTGAAAACTTCTCGATAGGTCCGCTGTACGTCCGCTTCGTTGGCCACGTCCGCCACGATGGGCAGAACCTTGAAAGCCCGGGCGGTCTCCGTCAGCCGGCGATTGTCGCGCCCGGTGATGGCTACGCGGGCGCCGCTCGAAGCGAGCGTTTGGGCTATGGCGCGTCCGATGCCACTGCTGCCGCCGGTGATCAAGGCCGCCGCATTTCGCAGGTCCATTTCTCCTCCGAGGATCTGAATTTGCAGAATACCGAATGTTAACATGAGGGAAAATAGCGCATCACATCGCGGCCCTTAGCGCGTATGTTGCGTAGATTGAGTACAACGCTCAGCGCTCGTTCTTTCGAGCGAGAGGACCGATGAACCGTACGGCGTCCGGGGACGATTACCCGTGACGGCTGAAACCAGCCGCATCGAAGCCTTTTCCGACGGCGTGTTCGCCATTGCCATCACGTTATTAATTCTGGAGATCAAGGTTCCCCCTCCTGGCAGCGGCGAATTGTCCCTAGCGTTGGCGAGGCAATGGCCCTCTTATCTCTCCTTCCTGATGAGTTTCGCTTTTATCGGAATTATGTGGATCAATCACCACCGGCTCTTCACGCATATCGCCCGTTCCGATGACGTGCTCCTCATTTTGAACCTGCTCCTCCTGCTCGGCGTTATCGTCGTTCCGTTCCCGACGGCTGTGCTGGCAACGCATTGGGGCGGAACCAATCAGCGAGTGGCCCTCATTCTGTACAACTCGACGTACGTTTTTATCGCCATCGTCTTTAATCTGCTCTGGAGGTATGCCTCCTCGGATAAGCGCCATCTTTTGGCCAAGGATGTGGACGCCGCGTCCGTGGAGCGGATTTCGCGTCAATACGCGCTCGGTCCCTTGTTTTACCTCGTTTGTCTCGCTTTGTCATGGTTGAGCGCGGCCGCCAGTTTAGCTCTGAATTTCGCGCTCGCCTGCTTTTTCGCCTTGTCTCCGCATCTGGTGGCATCTAACAAAAATCGGGCTGGCCAGTACAGGCGCGAATGAACCGGCGCTGCTAATCTTAGGGACAGGTTCTTTGTATGACACGCCGGGCCCAGAAACTCGGCCCCGCAGAAGCGGAGAACCATCAGAATAGTAGTCCCCATGCGGGCCACGCATATGCGCCGGCACAATCTCTGTTCGGACCCTGCGGCATTCTTCCGGCTGCTGCTTCTGCTGTCCATTGCTTTGGCGTGCGGCCACGCACAGCAACCGGCGCGCCCCGCGCCGCCTCCGCCTGAGCCCCCGCCCCAGCAAAATGTTCCGGAACCGCCGCTGCAAAGCGGCTATACGATTCAGAGGAGCGTGGACCTGGTCGTGCTCCACGTGTCGGTAACCGACGAGCACGGGCAGTTTGTGCCAGGACTCAGAGAAGAGAATTTCCACGTATTCGAGGACGATTCCGAGCAGAAAATCTCCGTCTTGCGCCAGGAGGACGCGCCCGTCAGCATGGGTCTGCTGATCGATAACAGCGGCAGCATGGCGGACAAACGCGAAAAGGTGAACGCCGCGGCGCTCACGTTCGTCAAGACCAGCAATCCCGACGACGAGGTTTTCGTCGCGCACTTCAACGACAAGTACTATTTCGACCGCGAATTCACCAACGACGCCGGTGAATTGAAAAAGGCCCTGGAGCAAGCCGATCCCAGCAGCAGCACGGCCCTTTATGACGCGACTACCGTCTCACTGGACCATCTCAAGCGAGGCTATCTGGATAAGAAGGTGCTTCTGATCGTGAGCGACGGCGAAGATAACTCCAGCCATCGCAGCCTGGATGCGGCTCTGCAGGATGCGCAAAGATCCAGCGCTTTGATCTATGCCGTCGGATTGCTTCGAGAGGAAAAGCCGGAATCGGCAGAGCGCGACCGCCAAGCACTTCTGGCGTTGACTCGCGCCACAGGCGGCTCCGCTCTCTTCCCAGAAGATTTGGAGGATGTGGAGTCAACCTGCACTCAGATCGCTCGTGACATTCGCCACCAGTACACCCTGGCCTACTATCCCACGGACCCGCGGAAGGATGGCTCCTTTCGTTCCCTGCGCGTGCAGATTGTTCCTCCTCCCGGAAGCGGGACCATCTCCGCGCGAACTCGCACCGGCTATTACGCCCAGCGTGTTTCTTCCGGCAATTAAACTCCGCGAACCAACTCCCATTGAGCCTGAAAGGGAGAAGCCTTTCTGACTGGCAGTTGAGCTAAGCTGGAACCGCGTTTGACGTAGATTGGCTCTTATCGCGCTCACCCCAATCTCCCCGATTTGGCGACAAGTTGCGACCCGCGAGAAATCCTTGATAGAATCGCGCCAGCGTGAACTAGCACGTGCCAACCCATCCGGTGCAAATTTGGAGGCAAGTTATGAGCAATAGGCGGGTGACAGGTTTCCTCGTGAGTGTCGCGCTGCTGTCGATTTCAGGTTCGCTGTTTGCGCATCACGGGAATGCCGCGTACGACAACAAAACAGTCACCGTAAAGGGAACCGTGACCGCTTGGGTTTGGACCAATCCGCATACCTTCCTGAAGTTTGATGCCAAAGACGAAAAGGGCAACGTCGTACATTGGCTCGGCGAATGGAACGCGCCTTCCACCCTGATCAACTTTGGCATCACGGCGAAATCGTTCAAGGCTGGGGAGGAGGTCACTGTCACCATGACAGGGATGTCCAAGACAGGGCAGCCCGTCGGGCGCGTCACAAAAGTCATACTTCCCGATGGACAAGAGCTCAGCATGGGTAGCGAGCGCTGAAGGAGAGAATTTCGAAATGGCAAATCGCTTTGTGGCCGCGGCGATCCTGGTTGCAGTCCTCGCATTTACAGTCCTCGCATTTACAGTCCTCGCCTTCCCCGCTCTTACGCGCGCTCAAACAACTGATCGGCGAGAGTCGGGCAAGAATATACATCGTGACGGCTGGGACCGAATCGTCCCTCCAGCGCCGAAGGATCAGAAGTCAGAGCCCGCGCCCGTTCGCGACCTGACTGGCATCTGGGAGCCCACGCCGGGCTATCGGGACGGAGTCTTTGCCACCGGCCCGAGGGAATACCCGTCCGATAGCAAGCCCGAACATGAGTTACCTTTCACATCTTTGGGGCTGAAAACGTGGAAGGAACATAAACCCGGATTTGGGACCACAGCAGTTCCCATCGCGGAAAATAACGACCCATTTGACATCTGCGATCCAATCGGTTTCCCACGCCTCGAGCTTTTTAATCTACGAGCGCTCCAGATCTTTCAAACCAAGAGCCAGGTCGCCATTGTCTACCAGAATGATCAAGTCTGGCGCAACATCTGGATGGACGGGCGCGAGCTCCCCAAAGAGATCCTCGAGCCGCGGTGGTATGGATATTCCGTTGGCAAGTGGGTGGACGACTCCACGTTTGTGACGGAGACGGTGGGGTTGGATGAAAGGACGTGGATCGATAATGTCGGCCGCCCGCACAGCGATGAATTGAAGGTCACAGAAACCTGGCATCGCGTGAACCATGACATCTTAGAATTCACCATGACCGTTGATGACCCGAAGATGTACACCAAGCCATGGAATCCCCTGAATAAATTCCGCATGAGATTGCAGCCGGAGTGGTTCGATATTCGGGAGATGATCTGCTCGGCATCTGAGGCCCAGGAATATAACAAGACGGTGGCGGAACAAGCTGTCGCAGACAAAAATGCAAAGAAGAAATAGCCCTCGGTGACATAAAATGCGAAATCGTTATACAGGCGCGACGCTCGGCCTCATAACCGTAATGGCTTTTTCCTCCCTGGCCTGGGCCCAAGGCGGATACCGAAATACCGAATATGACAAGCTGAACATTGGCCGCGGTGGTCCCGCTCCCAAACGCGACTTCAGTGGTTCGTGGGCAGGACCTATAGCCATCGATCGAGAAGGCGTCGCACCGCCTTTAACGCCCCTGGGGCAAAAGCTAATGAGCGCGAATAAGCCCGAGCCGACGTTCCACATCTCAGGCACGAATGATCCTTATGCGAGGATGTGCGATCCCTTGGGCTTTCCTCGAAACATGGTCTTTGAATTAAGAGGAATTGCATTCGCGACGATGCCCGACCGGATCCTCGTGCTGAACCAATACCAGCGGGCTTGGCGCGAAATTTGGATGGATGGGCGAGAACTCCCCAAAAATGTAGGCGGCACGGCAAAAGACGCGCCCGATCCGAGGTATTACGGATACTCGGCCGGCCACTGGGAAGGCGACAATACGCTTGTGGTTGAAACCACCGGCTTGGACGACAAGACCTGGCTAACGCGCATGGGATATCCGCATACGATGGAAGCCCGCGTTCAGGAACGCTACACTCGCCCCGACCACAATGACTTGCAGCTCACGATTACCGTGGACGATCCCAAGATTTATACGAAACCCTTCGTGCTCGGCAGTGTGAATTTCAAGTGGGTGCCGGATCAGCAGCTCGCCGAGCAACTCTGCATTCCATCAGAGATGCTGCAGTATTTGAACCTCATTGGCGATCCCGCCGGTACCGGGGTTCCGCCCAGCAAATAACCGCACTCTAGATTTAACGCAGGGCTAGCGAATCCGGTGCAACGCTTTCGCCAGTGCGAATGCGAATCGATTCGACCGCGCACGCGGATCAAAACGGACGGAACTCGCGGCAGGGCGAATTTGACCTGACACCAGAAGCGGTGTGGTTATCTTGCAGATCAGGAGCGAATGATGCTAGTAGGACGGCTTTTCTGACTTGTCTTTGCTGTCCGCGTCTCCAAGTTGGCTATCTCTTAAGGTCGTCCCGTCAGAAAGAATGATCTTGTTGAGACGTCCTACCGGGTTGCCGGTCTTGGATTGGAAGGCGTAAACCGTGACGACGTCGCCGGATCTCAATGAGTTTTTAGTCCAACCAATAAGGCTGAGCGCCGACGGGCTGCCGGCTTCCGCCGCCCAATGAATGACGTTACCCTTATCATCCTTGACGTCGAACATGGCGATGGAGTGAGGGTTCGCCCATATGAATTTCGTTATCGTGGCTTCCTTCAGAACAACCACTTTTTGCGTGTCGTAGGTTGCGCTCCCGTGATGCGCAAATAGCGGAACACACGTCATCAGAAGACCAATGACCAAAGCTACCCGGATTCTAGTTGTTACCACTTCCCACCTCCTCTGGAATTCGGCCCCTGGAAACGGCTGGCCTGCATTGCGATGGATAGCCGCCCGGGCAGACCATTGACGTTTGCTCGCAACACTGGAGGCGGCGCATGAAGCACATTGAAGCACCGCAAGAACGGCACTGTCAAGCCGGGCTTCAGTCCTGAAACGGTGGAGATCTCTCTGGAATTGCGAAGTTCGAGGGAGCGATTTCACGCGCCCCCTCGAACCTGTCGTGCTGTTAGAAGGTTAACTTCAGTCCGAGCTGCATCACCCGGGCGCTTCCCGAGCCGATGAGGTTGTTGCCGGCTATGACGTCGGGCGTGCCCCCTCCGGTGCCGAACGCATTGGGCGCATTAAGGGCAGACCCACCATTCCCGAAATTCGATGCGCCGTACGGATTGGAGATGGTGGGGTGATTGAGTACATTGAACATCTCGAACCGGAACTGGGCACCGTATCGCTCTCTGAATTTGAAGTTCTTGAATACTGACAGATCCCAGTTTTTGAAGCCCGAGTCGCGGAAGATGTTCCGGCCCATAGTACCAAAGGTTCCCAGCGCAGGAGGAATGATCACGGCCCCGTTGGTCCCTACATAGCAGCCAAAGGCCACAAGCGTAGTGGCGTCGCGAGCGTCCTTCGCACACGTAGTAGCCTGGGCCTGGACCGCGGCGGAGGCAGGGTAAGGGTTAGCCAGAATGTTGCTGAATTGCACACAACTAGCGGTGCTGGCGTTAGCCTTCCCACCAACGACGGCAGGAGGACTAAAGCCGCTGCAAAAAGGAATACTAACTGAGCCCGACCTGAAGCCGTCAGGGCTTCCGAAAATATCCCAGCGATCGAAGTTTTCGCCGGTCCCGGAGTAATTATTGCCGCTGGGGAAGGAATCCCAAGCGTACCACGGTTGAGGGCTCTGATAGTTGACGATGGAGTTGATCTGCCAGGCTTCTAGCAACTGGGCAAAGCCCTTGATTCCAGGAATGTTGTACGTGGTTGTCAGAGTGAAGCGGTGCCGAATATCGAAGTCGCCGCTGGCGTACTCCGCCCCCGTATTCGTGCTGTCCTGGGGGCCCGGTCCAAAGCGATTCAGGGAGCCGTTGTCCAGGCCATGACCATAAGTGTAACCGGCAATGAAAGACAGCCCGTGAGAAGTCCGCTGGGTCAGCGTCGCCTGCAGGCTATTGTAGTTGGAACGGGCTTGGTTCGAAGCCCAGTTGATAAAGCCGAGGTAGGGGAATTTTTTGAAGAACGGGCGGGCTTCGTGCACGGCCTGGGAACTGAATGCGCCCGTCACGGGCGAAATGGCGCCGCCTGCGCAGGCATCAGCCACCTGCGCCGCCGTTAACGGCGAATTTATACACCATCCTGCGCCCAACGCGGTCTGATTGATGTCCCTAAAACCAAGCAGTCTTGAGCCGTGATTCCCGACATAGCTAACGTCCAGCGAGAGGTTGCTGCCGAACGAGTGCTGGATGCCCAAGTTCCAATTGGTAACGTGCGGGTCGCGTAGATTCGGGTCCACGCCCATGATGTCGCACGGGCCGGCGTCTAGGCCGATACCATCTCCGCAAGTCGCGGCGGAGGAGGGGAAAACCGTTACTTGGCTGGTACCGGCGGCGCAAGTCGCGGAGCTTGAGACGTCCCAGCAAAGTTGGTTGGGATTGAAATTGGCGGCTTGGAGGCGGATCGTACCGCCGGAGGTCGCGATGGGTGTGCAGGTACCCGCAGCTGCGCCAGACACACACCCGGTCGTTTGGAGCACGGCCCCCGTAGGCACGGCGGCGAGACTGGTTCCAGGGTCGTTCCTGAGGCCCGGTTGCCCGAGGAACGTTTCCAGGGCGAACGACGAGTAAATGATACTGAACCCGCCCCGGACCACGGTCGTCCCTTTACCAGTGACATCCCAGGCAAAACCCACGCGCGGCCCGAAGTCCTTGTGATAGGGATTCCACAAACTATCAATCGATTTGCCCTGCTGCACAATTCCCTTCGCCTGATCGAAGCTGCCGAACAGACCACTGGCCTCTTTCATCGGCGCGTGGTATTCGTAACGCAGGCCCAGATTGATGGTCAATTTCGGGCTGAAGCGCCAGTCATCCTGAATGTACCCTGCGTATTGCTTCCATTTCACCTGGACGGCCGCGGTGCCGTTGAGAAGTGATGCGCCGCCCGACACATTTCCGTCGAAGAAGTCTTCCAGGGTGTTGAAAATGATCGTGCCCCGGCCGTTGTTATAGGCGGCGTGATCGGCCTCGATGTTCATGAATTCGCCACCGAACTTGAGGGCGTGCTTGCCCTTCAAATACGAAACAGAGTCCGTAACATCGAAAACTGGGTTGGGGGAATAGTATGCGGGTCTGGTTAAGTGGGTGCCTAAGCCAAAGCCGCCTACGCTATTGATACTGATATTCGGCAGCCCGCCTACCAGCGGATTCGTCACGCCCGTGTTGAGGGGGTAGCCTTTGCCGTCGGCGAGCGTGCCGACGTCGACGTTGACGAAGTTGAAGTCCACGCGGTTGTAGCCAAACCGCAATTCGTTCACCGTGGTGGAGTTGGGGGTCCAAATCCAGTTTTCAACGGTCGTCCACGCGCGTATCGGAGCATTGTCCGTGAAAGCAGCATTCACGAAGCCATGATCTTCTCCGTTAGAGGTGTAGTTGCCGAGAAAGAACAATCCGTTGAGCGTGTGCTTGCTGTTGATGTGGTAGTCGATTTTCCCGATCCCATTGTCGCTGACATTGAGATTGGGGAAAGTGCTGAGGAAGTTCGTCGAAGCCCCCAGGTTCGGGTAGAGGCCGCCTGTGCACTTGGCGGTTGTGGCTGTTGGCTCGGTACAACCCAACAACTTCTCACTGACCGGGCTCCGCCGCACGCCCGCCACCTGGAGGGCCTGGATAGCATCCACCATGCTGGTGTCCGTCGATCCTGTCGACACGGTTGCAGGAACGGCAGTAACAAACGTGTTGCCGATGAGGGAACGCAGGCCCTCATAGCCGCCGAAGAAGAAGAGTTTGTCTTTCTTGATCGGCCCGCCAACCACGCCGCCGAACTGCTTCAACTGGGCGGTCGTCTTAGCACATACAGCCTTCTGGATGTCAGCTGGGGCGATGGGGGCAAGCTGGCACCCTCCACTGGCGTCGGGCGGGGGGTTGTAGAAGTTGCGCGCGTCCAAGGCGTCGCTGCGGCCAAAGGCGTACGCCGATCCGTGAAGCGTGTTGGTGCCCGATTTGATCCCGACATTCACCACGGCGCCGGGCTTCCAGCCCCACTCCGCCTTGGGATTTTCTTCGAGGTTGAATTCCTGGATGGCGTCCACAGGCAGGATCGTCGCCCCATCGCTGAACGGACTGGGCATATTGATCACAGGGCGGGCGTCAAAAAAATTGGCGTTCAGAATGCCGTCCACATTCCAGGCCACCTCATCGGGACGAATGTTGTTGGTACTCTGGCTCCATGGGCTGCCGCCCGGCTGGATCATCACGCCCGGGCGCAAGGCCACCAAGTTCTGGTAGTTGCGGCCATTCAAGGGCAGGTCGCTGATTTCCGCGTTGTTGATGGTGCCGCCCAGGGTGGCGTTGGTGGTTTCGACCATCGGGAGTTGCTCCGTGACGGTGAGCGTTTGCGTCTGCTCGCCGGGCTGGAGTGTCAAGTCCACGCGAGGCTCCTTGCCGACCTCGAGGATAACGTTCTGGCGCTCCACGGTCCTGAAACCTTTGGACTCAGCGCGAACGGTATATTTTCCGGGAACCAGGTTGGGAGCGTTGTACTCCCCGGCGTCATCCGTAGTCAGAGTTCGCGAGACACCCCTATCTACGTCTGTAACTGTGACCATGGCGCCAGCTATCACGCCGCCGCTTTGGTCTGTAACGCTTCCGAGAATACGGCCGTAACTGCCCTGCGAGAAGAGAGGAAGGCAGATCAAAAGCACGCCTAGTGCCGCACCCAACGACACCGCAGCTTTTCTAATCCAGAGACAAATATAAGCTGGGAGCCCTAAATTTAAGGAACTCATCAAAAGCACCCCCTTTTTGAAACGTCCCCATGCCAAAAAGTTAGAAAGGCCCAACAACCCCAGGGATAGGTCCCGATGGCGCGAACTCTATCGAGGTTGGTATCAGAAAGTCAAGAGCCTATGTCGTGAAACGACTAGATCGCATGAATGCTTACAAGATACTTCCAAGTCGCTTACAGGTTTCACCTGAGATGCCGACAGCCGCCGCAAGTGCCTCACACTTTTGCCCTGGGCAATGGCACACTTGACCTCACGGACTGCCTCCCTTCTGCTTGCCTTCCTTTTCAATGGATTTTTTAATCCGGACTGCCGGCGTTATGATGGGCGCGTATTCTCTGGTGCATCGAGGTCCAAATGTCTAATTCCAGCCGCCGCGAATTCACGAAAAAATCCCTGCTGTTCGCGTTGGGTCCCGTCGCGGCGGAAAACGCTTTTTTCTCTTCTCCTCTATCGGCCGCGCCCGCGGAACCTCAGGGATCCGGCAGCGATTTTTTCCAAGGTTTCAAGCACGAGCAAATCCAGACGGCGGGCGCGACGATCAACGTCGTGTACGGCGGCAAGGGCTCGCCGCTGTTGCTTTTGCACGGCATCCCGGAAACCCATGTGCTTTGGCGCAAAGTGGCGCCGGTGCTGGCGCAAACTTTCACTTTAGTGATTGCGGACCTTCGCGGCTATGGCGATAGCAGCAAGCCTCCCGGCGGCGCGGATCACTTCGGCTATTCCAAGCGAGCCATGGCTCAGGACCAGGTGGAAGTGATGGAGCACCTGGGATTTCGCAAATTTGCGGTGGTGGGACACGATCGCGGGGGCCGCGTCGCCCATCGCATGGCCCTGGATCACGCGGAGCGCCTCAGCAAGCTGGTCATTCTCGACATTGTGCCCACCTATAAGTGCTATCAGAATGTGACCAAGGACTTCGCCACCGTCTTTTTCCACTGGTTCCTGCTCGTTCAGCCGCCTCCATTTCCTGAAACGATGCTCGGAAATAGCGCCGAACTTTTCCTCAAAACAATGTTGTTTCGTCTTGGCGGCGAAGAGCCGGGCAAAGACATTCCTCAATGGGTCGGCCAGCCTGCTTACAACGACTATCTGCGCTGCTTCCGCGACCCGGCCGCGATCCGGGCTCTCTGTGAAGATTACCGTGCGGCCGCATCCATCGATTTGGCACACGACGCAGCGGACCTGAATAAGAAAATCCAATGTCCGCTTCTCGTCCTTTGGTCCGAGAAAGGCCCTTTCCACCGCATGTACGACGTCCTGCAGACTTGGAGAGAGCGCGCGAACCAGGCAAGCGGTAAGGCCCTCGCTGCCGGCCATTTTCTTCCGGAGCAAATTCCGGAGCAATTGATCAGCGAAATCAAACCGTTCCTGACGGCTTGATTTAGCGCCGAGGATCTGCGTCCGAGCTGATCTTCGCGCGCAAAAGCGGAAGAGCGCGGGCTAAGGAGAACCGAATTCTCGACGCGTGGTTTTCACAACTTTGTACCGCCGCCTTAGCGCAACCGTATTAGTCCAGAGTTGCGTCCGACTTGATGGATGGGTATATACTCTCAGCCACAGGAAGGCCCAAAACTAAGTCCCGAGGTGACCTATGCCAACACTAGGCCCAAGTTATCGTGGCTTGCGCGTACTTCTGGTCTCACTCGCCGCTGGCGTGGCTCTCTTTTTGGTCGGCGCGATGGCGTGGTTAGCCGTCGCCAACGCCGCGCCCAAGCCGAAGCCAGCCGCCGATGCCGATAAAGACAAAGCCGCCGTAGACGATCTCCAGCGCTCTCTGCGCCTGGATACTTATCGGATTGAGGGCGATAGCGGCGCGGCGCGCGGCGAAGTGATCTACGCCTTCAAGTGCTGGATGTGTCACAACCAATACACCAAGAGCGCCCCTTACTTGGCCGATCTTTATAAGCGGCCCACGCTGGTTTCCGGCTCCCCCGTTACCGACGAAAACGTCGCCGCCAAAATCAAAGAGGGCGGTCCCCTCATGCCGTCAAATAGCCACAACCTGTCCGACTCCGACGTGGCGGACCTGGCGGCCTATATTCGCTCCGGCAAATGCTGCGTCGAGGGCGAAAATCCGCCCATGAATCCTTGGTATAAGGCTGAGACGCACAAGTGGCCGGTGCAAAGCGGGCTCACCGGCGGCGCCACCGGAATGGTGAAGATCAAGAACGGAGATTCTCCCGAGGGTGTAGGCATCCAGCTCATCGCCCCGAACGGCGTCCGAACCACGGTATATACCAACGGTGACGGCAAATTCGAATTCCCCAAGATGCAATCAGGCTCCTACACCCTGCGGATTCCCTCGCCCGTGCCCTTCAAGCCTTACGTGCGCGATGCGGTTTCCATCGAGGGCGCGACGAAACTCGACGACATCGTGCTGGAAAGGGTCGCCGATTCAGACGATCTGCCGGCCTCGCCGGTGCTCGAATCCCAACTCAGCGGCGCGGAGATCCTCTGGAACGTTCAGGGCACAGCAGAAGAAAAAGCCATGCTGCAGAAAAACTGCTCCGGCTGCCACTCCTGGCAGCAGATTTTCCGGAATCGCTTTGACGAACGCAGTTGGGGTCTGATCGTTGACCGCATGATGCATTTTACCGGCACTGCCATTGCCGTTCGCAACAAACCCATGAACGCCCCGGACCCCGAAGCCGCAATGCTCACCAAGTTTCTCACCAGGGTCCGCGGTCCGGAATCGCAGGATATGCCGCTGCGCGTCTTCCCGCGCCCCAGAGGCGAGTCGACAAGAGTCGTGGTTACCGAATACGAGTTGCCGCGGAATTTGTTGATGCTCCACGATGCTGCGCTCGATGCACAGGGCAACGTTTGGTACACCAGCCATAAGACTCGCTACGTCGGCAAACTCGACCCAAAGACCGGCATTGTTACGGACTACACCATTCCGTTGACGCCCGGCTCTATGCCCGGTACGCATCACGCCGTCATAGATAAGAACGGAATCGCCTGGATCTCGGAAAACTGGGCGCATCAGCTCAATCGCCTCGATCCCAAGACAGGCGACGTGAAGCAAGTCCTCATTGCCAGTCACACTCCCATTAATGCACCCAGTTTCGGAAATTTCACCCTGGACTCGGAGGGCTTCGTTTGGGATGCCCGTGAGAACAGGATTGTGAAGATGGATCCGAACACCGCTAAGGTCCTGCAGGAATGGCCGCTTCAGGCAAACAGCAGCTACGACAATACCATCTCTTACGATGGAAAATATTGGGGCGGCAGCGGGCCGGCCAACTGGGGCAATACCGTCGAAATGCTGGAGATTCAAACCGGGAAGCTACTGAACCTGAATAGCGGCGCGCACATGATGACCGCGAAACGCGGCGGCTTTGACCCCTTCGGAAACACTTGGTGGGGCGGCGCTGATGGCTCGCTGATCGAACTCAATGCCAAGGCGCAACGCATCGACGAATACACACCGCCGACTGCCCCCGCTCCCTACACCGATTTCTACGAAGCTATGCCGGACAAGAATGGTGAGGTGTGGGCAGGCGTACTGCACGGGCAGCAGATGCTTCGGTTCAACCCCAAGACCAGTCATTGGACCGTCTATCAGATGCCGGAGCCGTACTCCTATGACCGGAGAACCGTAATCGACACTTCCACAAAGCCGGCAACGGTTTGGTACGTGGACTACAATGGCTATCTCGTCCGCGTTCAACCGTTAGATTGATTCTCGCTGCGATTTCGCGGCGGCGAGATTGCCTTGTTCTCAGAAGAGTGCGGCGAGCGCTGTAAGGGGCCGAGAGTTGGCGGCGCAAAACTGGCGGCCAAGGGCGGCTTCGAAGCCGGTCAAACTGCAAAGGCCCGCTCGGGCCGCCGTGTGCAGTCACTCCCAATCAGGGCCATGGCCGCCTACATTTTTTTTTTTGATGAGTTAACCGGCAGCGCGTGCGCGCAAGCGAGCCATCCAGTGAGATTTCCCGCGCGCGCTGTGCTTCCTCAAGGTCATTGTGGTACGATGCGGGAACCATCCCTCTAAAAGGAGGTTTGTATGAAGCGTTCAATCCTGGCAGCACTCGTCCTGTCATGCACGCTGGCATTCGCGTTGGGCGTTCTGGCGCAACAGGCAGCCCCCAAGGAGCACAGCATGACCGGCTGTTTGAAGGCAGGCGACGAACCCAACAGCTATATGCTGACCGATGTAGATAAAGTAGAGACGGTCGGCATCGTTTCCTCGACGGCCAACCTGAAACCCCACGTAGGTCACAAGATCGAGGTTACCGGCATGGCCGTTCCCGCAAAAGAAGCCGAGGCCGAGAAGGGTGTGCCCAAGGCGAAACACTATATGAAGTTGACGGCCATCAAGATGGTCTCAACAACCTGTCCGTAATGGTTGTTGCAAAAAACTAAGCCTCTAGGCCCGGCATTCCAAAAAGTATCGGTTCAAGGCTTATTGCGGGTGCCATTTTTTTTCTACCTCGCTGCTCCTGCCAAATCAGTGGCCGCGAGCGATGCGGGTGGCGGGAGGCTCGATGACTCTGCGTCATCGATTGGCGGGTAAGTGTCTTCGCCAGACGCAAGTGTAAACTGATGCGCACATTCGAAGTGATTTTCTTAATGATCACTCCGCGCACGATGCCCGCCTCAGAATTCCATTGAACGTGGTCACCGCGTTTAAATGTTTTTGGCATCGTCACGCCTGCGCCGTTTCGGGCGCCGAAGGCGCGTGGCAGAGCAGGGAATGCAAAGTGACCAGCGTGAGCCCGCCGGAGATGACCGGCTGCTGCACGAGCAGCTTCGCTACGAGCGGCATGGTCTGAAGCACTTCGGGCGAAACAAAAAGCCCGCCCAAACCCACTAGAACAGCAAGGCCCGCGGCGGCAAACTGCCGGTCGTCCCACTCTACCTTCGAGAGCATCTGCACCCCGTGCATGAAGACCACGCCAAACAGCAGCGTAACAGCGGCCGAGACCACTGCTTGCGGCACCAGCACCAGCAACATGTCGAATTTGATGAAGCCGCCCAGTGCGATGAGGATCACGCCGGCCGCGAGTGTCGCAAAGCGCGAGCCTACGCGCGTCGTCCGAAGCATGCCCATATTGTCGGGGTAAACGATGGTGCTGAACCCGCCGACAATCCCCGCAAGCACGGACCCGATCGCCACGGCAAAGATACCCTGCGACATGCGTTCCGCGGAGAGCCTCTCATTTCCCCACTGCCCCACCATCTCGTACATCGCCATCGAGCCCATGCCCGCCGGAATCAAAACCAGCAAGAACACGATGACCAACTCGGGCTGCACCGAAAATCCGAACGGGAACCATTGCGGCGCCACCAGCAGGGGCGCGTTGGCGACCAAACTGAACGAGATCGGCCGCAGAATCGCGTAGCAGGCGGTGCCGGCCGCGAGACCAATCAAAATCGCACCCCGTCGCAGATACCTTCCGCCCCATACGGTGATGCCCACCAGCACCGCCACAGCAATCAACCCGCCGAGAATATTCACCAGCGGAAAACCCGGGCTGGAAGGTACGCCGATCCAGTTGGGCAATGCGACGTCTGCCACCTGAATAATCGTAAGCATTACAATGATTCCGGATATGATCGGCGCGCGCAAAAAACGTGCGAACAAACCGATGAAGCTCAATCGGCGGATGGGCACGCTCAAGAAACACCAGATCAACGAAGCCACAAAAAACGATCCGTAGGCGGCGCCGAGCCCGCCGCTTTGCATATGGCCAACTGCAAGCAGCGCGGCAAAGTTACCGGCATACGTCCCCTGCACCACCGGAAGCCGAAGCAACCACACGGATTGCAAAACGGTGATAAAGCCGCAAACCACAAAGCTCATGCCATAGAGGTAGGCAATGCGCTCCGCCGGCAAGTTGAACGATCGGCCCAGCAGGCTCGGAAACACAAACATCCCCGTCATGCCGAAGACGTGCTGCAGCCCCAGCATCAGCAACTGTCCCAAGGGCAGCCGGTCATTGATACCGACGTCGAAGGCCGCACGGCTGGTCATTTCATTCGTCGACATATTTCTGACAGAAGCTGCTAGGCCTCCAGGCTCCGCGCCTCGACGCCCTCTGTGAAAATTAAGCCATCTTCGATTCTTGAGAAAAGGGGATTCTTGAAAAAAGGTGGCGGCCCCGGGGAGGGTCGAACTCCCAACCTCCTGCTTCGTAGGCAGGCGCTCTATCCAGTTGAGCTACGGGACCGGCAGTTTTTTCGACTATAACACCATATTTCTCGAAACACGAAAGGCCGGCCGGAGCTTACAGCAAGCTCCGGCCGGCCTGCCCCACAAAGTCGCGAGCGCGGGATGTGCAGTTCGGTTAGCTTTTTTAGCTAGGACGCCGGCTTGTTTTTCAGGCGCTGACGGGCGATACGATCCGGGCGGGCTCCATGAAGCTGCGGCCACGCCGTTCCGGCCCCAAGGCCACGGCAATAGCCAAAACCACAATGGTAAAGATCTCGAATCCGGCCAGGGCCCAGCTGTAGCCCAGGCGCTTGCTTAGACCATATTCGGCCACCGGGGTGCGCGCGGCGAGCACAATTCCCATCTGGTAGGCGAGGCCGGGAACCAGGCCGCGCGTGGCATCGGCCGAAAGCTCGCTCAGGTGCGCCGGGATAATTCCCCAAGCGCCCTGCACGCCTACTTGCATCAGAAAGGCGCCGGCCGCCAGCGCTCTCAGTGATCCGCCGAAGGCCCACAGCGGAATGACGGCCAGGGAAAGAAGCAGCGCGCCGATCAGGCTGAGCCGGCGTCCTACTGTGTTCGAGAGTTGGCCAAAAATGATTCCGCCGAGCATCGCGCCGATATTTCCCAGGATCACGATGTAGGAAACGATGGCCACGCCGGTGTGATGCTGCGATTGCAGGAAGTCCGGATAAAGGTCTTGCGTGCCGTGTGAGAGGAACATCATGAAGGTCATCAGCAAGAGGAGATAGAGGCAGAGCTTCCATTGCTGGCCGACAGCTCGCAAGACGGCGCTTGTGGAGGGCGCACGATGATGCCGCCAAGCCTCCGACTCCGGCACTTTGGCGCTAATGTAAAATGCGAGCAAAGCGGGCACGCCGCCGAGCCAAAACATAGGTCTCCAGCCCCAAGCCGGAAAGGCGAAGCGGTAGGCCAGCGCGGCGAGCAGATATCCCACCGCGTAGCCATTTTGCAAAATACCGCTCAGCATGCCGCGCCAGCGGCTGGAGGTCGCCTCCATCACCAGCGATGTGCCCACGCCCCATTCGCCGCCCATGCCGATGCCGTAAAGAATGCGCAGGAACAGGAAGACCGCGTAGTTCGGCGCAAAGCCGCAGAGGAGCTCGATGACCGAAAAGAAGACGATGTTGGCGATCAGCGGAATGCGGCGTCCGTAGCGGTCCGTCAGCAGGCCAAAAATAAAGGCGCCCACAGGACGCATGAGCAGCGTCCAGGAGAGCGTCGCTACGATGGCTGCTTTCGAGACGTGAAACTGCGCGGCGAGGGAATCAAACAGGAAAACCACAACAAAAAAATCGAAAGCGTCCAGCGTCCAGCCGAGAAATCCAGCGGCCACGGAGTGGAACTGACCACTACGGCCGGCGCTCTGTGCGGCAGGCATGGGGATTTGCCGCCCCAGTGTGTGCCGACGCCCGACCAGGTGTCAACTCATTCCCGGCGAACTCGGTCACCCGCCCCGCGGCAGCGCGGAGCTAGGCTAAAAAGCCGCGGAAAAAAGGAAGCCCCGGATCGGTAGGGGGAACCGAGCCCGGGGCCGTGGGGGATGTGCTGGGCCGGAAGAAAATCGCCTGATCGTTCAGACCATCATCATTCTAGAAACTGCTTGCGCCGCCGGTCTCTGCCACCAATCGGCAGAGCCGGTAGAGTTCCGCATAAGTGAAGACAAGTTCCGCGCCGCCATTTTCAACGTCCCGATGGCCTATTCCCGCTTGCACAGAAAGCCGGCGCAATTTTTGCGTGCTCAGGCCCAGCAGAGCGGCCGCGCGGCTTTCATTTACCTTGCCTTGTGTTCGCGGACGCGATTCCATCGCTTGTGCCTGCATGGCGCCTCGTCCTTAATTGACCAGAATTCGTGTCCAGCGATCCTGCTCCACCGCCAGGATCATGCTCTTGTAAATATCGATGTCCCAGGCTTGCTCGACGCGGAAGCGGATGAAATCGTCGCTCTCATCGACGATCATCCCGCGCAGCGGCACGCGTACATCCGCTGCCGCTAACTGCAGAATCACGGGCTGGCCGATCCAAACTGCGTATGCGCTTTGCATGTGCCCCCCTTCGCAGTTCCTGGAAGCTCGTAAACGCAGCTGACATTCTCGGTAGCAGGGGCGTCACGGCCAATGGTACGGGGGCGTCATCCTAATGAGACAAAGGTACTGTTGGTTGATCCGGCACACGTTTTCCTGTTGTTCCACTGCGCCGGTACTTTGGGTGGATTGTCCCGATACTCCGGCGCAACGCATCATGCACGCATGCGGACGCGATCCATGCCGAGGAAGCCTAGGGCGAAAAGGTCGCTCCGCGGATGCCCAAAATGCTGCCCGGCATCCGGGATGCACAAATGATCTCCGCAGCGCGCCTTCTCTCCGTTATTGCCATGCTCAACCTCTGCTGGCTGGAATGTGCGCAAAATCCAGCCGTTTTCTGCTACCGTATTGGCTGGGACCTGCTGGCCCCTCTCTGTCAGTCGCGGCGCGGCGGGAACCTGCCGCCGTCATGCTCGAGCTAATCCGCAACCTTCTGCATAACCTATACAACGTACAGGGACTTATCCAGTGGGGAGGAACCCTGCTGGTTTGCGCCATAGTTTTCGCGGAAACCGGGCTATTTGTGGGCTTTTTCCTGCCAGGCGATTCGCTCTTGGTTACGGCAGGGGTGTTTAGCGCGGCCGGAGCGCTGAAAATCGGCTCTCTCTCCCTGCTGGTCACCCTCTGTGCGATTGCCGGCGATCAGCTTGGCTATTGGATCGGGCGGCGCGCAGGGCAGGCACTTTATCGCCGCCCGGATTCCGCCTTTTTCAAGCGCCGCCATTTGGAGCGCGCTCACGACTTTTACGAGAAATACGGGGGGAAAACAGTGATCCTTGCGCGCTTCATGCCCATCGTGCGCACATTCTGTCCTCTCGTGGCCGGAGCCGCGCAGATGCGTTATATCCGTTACCTATCGTTTGATATCTTAGGCGGGTGTTGCTGGGGTGCCGGCCTAGTATTGGGAGGTTATTTTCTGGGCTCGGTGGTTCCGAACATCAGCCAGCGCATCCACTGGGTCATCGCGGTGGTGGTGATCCTGTCCTTTCTCCCCGCCATGATTGGCGCCATCCGTTCGCGCTCGCGCCGAATCTCTAAACCGGACGCTGTTCCGCTTGGCCCATCGACACAGGGATAGGCTCGAACTCGCGAAGGGATCGGCCGCTCCGGTAGCCGAGCGCATCCCTTCAGTTCCAAAGGCCGTGATCTTCGATATCGGCCGCGTGATCGTGCGCTTGGACGCCAAGCGCGCATTTACGCCTATCGCCGCCGCCATGCATAGGGGCATCACTCAATCAGCTAAGCGCCTTTCCGCGGAAGATGCTTGGGAACTCATTCGCGCCGACCAGCGCTGGCGGGACTGGCAGGAAGGTCGCATCTCTCCACCCGAATGGCATCAGCATCTCATGAGCCGCCTGAAGCTCTCGTTGAGCTATGCGGAATTCCGGGATGCGTGGAGTCGGGTCCTCGATCCAGAACTGATCCTTGGCGAGAGTCTCTTCGACCAGCTCGGCGCCCGTTGTCAGCTCGCACTCCTTTCCAATACCGATCCAATTCACGTCGAATGCCTAGAGCAGCGCTTCACTTTCGGGCGTCACTTTCCTGTCCGCATCTATTCGTGCAGGGTAGGAACGAGCAAGCCCTCCCCCGGAATTTACCGAGCGGCCCTAGAATCGTTGGGTGTTGCGGCGCAAGAATCCCTGTATGTCGATGATATCCAAGAATTTGTGGATGCAGCACGGCAGGTAGGCCTAGACGCCATTCGCTTTCAAACGCGCGAATTATTGGAAGCCGAACTCCGGCGGAGGCATCTGTTCTGAAGTACAGGCGGCCTGACCTGGCCATAGGGGTAAACCCTTAATCTTCAACGCCTCGGGTTGACGAAGACAAAGTGAAAACTACGAAATTGCGTAAAGATTTCTGGTATTAGTACTCGCTCGGCCTCGCCCGCGATCTGGGCTTCTTAATCACAAGCCCCCCATTTGTTTGAGTCTAGCTGGGCCATGAACCGCTCTTAAACTTGGCGCTCTACGTGCTTGAGTGAGTCTGGGCATAGCCCAGGGCGAGGACAGTCTAACGGGGAGAAAGGCTAATGATCGATAATTCGGATCAGGTTGTAGAGGGAAATCACGGGATACAAGGGTGGGTAACCGCGGCGATCGTGATTCTGGCGATCATCTCGATCGCGGGGCTGGGATTGGCCTGGCACAACTCCACGGAGTTGCAGCAGGCACAACAGGCCTTTAGCGGGCAGATGAAGACGGCCGCGGATAACAGCAGCCAGCAAGTGGCCGCGCTGGAACAGAAGCTGACACAAGCAAACGCTACGAGCAACGGCTTGCAAAGCGATCTCGGAGTCGTGGAGAAGAGACTGCGGGTAACTCAGAGTGATCTGAAGAAAGCCCGCGATGAAGAGGCCAAGATTAAAGAGGAAGACGCGCAAAAGCTGGCCCAGATGGACACAGACGTAAAGAGTCAGCTCGCCACCAAGGCTAGTGCGGATGACCTGAACGCCGTAAATGGCAGCGTCAATAACGTCAAGACGGATCTCGAGGGCACCAAGAGCGACCTGAAGATGGCGCGCAGCGAGTTGGGCACTTTGATCGCTCGCAATCACGAGGAAATCGACGTGCTCCGCCGCATGGGTGAGCGAGACTACGTTGAGTTCACCCTCTCGGGCAAAAACAAGCCGCAGAAGGTCGGAAGCATCACCGTCGAACTGCGCTCGGTGGATACAAAGAAGAACAAGTTTACGGTCGCCTTGACTGTGGACGATACTCGCACCGAGAAGAGAGATCGCACGGTGGACGAGCCGGTGGTTTTCTATCCGCGCGGCTCGCATCAAGCCGACGAATTTGTGGTGAATTCCGTGGCCAAGGACAAGATCAGCGGCTATATCAGCATGCCGAAGAACCCGTCGGCAACGACTGCAGCTGCATCCGGCGGCTAAAGTCTCCATCTCAAGGTAACGCACAAAAAATGGCGGCGAGATGAAAGCTCGCCGCCATTTTTCTTTTCGGATGACTCCTGGGCGGCCGCGCTAAACTTCCTCACTGCATGCTAGCGCCCCGCGTAATCATCTTCACGCCAGCCAACCTGCTCGGTTCCGGGGCTGGCCTCGCGAAGCCTGCCTCAGAGGCACTGATGGAGATCGAGAGGCGTAATATCCCGCTGGTGCTCTCTACGAATGGCACGCGTGCACAGCTCGAACCCCTTCGGCGAAAGCTCGGGCATGCTCATCCTTTCGTTACCGAAGGGGGCGGCGGGCTTTTCCTCCCCGATGGATACTTTGCCCTGCGCCTAGAAGGCGCCAAGCGGGTGGGGCGCTATTTGTGCGTTCCCTTCGGCCGCTCCTCCCAGGAAGCCGCCGCGGCGGTGGAAGATATTGCCAGGCAGACAGGGGCGGAGGTCGTTCGCTATTCAGAAATGAGCAGGCGCGAAATTGCCCGCAATGGCGGAATGACCGAACGCGATGCCGAAGCATCCCGCCAAAGGGAATTCAGTGAACGGTTCTTCTTCGCGGGAAATGCAGATTTAGCAGCTCCGGCATTTGAAAAGACGGCCGGGGAGCACCATTGGCAAATTCGGCGTTACGAGCCGTTTGGGGAGCTTTGCTCCGGCAACGACGAAGGTAAGGCTCTCCGCTATCTAATGCGACTGTACCGGGAAGCGCTCCGGTCGCGTGTGCGATCCGTGGCGATCGGCAAGTCCGCCGAAGACTTGTCTTTGCTAGTGGCCAGCGATCAAGCCTTCATCTTGCCCTTAAGCTCCGGCCGCTTCGATGAGAATCTAGCCTCAAAAGTGCCGAATGCCGCCAGAATCGATGTCCCTGGCACGTCAGGTTGGAATCAAACAGTTCTGAGCGTTCTGAGCCGCGAGTGAACGGCATGCGGATTTTTAGACCAACTGATGGGACAAAGAGCGATTTTTTTGCGCTCCCAGACGAACTGCTCGCCGCAGGCTGCACCTAAGCACCACATATTATGGTGCTTGCAGTGGCAGCGGGATTGTTCTGCCCTGGAAGAGAAATTGCCTCTCCTAGCATAGGGCAGACGTGTGAAATTTCTTCGTCGCTTACGGGTCCCGGCATCGGAATCGCAGCTCGCGATAACACTTGCAGTTTCATTGCTCATGATGGCTGCAATGCTGGTCTGCTTGCTCTGGCAAGCCAACGTCATAGCTTTCCAACAGGAGCTCATCCGTTCGCTTTGGAGTTGGAAAAACGGCGGCTAAGTCTCTCCGCAGTGGCTGCACTGGAAATCAAGCCTGAAAGTCATTGGCCAAAAACGGCAACGGGAGCCTGGCGGCTCCCGTTGCTTTACTTTTTTTTGAGCGCGGCAGACTTGATAAGGCTGCCGGCTTAAAGCACCGCAGCAGCGGTGCCGTTTAAGCTTGCTAGTGTTCTAAAGCCGGTGGATTCATTCTCCCTCCGCTCTAGAGCCTAACCCCTTTTTAACGCCGTTTGCGAGCAAGCGCAAGAAAAAGATCAAGGGCAAATTGACTGTCGGTTTGCCCGAGGCCTATTTAACGAAGACTCCTTCGCGCAATTGATCGCGGCTTACGAAGGTCTTGGAGGTGCGAAACTTCTCGAAAAGCTCTTGTATCTCGCGATTCTGAAAGACATGCCGTGGTTGAACCAAGGCGGGCACCGGAACCACTTCCAGGGTGTGCGCATCCAGAACGCGGTAGCGCTGAAACTTTTCCGGCGGGCGGGTATGGAAAATAGCCAGGACCGCTCCGCCGTCGCGGGTGAGGGAGGTGATGCGGGACAAGAATCGCTGAGCGGCCTCCCGATCCATGTAGTCCAGAACATCCCACAGCAGGATGGCATCGAAGCTATCTACGGGATAGCGAAGGTTGGACGCGAGGAAGCGGTCCGCCCGAGCTGCCGGCGACATATCGGGTGGCGGGGTGCCAACGGGGAGCGACAGGACACGCTGTGAATCCTGCTCCAGGAATGCTCCCCAAGCGGCGAACAAATCTTCCGTGTAGACCTTGAAGTTGCGTTCTATGAAGAACGTAACGGTAGCCTGGGAAACTGCGCCCAGATCAAGAAGATTCCCTCTGCCAATGTCATCGATCTGCCAGAGGAATTCCTTTAGCCCGTTGGAGAATCGGCCTGAACTCGGTTCACCTGTACTTCCAGGCACGACCTTGGGAGCGTGTAAGGGAACAGGCGGAACGCGAAGGCTGCGGCCGTAGGCCGGACGCACAGTCGGCGTATTTGTGCTCTCCAGGGAATTTACGGGTCGAAGCTTGTTGATGAAGCTCATACGTGCACCCGAGAGATCCCTTCTGCCACTGGAACCTGAACCTTTTTGTCTGGCGCCGGGCGAGGCCGCTCTTCTTTCTCGAGGTTCACCCGCAAACCGTGTACTTCTGCCCCTTCTTCAATCGAGATCAGCGGGGTGCTAATCGGGCCAATCACTCTGCCCGTGGCGGCGATTCGAACTCGATTGTGTGCCCTGATGTTTCCCTTGACTTCTCCGCGCACGACGACTTCCTGTGCCTCGATCTCCGCCGTAACGCGGCTCTCGGGCCCGATGGTCAGTTTGCCCCCATGGAGGCGAATTTTGCCGTGTACCTCGCCGTCGATGAAGAGATCTTCCCGGCCGGTAATCTCGCCTTCGACGGTAAGCAAGCGTGTCAGGCGGCCCGGGGTAGAAGAGCTGAGTAGCGACGCCGCTGCGGGCGTATTCTGATCCAGCGGAGAAGTTTGCGGCACCTCGGTCATCGGTGTTGATTTCGTCTGTGCAGGCAGAGAAGGAGCTTGGGGCTGATCCTGCTTTCGCCACATAAGCGCCTCCTTGCAGGCGGTCAAATACTAGTTAAGCCGCGGAATTTACTTCTTGGCTGGGGACGACGACTATAGTACAGGATTTTACCGATGTAAACGAAAAAGCGCCTGTTATTCGGGTTTCTAGGTGACCTGGCAGTCAATAAGCCCCGGGAGATAGCCCATCCGTGCAGCCCCCGACGAAGACGATTCCGGCTGTGGGTGACGCAGTTCCCAGACGGCCACAAGATAACCAACAGTTTCGAGGAAAAATGCCTTCCTGCCTTGTCGCGATTCCCACCAAGTCGCAGGTTCGAATTCGGAGTCGGGAGCGCCGGCCACCTCTAAGCTGACGCCGGCTGGCAACACTCTGCGAAAGATATACCGGGCGCGGCGCGTGTGATAATTCGACGTCACCAAAAGGATTCGGCGCCAGCCCTTTTCAGCTATCAGAACTCGCAGGCCCTCGGCTTCCTCACGGGTATCATCGGCCCGATGGGAGAAGCGCACGATTGCCGTTGCGGGCACGCCACGGGACTGCAAATCTCGCGCCATAAAATCCGCGACCGAGGCATAGGGCCGGAGCATGCGGCCGCTGGCTACGACTTGGGGAGCCCATCCAGTGTGAAAGAGCGCCGCCGCCTCCGCCGACCGATCAGCGGTAAAGTTGTCATCCCCAAGGACGACAATGACGTCGGCAGGTTCAATGCGGTCCTGCACAATCCAAAATCCGGCGGCGGCCCGCAACAAGGGATACCGCGCAACATAGACCATACCTGCAAGTCCGCAGAGCACCAGGAGGCCCAGCAGGCGGAAGATGATGCCGCCCTGCTGGCCGCTCATCATGCTTTTAAATCAGGGGCGTTTGGATCCAGCTGACGAAGCCGCTCGGCAGCTTGCTCGGGCAGGAGCGCGTTGAAGTACACTTCTTTGATGCTATAGGATTTGCTGCTCTGCTCGACGATGGGAAGTATTTCGATATGCCAATGGAAATCGTCGGCCAATGTGCCCCAATACGAGGCAAGCTCCCCCTTCGGATGAATCGTATTGGGCGCCGTATGGACCACCAAGTGATAGGATCCCGAAACCTGCGTCAGGCGACGCAGTGTGCGGCCGAGTAGCGCGGCCAGATGCCTCATGTTCGCGCCAGGCTTGGGTTGTTCAAATAGATGGCTGTGTTTGCGCCAGATCAGCCAGACTTCAAACGGCACGCGCGAAGCATAAGGACAAAAAGCAATGTAATCGCCCTGCGAATCGACGATGCGCCGGCCCTGCCTTTGCTCCTGACGCAGAATGTCGCAGAAAACACATCGCTCTTTTTCTGCGAACCAGGCCATGGCGGAGCGAAGCTCGTAGAGAACGCGGCGGGGCACAAACGTGGTCGCGGTCACCTGGGAATGCGGGTGCTCCCATTCCCCGCCCGATAATTTGCCCTTGTTTTCGAATACCGTGACGTATTTGAAGCGCAAATCCCGCTTCAAATCGGTCAGGCGCAGCGCGTAAGCCTCTAACACGCGCTCGATCTGTTCGTCGCTCATGCGCGCCAAAGTCAGCTGATGATCGGGCGATTCTATGATGATTTCGTGGGCACCCAGCGGCCGCATCCGATCGTAAATTCCGTCGGGCATCCGACCGGGCTCGCCTTCAATGCGATAAAGCGGCTGAAAGTGAGGGATCACACGGACTTGCGCCGACCCGTTCGCGGGCAATTCCAACAAAGGCTTTATGCCGTCCGCATGATTGGGGCAGAGAGGGCAAGCATCCTGAGCGAGAGAGTCCTCACGATATCCCACACGCACCCAACTGCGAGTGATCGGGTCCTTACGAAGTTCCATACGGGAATTGCAGGCCGCGTGAAATGCCGCCGCGCATATTATTTATAACGCCGGGGCCACAGAGGCGCAAGGATGCAGCCGGCAGTCTGCGCAGCGAAGGCAAGGACGTCAGCGGACATATCTCGCCGGCGTAGGTCCCTCCTCCAGGCGATGGCGGTCCCAAATCGCCCCTTCGCGGGTATAGGTGGCCATCTCAAAATCCTGCGTCAGTTCCAGACAATCGGTGGGACAAGCATCCTCGCAAAGGCCGCAAAACATGCAGCGGGAGGTGTCGTAGGTAAACGTGGTAAGCACTTTGCGGCGCGTGGCATCGTCGCGTTGCCAGCCAACTACAATCAGGTTTTCCGGGCAGGCCAGCGCACAAAGATTGCACGCGATGCACAGCGTTTCGCCGGTTTCGGGACTATTATTAAGCCGCGGCGCGCCGCGATAGCGCTCGGCAACCATCGGCCTCTCCAACGGATACTGCTCGGTATAAATGTACTTTGGATTTTGCGAGCGGAAGGTCAGCAGCAAGCCCTTCCAGAAGTCCACCATAAACATGCGGCGAAGTATTTCCATCATAAGTTGTTTAGTCTGTGGCCCCGGTATGGCTTTGTCAAGGCGAGCGGCCCTAAAGGCTACAGTGGGCCGCTGTTTCTTGCAACTCCCCGACGGCGCGCCCAAGCGGCTGTCAGCGTTCAAGCTCCATTTGCCCATTCCCGATGTTAAAATCACGCGATGGCCACTGCCGAACAGCGCCCTCATCTGAACATCCGGCCCGCGCGTGACGATGATGCGCCGGCTCTTCGCGAAATCTTCAACGATGCCGTCGAAGACGGGTTCGCCACCTTCGACCGCGCCTTGCGTTCGATCGAAGACCAGAAGCATCTGATTGCCATGGCAGAGCAGGATTCGCAGCATCCCTTGTTCGTCGCCGAAGTGCGCAATTGGGTTTGCGGCCTCGTTTCCATCGAGCCCTATGAGGAAAGGCTCCTTCTGGGAGAGATAGGCGAAGTAACCGTATTTGTGCGACGTTCCTTTCGGAGCTATGGCATCGGGCGTCAGTTGATGCGCCTGGCGCAGACCGAGGGCGCCAGACTCGGGTACCGCAAGCTTATCGGCCACGTCCTCTCGGATAACCAAGAAAGCTTGCGACTATGCAAATCTACGGGATGGCGTGTGGTTGGCGTGCACGAAAAACACGCCCGCCACGGCGATCGTCTCCAGGACGTCACGGTGGTCGAATATCTTCTCCCGGCTGTTCCCAGGGCCGAGTGATTTTGTCAGCTTCCGATGGATGACCTCGCATACATGCAGTTGGCGCTCGCTGAAGCGCGAGCTGCGGCGGAAAAAGGAGAGGTGCCCGGCGACCCAAGCGCGCATGCAGAGATCATCGCCTTGCGGGCGGCGGCCAAAGGCCTCGGAAATTATCGCCTGAATGGCGCCGCTCTTTACGTCACGGTCGAGCCGTGCGCGATGTGTGCCGGCGCGATGATTCAGGCGCGAATCGCTCGCCTCATTTACGGCTGCAACGATGCCAAAGGCGGCGCCGTACATTCGTGCTTTGAAATTTTCAACCATCCCGCGCTTAACCATCGAGTCGAAGTGCTCGGCGGCCTGCTGGCCGAAGAATGCGCGCTAGCGGTACAGACGTTTTTTGCGGAGCGAAGATAGCCGCGACCTCGGATTGCTCAGAAACTGAGCCTCCGCTAAACTTCCTCTCGGGAGAGGTGTCTGAGCGGTTGAAAGAGCCCGCCTCGAAAGCGGGTAGCCTGGCAAAACCGGGCTCGTGGGTTCGAATCCCACCCTCTCCGCCATATCTTTTTCCCCTAGTAAATCCGTTACCATTGACCTCGTGCTACCGTTTTTCACCTATTTCGATCCTGGCGCAGGGAGCGGAAACCTTGGAATTGGCCACCTACGCCCGACAAAAGAATGAAGCTGGGAAATGGCGTTATCAGCGAATTGAGCAGGGGCCGGGCAGGAAATAAGAACCGCCCTCATGATCGCTGGCTCTTCGTTAGCGGCAGTGGAAAACTGGAAGGTCATTTTTTGCGTAAGTTGAAGACGCACGCCTTACGCGCAGGACTTAACTGTGGACGTTGCAAGTCCACCGAAACAAAAGGCGGTTACGACCACAAACACGAAGTGCAAGTCACCTGCAAAACCGACGATATCTCCGGGAAGTGGAAGCTCCATCGCTTCCTTAAAGTCCTCGGCATCGGCTCGATTCAGAAAAAGATAGTTCTCGGCGTCATTGCGCCAGCCGGACGCAGTGAAGCGTCCATTCCCTATCAGCGCTGGTTCCAAGGTCGGAAACATGTCCCG
>WNGP01000529.1_pt1 | contig 29594 bp, 12 predicted proteins | sample 5407671 | NCBI WGS metagenome assembly WNGP01 (sample SAMN13153381, study PRJNA577476) | soil metagenome | isolation source: 40 cm soil or saprolite under Garry oak tree replicate 2 | place: USA:California | collected 2016-06-15 | reverse complement strand
AGTCCAGCCGCTGGTTTGCAGACCAGAGTACGATGCCGGCGCTGTCTCGCATCAGGAAGTAGACGCCGCTCTGGCTCAAAGAGCGCAGCCACTGCAAGCTCCAATAGCCCAGGTCGGCGATCCACAAACTGCCAGGCAAGATCACCTGCTCGCGCAAGACGAGGCTCCGTTCATGCCTACGTCCTGCCTGCAGATAGGGACCGTGCAGCCGTCCTGCCAGCAAGTCCCAGCGCACCGTCACCTTGAGGCCAGCTTGCGTCTTGGCATCTTTGCCCGCTTTGGCCGCCCGGCCTCCGCAGCCCCGCCAGACGCTTTGCAGCACGCTGGGCAAACTGATGCTGCTGCCATCTTCGATGAGCACCGCGCGAAATTGCTGCAAGAGGGCCAGCAGAAAGTCCGCGGTGCGCTCGCTAAAATGGCAGTCCAGCCCCTGTTTCTCGATGCTGACCCCCAGGCTTCCTGCAAAGCGCGCGAGCACACTGGGACCGGCTTGGGGCTGTTTCCACCAGCCCAGCACCAGCATGCAGGCCAGTTGGACAAACGTCAGGTTGCGTTGGCGCAACCCTGCGGCGTGGGCCAGTTCGACGCTATCGTGTTCAAAGAGCTGTTTCACCATGCGACTCATTCGTGCTCTACTGGTCATCAGTTTCCTCCTGTGAGAAAGAACAAGAGACAGATTTTCATCCCTATCTTCTCACAGGAGTCGCTTGGTGTCACCTCCTCGATAAACTCAACTATTCTTACCTTGACGCTTATGGGGGAGCAGGTGGACCGCCTCTACTGGTTCAACGCTTTGCATGAGCGGAAGGGTCGCACGTAAGGCGAAGGCTCGCCACCCTTCGACCTCGACTTCTTCCAACTCTTCTTCTATCGATTGGAAGAGGTTTTTGGCAACGGTTTTCCCACACCCCCACCAAAACGCAAAATCGTCTGCGGTCGCCGGGCCATAGGCCCGCAGATACCGACGGGCTATTTCCTGAAGCGCCAGCTGTGGCTCGATTGGCTGCCATTTCCCAATCCATCCTCTGGGGTTCATGAAGGTGACTGTCTTCCCCTGGCCTGGCCCGAAACAGAGCTCCCCGCGATAGGCTGATGGTTTCAAGGGAGACCCCCAGCTCTCAGAGAGGATCAAGTCGCGCGAGCGAGCAGCACCCGTGTGCTTGGCAACAGCGTCAGCAAGTTGCAGGCGAGTCAGCGGTCCCTGCTCCAACACGTGTGGGATAGCCAGGAGAAAGGTGTCCTGTTGCGCTGGTGAGAGGCCGAACTCAGCGAAATAATTCGACCAGCTCGCAGTATGCTGCCAGTCACGCGCCGCCACATACAGTGGGAGTTCGCTTGCAGAGAGTAAGTGTAAGGTGCCACGCATGGCCCAGGTCCTCACCAGGGTGTGGTCCTGCCAAAGAGCAGCCTGGATATCGTGTGGAGAGAATCCTTCCACACGGGTACACACCGCCAGCTCGGCAGCAGACATCACCTGTGCCTGAATCCCCCCAGTGCGCGTCACCGCCCCAACGAAATCCTGCGAGGAGAAATGCGGGAAGAGGCCATGTTGCGACAAACGCCAGGCGTGTATTTGGGACCATTGCAATGCAGTCATGTGCTTCGTTCCTTTCGATCCAATCAACACTTTTCCACGACCTTCAATCACAATGCACTGGTTCATGCGGTCAGCATGCGTCCTCATGACGGCGGCTTGCGTAGCATGAAGCCAGCATTCGCCCCCTGTCCCTCCGTTTGCCGTACACACCTGCGCACAGACCATGGTCAAGCCTTTCATGGAACAATCGAATGTACAGGTCTCCGCGGAAGGGACCAGATGTAGGGCAGGATGCGCGAGACGGCATCACGCCGATGCCCACCAGGCGCGCCGCTACCCTCTATTTCCCCTCACAATCGGTCGCAGTAAGACCCGATGTACCAACCGCGCGCCTCAGTTGCCCGGTTCCTCCTGCGCTTGCCCAACCCAATCGAGCGCCTCGTCCGGGATGGCGTGCTGTCCGAGAAAGAGGCTCAGTTGGGCCGCATGTTCCTGGACGTGGCGCAGATTGTAGAGCTGTAACTGCAGAAAGCTGATGGGCTGGCCCTCTGACCAGGGATACTCGACGGGCCGGCGCGCCTGCTCGTCGGTCAGCGCGAGAAGCGTGGTGTGGCACTTCTGGCGCGTGGACGCGAGATAGGCGCGCAGCTCCTCCCTGGTGTAGGGCCAGTCGGGCAGCGCCTCTCGAGAATCGAGCACTCCCTGGGCAAAAGGAGCCGGGGGAGCAAATTCCTCCTCCGGGACGCCTGAGAGATACAGGTCGAGCCAGACCAGCGCGTGAAAGGTGACATACCAGAACTCCGCGAACTGCGGCGGGAATTCCGCTGGCGGAGGGACACTCCAGAGGCGCTCTTGCCACAGTGAGGCTGGGCAGGCTACCAGAGCATGTTCCAGCATCTCGATGGCCGCGCCGAACTGACGCCACAGAGCAGTGCGCAACGTCGTCTCCATCAGTTGTTCAGCCATACCGTTTCCTCCTTTGTTCTTATTTTCTCACAGACACCCCAACAAGCGGTAAAAAGACGTCCTCATATCGACTATCGAGAAATGCGGAGACAAGTCGAAGATCAATTGGGCCGTCCTTCTCTCGTCGTGTGCATCGAGCAGCGGGTCCCCATGTGAAGCCGGAAAGCCACTATTCACCACCGCGCGGGCGCGCGTAGGGTGAACGACAATGGTCCAGGTGCCGAGGAGCATCCTCGTTGCGCAACCTGTGGGAAGAACGACTCTCTTCACGCTTTTTACCACTATCCTTTCAAACGTGTCGCTGTATTAAATGGGGGGAGAAACGACGTAGACTTTCCCTCTGACCGCTTCTCTAGCCGGATGAAAGCAAAAGGGAAAGGACACGTGTCCTTTCCCCATCGCTATATATATCGGCCTGCATTGGCTCTACAGGCTGCGCTAGCTAAGCCGCACTTAACACTCGTTATATGGGGTTGCAAATGTGTTCTTTCATGTGTCCTTTGAGCATCCATATTCTGAAGAACGCAATGAACTAATAATGAGTATGTTTCACCTAAGTGAAAAGGATCCCCTTGGCACCGATTCACCTCACAACGTTGGTCTATGACTACGCCGCGCAATCCAGACCTTCTTGGCCAAATCCTGCTCACGAACTCGAATTGCATCTACTTTTTTTGGGCAACAGCGCAGCTGTAAGCTCATTGAATAGAGATGGCTAAGTCGAAGCGAAGACCACTCGATCCTTCTCCCAAACCCGTCAATTTTCGTCGGCTCATCCAGAGATGCGTCGAACCATTCACACCACGGCTACGAGAGGCCATCCGACGTACACTCGTTCCCTCGCGTTGCACTTCTGCTTCGCGCACCCGGTAGGGCTGTCCTTGTACGAGACTGGTTGGCTGCAAAATTCTCCCTACCGGTGTCACCGGCATCGTGGCCGCATCAAGCATGGCGCCGATTTCGAGGGCAAACGCGCCCTTTGTCGGATCGAGAACGACGGGGAGAAAGGGTATCCAGTTGATGGGCACCGATGTCTGCAGCTGATAGCGCAGCTGCGGTCCACCTCCTGTAGCGCTCCCGTCTGTTGACGAGGCAAGTGACTTCGCCGCCAGGTCACGCTCTCTTCCCGACCACGGCTGACCCCCCCCGTTTTCCGTCGAGTACTCGACGGCCCAGACCATGTTCGCCATCTCATCGCGCAGGAAACGAACCTCTTCCAACGTTTGTCCGGCTTGCAGAGATGACGCGGCGGTGTACGGGAGCAGGAAGAAATCCGCTATTTCAGCGGGTTTATCCTCCCGAGTGATCGAAAACATTGTCCATCGCTCCCCTGGTGCAGGTGTTCCTCCTGCTGCATCCATTCGCTCTGCTCGCTTGACCAGAGTGGTCTCGCCAAAAACATCGTGTACGAGCAAGGCGTCGATCCAGCACTGCGTACCGACTGGCAAATCCACTGGGATGACAAACCAATCGTTGCCGTGAATGAGCATAAAATCCATGATGACGAGCTTGCCCAGGTCGCGTTTATCAGGACGGATATCTCCAAAATCGGTGGTGCCCGCCTCGAAATCCCACCAGCGCGCATTGGGCATACCGCGAAAACGTGCATGCAAGGGCAGCACGCTCATGCGTTTCTGCTCCACCTTCCCGGGTGAGATCCCTGCGATGGTGGCCTGTTCCTGCTGCAGAGAGAACGCATGCCACTCAAAGGCACCGTCACGGCCCGGGTACGCCGAGAAGATGTTGGTCGTTAGGGCATTCCTGGTACCGATGACATCAACCGCGTACTCCAGGTACTCCGGTTGCCAGGCGGCGGCATCCGAAAGGCCAATGTCCCCATAGACCTCCTCCACCCAGGTTTTCAGGTCGCCCAGCGCTTTTCTCACGGCGTCCTGCTGGTTCGGATCCGCTATTGATGGGGGCAGAGAAAATGTGGATGAGGAGGTATACGCCTCATAGACTGCCACACCGTCGACAGCTCGACCCGCACAGATGCGTAACAACCGTACCGCCTCCAGGTCTCGCAGCCGATACACCAAGGACGTATTGGGCTCCTGTATGATTGCAAAGCAGTATCCGCTGTCCTTGTCGGTAATCATCCACTCGTTCCCCTTCTCTTTCACCCAGATGGGCGAATCTGCGGACAAGGGGATACTGTTGCTCTCGAATGCTTGTAGCAGAGCATCAGGCAGGGTTTCACCCAGATCAAGTTCGGCCTGCAAGCTCGCCGAAACGGGAAAAAGCACATCAATGCGCCGATCGGGCACGAGTGGAATGGGAAAGGCACGACGAAAATCACCGATGCATTCAGGCACTTCCCGCTGCGCCAGCAGCGTTTCAAAGACCTGACCCAGTTCGACGCGCAAGGCGAGCGTGGGGGAAAACGGTTCCCCCGTGATCAGCTCTTCGAGCGGTGGGGACGCCCCATCGGGGTCACCTATGGGCCGGGGATCATGCTCCTTTGGCTGCCAGCCAGCCAGCGCCGCTACCTGCGCGGCCAGTTCAACATAGGCTGGAGAGGCAGCATCTTCTCCCTGAAATTCGCCACATTGCCACTGCCGCGTCAGCATCCACTGCGGGTCGCGTATGCGTGCCGCCAGGGCCTGAGCAATGGAGTTCGCCCGCGGTCGGGGCTCCAACCGGTTCCAATAGGTAATTGATGGAGGCATGTCGTGTCCCCTTTCTCTCTTCTACGCCCACGGGATCGTGGGGACGCGTCGCTATTCGCCGGATTCAGTCCGTACGGCGCAAGGCGCTGAAATCCGTCGATACTGTATCATTGGCGGTATTTGTTGCCAGGACAATTGCTGGCAATACCTGAGCGAGCGGGCCAAGCACATCGCTGTCCACCGCACGGGTCTGTGCCATATCCAGCGTTTCGTTGAGTATGGCGAGAAGCGTTTCCAGGTCCCAGTTTCCCTCTCGACGTGGGGGGACCGCTACCAGTACGGCCTGCGGAGCTTCAGCACCAGGATCATCATAGTGGAAGGCAACACCCGTTACCTCGGCTCTGTTCGGGATGACCTCATTCCATTCATCCAGCAACAACCCGGCCCAGGTCTGGGCAGCCTTTAGGCTAGCAGTCCGGTGTAGGATGAGCGAGACGCGCCCGGAAAGTGGCCGTTGCACTTCGCTGGTGAAGGGCAGTCCTACCCACCGTTCGCCGCTCCGAAACGGCAACTGCATCACCTGCCATTGCGGCTGCCCGGTTCCCAGCGCACCGGCATATAACCACAGCTTGCGCCAGCGCTCCAATGCCGGTCGCACGTGCGTGGCTTGCTGGAACCATTTCCGAATGGAGTTCGCGCGCTTCACTTCGCTCTCATCAACAAGTTCGGGTTCAGCTTGTAATGCCTGACTCAGCTCACCAGGCACGGCTTCGGCAGGCTGAAACCCCGTCAGTACGACGAAATTGCGCCCAAAGATCGCCTGCAGGATGTCTGTTGCCGCCTGGATCTTGATTTCGATTGGAACCTCTTTTCCGTGAGCGGCTGTGATCTGGCCGTCCAGTTGCCCCTTGATCTCTCCAGCTCGGTCCAACCTACGTTCAATCTCCCGCCGTACATTGCCCGCCTGAGCGAGCAGCGCCTCCGCCAGCGCTTTACTCACCTCCTTGGCACTTCCCGGTACCGCCATGCTCAACCCAAAGCGTGCTACTGCTTCCAGCGCCTGGCGGAGAGCGAGCAGATCAGGGGCAGGATGAGCCGGGTCTGGATCCAGGGCACCCTGCAGGTCAGCGATGGCCTTTCCCAGCTGAGTTGCCTTGTGCTTCAGGCTCTCATACGCCTCTCTGGCTCGGCTAAGAGTGAGCAGATCAGGAGGCTGCGCTGTCTCATCTACCTCCCAGACTGCCTGTTGCGCGCTGGTAGCTGCTTCTGGGGGCAAGACATCCTCCGGTCGGAGTGGGCGAGCACCGCCAATGGTGGCATTGATGGCACGCGCCATCTCGAGGAGTTCCGGGAATGTGCGGACAGTGGTCTTTTGCCAGTCGGGACCCGCCGCATAGCGAATGTGGAGCTGCTGGCTTTCATTCTGCTCCGCCGCGTCAGTCTGGCTGAGGACGAAATAGGCCACGCGCTGGTCCAGCTCGGAGGCCTGGGCAACATCCTGCATTCCCTGCGCCAGGGCCAGCACATCAAGTGGCCGCAGGCCCAGTTCAGAGAGCTTCACTGCCCGCTCTTTCCACTTCTGGGGATTGGCGGTGCCGGAAACGGCATAGGTGACCCGGCACTGCACGTTGGCAGGATCACCCAGCAGCGAGCCCACCCAGGCATCCAGGAGCGGTTCTGCTTTGGCGCGCGGGGTCGCCTCGGGCCAGGAGGAAGAGGGGGTGGGCACTGCCTTTCCCAGCACAAGGGCAACACGGTGCGTGAGCGCCGTTCCGCCCTGCGGCATGCGTGCAATCTCGGGGTCTGGTGGTCGCAGACCCTGGGCCATGGCGTCAAGGCTGGTAACGCTGGCTGCTGTGTTGCCACGAATCAGTTGGTAGACCGCTTCGGCGGTGAGAAGATCCGCCACTGCGTCGAGCGGGTCCATCAACGAACCCTTCACGCTGGGTGACGACGTATCGAGTGCGCCCAGTTCGGCGTCGAGCGCATCCCTCAACGCCTGCTGCTCAGCACTCCCCGCTCCGGGCAAGCCATGCTCGCCCCAGGGTACCTTCTCAGGCCAGGCAGTACGCAACGCCAGCCCGTCCACGACATTGCGGGCCATCATGGCTCGACCCGCCCCATCGATGCCCGGTTCCCTCACCGTGACGAGTGGAAAGCTCGCACGCAAGGGATCGAGATAGATTTCAAGCTGTCTCTCATGCAAGATGCGCTCCACACGATAGCCAAGCGCTGCCCCAAGTGGTTGACCATCGCGTACAGCGTCGAGCAGCCAGCGTGCAGTGCGCACCCGTTCCGAAGAGAGATCGAGCGCATACCGCTTGCGGTCGTTTCCGGAACGCGTGAGATAGCCGTTACGCAGGACACCAGCAGCAGTCGCGTGCGCCATCGACGGGGCATGGATATAGCCACCGCTGCCGTTTTGCACCAAAACTGTCCCTCCGTTGAGTGTTTCTGTCGTGTAGCGGTTCATTGGTGCCGGGCGCAGGTTTTCCACCCAGCCAAAGGCGGCCAGATAACTGCCGCTGGTCTTCTTCTGGGCTTGCGTGGTGCGCATCTCCTGCAAGCGTTGACTGGCAAGAGAGGTAATCCAGGCATCCAGCCGGTGTGAACAGACATCCAGTGTCTCGGTGAGCAAGCGCTCAAGTTCGGCGGTTGGTAAAGCCCCGAGCATTCTGAGCGACTCGCAGTAGCGCTCAAGTGCTTCCGTACCACGCACGTCCGGTTGCCTCCAGAGGACCTCTCCCACCGTTCGCGTACTACCGGGAAGCGTCTGTAGAAAACGCTCTCGTACCGAAAGGCGGTTGATTGTTTCCGCTACGATCCCGATGAGTTCCGGTTCACGCTGTTCCAGCGGTTGGACCAACTTGACGGCCGGATCGACCAGCATCTCAAAGGCCGCATTCGCATATTCGAGCAGCATGGCCTGTCGCAGCAGGACACACAACAACAACGGCCATTCTGCGGTTGAGGCATCCATTAGGCCCTGCAGGACACCTCCGACGGATACCGGTGGCGTTTGCATGATCCAGTCAATATAGTTGTAGTCCTTTTTCCCAGGAAGATCAGGTAGGATCCTCTCCTCTGAGAGGGGCTCATTGGTCACGAGCGCTTCACGGTACAGGTACCCCTGCTCGTCGAGCACCATATCGCCAATCCGCAGGCGAGCTGGCAGATTAAGGCGTTCGTCCCACAACAGCGCCGCAAAGTGCTTGAGTGCTTCATCCATCAACTGTTGCTGCCTTTGAGACCAGGTTGACCAGTCGATCTTGAAGAAGCTGGTTCCCCGGTAGTTATAGAGGTTGAGGAGCAGGTCGCCGCCGAGGATCGTACGGACCCGGACCTCGCGTGCGCTGGCTTCCATGCCCAGCATTTCCAGTAAATCCTGGTCAGGGTCGCCTGTACGACCGATGCGAGGTACCTGCCTGGCTGCCTCCTTCCAGAGATCACGGAGCATACGAAGCGCAGTGAGCCTGCTATCGCTCAGGTTGGCAAGCGCCAGGCCCGCTCCTTGTACGGTGCCGAGGCTAGCTGGCACGGGCCCGACGTCACTCCACTTGGTGGGGACACCGCTCTTATCCAGGTTCCAGCCAATCTGACAAAAGAGGCTTTTCTTGTCTCCCGGCTGCGGCCGGTCTATGTTAAAAACCACGAGATCGGCCTGGCCCGACCGGTCAAGATCGGTGACAGCAATCCCCGCTCCCAGGTTCTCCCTGGTAGCCGGTCCCTGCACAAGCACGGAATCACCCCAGTGGTCTACCTGCCCCTGCGTATCAAGCTTCCAGCCAATGCGGTAGTAGCCTTGATTCGTTTGGCCGAAGCGCCCAGTGGGATCCATGAATCCAAGCACGACCAGATCCAGATAGCCGTCACCATCAACGTCGCCGACGGTGAAAGCCGCGCCAGGTCGATCGAAATCAAAACCACTGCGTGGGAGCGCTACGGGCGCGCTCCAGTGATCTACCTGCCCCTGACTATCCAGCCTCCAGCCGATGCGATAATAGGCCCTGGTGTTACGACCGAATCCCGTAAAGACAGGACTCGTGATGTACTCGCGCTCGACGTGAAAGACGACAAGGTCGAGACGACCATCGCCATCGATATCGGCGATGGCAACGCTCGCTCCCTCGGTTTTGCGTCCGAAGTCGCCGGGGACGGATATGGCATCACTCCAATGATCTACCTGCCCCTGGCTGTCCAGTCCCCAGCCGATACGGTAGAAGCCCACATTTGCTCCTGCTTGCTCCTCGACATGGAAGACAAGCAGGTCGGGACGATCGGTCCCGGTGATAGGAGCAATAGCTATACCGGCCCCCCGCGTCTCTGCACCGAAATCTCCCGCAACCGGTTTTGGCTCAGACCAGGATCCGGTGAGCGCCCCTGCCGCGTCCATATTCCAGCCGACGATGTAGCGCCCCTCGTTCGTGCCCTGGCGATTTTCAACCAGGAGCATGACGAGGTCGGGCACCGGGTCAGGCTGCTGCCCATCTGCGTTCCAGCGATCAAGCGAACTGACAGGCAACAGGCCATAGGGGGTTGCCCCAACACGGAAAGCCGGGTACGGGCCGCGCCCGCGCACGTGTTCGATAAAGTAGTTCCTCGCCTCCTGAATGGTTCGCTGGGTGAAGATACGCGCGGAGGGCCCTGGCGGCGCCTCTGATGGCTTGCGGCCCGGAGCCAGCATCTGTTCCAGGTAATAGCCCAGTGTCACTGGCCAAAGTGCATCATTCATTGCCCTCACCGCCGCCTGTTCAATGCCGTCCGCTCCCGCTATATGGGCCGCCAGTTCCTGTGGCAGTCCCATCGCCGTCATCCATAGGTACCCGTCACTCTCTGGCCAGAGAGCTACGGATTCTCGCTCGACGGCGAAGCTTCTCGCTCCTCCCGGGTCATCAGGAGGGAAACCCGCCTGGCTGACACCCGTATTGTTCGTCGGGGTACCCTGACGCACGAAGGCGAGCCCGCTGGTGTAGTGCTGGGTCTCTAGTAACCCGGCGAGTCGCCTGCCACTCTCCTCCGCGTTTAAGGATGCCTTCACCCCTACGACAATCAGACGATCAAAGCCATTTGCAACGTCTTCGGCTTGCAGTTCGATGCTGACCGCCATGCCGACCTGTTCCGCCTGGTCGAGATCAAAGGTCCAGCCAACATCCGGGTCCTGCAGGAGATTTTTGGCATCCCCGTTATCATCAAAGCTAGCCGTCGGATTGATAGTCAGGGCGAGCGGCTCGACCACCACATTACTGATCGTGCGGTGTACCTCTTTGCCATTGCGGTACGCGAGCACGAGCCAGCGATCCGGCAGCACATGTGCCTCGGCGGCGCGCGTCCAGCTGTGCGGGCGCGTCTTTTGGCCTGTGGGGAAGGTGGGCTCACTCCCGGGTTGCGTTCGCTCTGCCAGATTGGTAGGCTCCGTTTCATGCACAATCCAGGCGGCACGCGTTGCGAGAACGCGCTTGAGGAGCTGCCCCCATGCCACCAGGTCCGCCGAGCGTTGCTGGTCTGAAGGCAGCGAACCCGCCTTCCAGAACGCTCGCCAGTAGCCTTCACCCGTACTGCGTTCAGCCTCCGTCAACCAGGGTTCATGCGTGTCAGCCATGATTTCATCTGGATAGATACGCACCTTCAGGACATCGGGTGCCCCTATGGGGAGGAAGCGGGTCTCCAGGCGCACCGGCAAGAGGATGATGGGATACTGGGCGCTCAATGTCTTGATATCTTCTGCCAGATCGCCATCCAACCATTGTTTGAGTGCACCGACCACCTGGTCCCTGGCTTGACGTTCCTGCTCACGGGCTGTTTTCAACTCCTGTATCTTCTGAGCAACGCTACTTTCAGCTGCTTTCGCTTCAGCTGACTCGTTCCCACCGGCTCGCTTCAGACGCTGCCACTCGGCCTGGCTGGCCGCCACTTCCATCAGCAGGAGCGCACAGGCCTCCCTCTTCTGAGCGTGCGTGCTCCTGGCCTCATCGAGGCCATGTTGCTGAGTTGCATCATGACTCATACGTGTCTCTCTTCCTCATTTTTCATTCTGGTAGCATATCCGAAGCGTGTACTGCCACGCGTACCGGTCTCTGCAGGGTGATGGAGGCAATATCCGAGGACGTGGAACCCTTCGCTCCGGATCCTGCATCAGCGTGCCACACATGGGGTGGGTTGGCCGTATCCTGCACCTGGGTCGTATCGGGCCGATCCGCATCGAGATCGATGTACGTGATCTCGGCCAGTTCGGTTTGCAGCTCTGTTTCATTTGAAACGTTCGGCACCAGGTGCCCCCAGGAGAGAGCTGACCAGTCCTTCAGTAGGCTCCCGGCATTGGCTAACGCAGCCTCATTCAAACCGAAACGCATGGCCGAAGGTTGCTCCTGCAGCACGATATACCAGCCCTGCTGCTGCGGATCGGTACTGACCGGCGTACCATCCGCTTTGAGTTTGCAGCCCTGGGCTTCGCCTACACTCAGATCGAACGCGAAGAAGGAGATATCGGGCTTCAGCGTCCCTCTGAACAGGGGATGCCGTTCATCCTGTGGTGGTATTGGTGCAGGAAAATCGCGTTTGCCCGTCTTTTTATTGTAGGTTGCCCTGGTCGCGTAGAGGAGGGCGTCGGGGTAACGTTGCAGCAGTTCGCCCCGCAGCAAGAGGATCACGTTTTCTCCACTGGTTGGCAAGAGAGGATTGGGATGCGCGCCCAGTTTCGCCTTCCACTTGTGCAGCTCTTCAATGTCGTACAGCGTTCTGCGATCAGCGGGGAACGTGCCCTTGTCGGTAAGATAACTGCTGGGGTTCCAGAACTGGCGAAAATACGAGCCGCGCTGATCGGTTGGAAAGCCGTTCCAGAGGAGTTCACGGGCCATCTCATGGTTCAGGCCGACCATATAGGCTTCGATGAACGGCTCATTGGGGACCAGGATGGACATGGTGTTCGGTGGTACATTGTTCAGGCCAGGTAACAGCCAATCCTGAGAGAGATCACGCAGAGGTTCGACCATTGGCTGTGGAAACTCCGGGGCAGCCATGACCTGCCCAAGTGGATCGTTCCCCTGTCGCCAGGTGAGGTTGTTCCCATCCTGAAACGTCAGGCGGTCCTTGTAGGCGTTCCCGATTGCCGTTGCTGGATGAAGGTCCTTGAGCAGCGTTTGGGTCAGCCCTGCAAGGTCTCTTTTTGGCCATGAGGTCGCTGCCGCTGGCGGGGTCTTGAGCCTGGTCAGCAACACTTCCACGGCCGGTGCAAAGTCTCCCCATCTACCATCAGTTGCGGTTACCGTTTCCAGCGGCTCTTCGAAGACATAGTCGGGGTCCTCTGGATTATACTCGCGGGGACGGCGATCGGCGGGACCAGGAACGGATGCAACATCCTGCGGGATGTGAGCGAGATCGATTCCTGCGCCTATAAAGGTGCTGACATGCGAGGGCATTGGTGGCGGTTTCGCCACCCAAAGTTTGCCTGGATCATCCCGCTCCAAGTTCATGCGCGCTAGTAGAGACGACTCCGGGCGACCGGAGCGTCCCTGACGCCTCCCGAGCGGTCCAAGCGGGCGGGATACCCGCCGCCACTGAGCCTCGAAGATTCCGGGCGCTAGAGGGCTTTGCTGAAGCCAGCTCTTCACCGTCTTCGTCTCACGACCGTCCCAGAGAAGGACCCGCCCCTGTACGGGCGCAGTGACGAGCAGAAGAGACTCGCCCGCTGGAAGATGCCGTTCATAGACGCGGGCAGACACCTCGCGCGCAAGTTGCGCCTGCTTTAATTCCGCGTTGATCTGGCGGATGCCCTCCACCTGGCGCCACGCGCCTGCCATCAACTGCTGCTGCTGCGCCTGGACGATAGCGGTGCCGAGGCTGGCAGCGACCCGGAAAGTAGGGTTCAGGTTCAGTTCGTGAAACCAGGGAGGCCTTGCTTGCGGTTCATCAGGGTCCATGACGGTCTCCCGCTTTGCATACCAGCGCCCATACATAGGCAGGACGACTCGTGCAGCGGTGGAAGTGGGGCCGCCCGGAAGCAAACGTGTTGTGGGTTCGTTGAGGACTTTGGTCAACTGCGCAATCCACGCTAGACGCGCATGTTCCTCCCACTCTATGACTGAACCCGGTATTTTGAGCGCGCCTTCAAGATACATGGGAGTCGCGGAAGCCGGAGGCATACCGGCGCCCGGCGCCTGTACATCCAGAGCGCGCCTGCCAACAGTATCGGGCAGCACCTTTTTCTCCTTGTTCAGCAAGAGGCTGACCAGGTACTGAAAATCTCCCCCCAGACCCGTGTGAAACCGCCAGCTATAATAGAATGGCAGTTCAAGCTCCTTTCCCCTCGTACCGGCATCGGCATCGCTCCATGCCGTTTCGAGCGCGTCGAGGTCTTCCCATTTTTTGTTGAGCGCCTTGAGGATCTCGTCAGCCTTCTCTTTTCCCAGCCCGGTGAGCCGGCCACGCAGAAACACCGGGACCACGAATGCCGTATACGCCGTCCGCGCTTCCAGGTGGCGCGGGCAGAGGAGTCGAGCGCTCACACGATACGGTTCGTCAACGAGATATGTGTGTATATTGCCCTGTGAGGAGATATCGCCGCTCCCCTGCACATGGCACCAGGCCCACACCTGGCTGAGTTTGGGGAGCGGCGCATGCAGACCCACCACGACCAGAGGCAGAGGACGCTCTTGCCCATCCACATCGTTCAACTCCAGTGTGTATTCGCCCCCCGCGTCCTTCAGCACGATGAGGCAGAGCCAGGGGCGCAACCGGTCCTTCGCGTTGGCAGCGGCAGGAGTGTAACGCCAGGGCAGATCGGGCTGCGCGAACTCGATCAGCGGAAAGTAGTTCTCTTCGACATCATGTTCGTCCGCTTGCGGCCAGGTGCGCACCACCACCCGTGGATCAATGCCGCTGACCTCACCGGGTCCGTAGAGGGCCATTCCCTGCACATCGATAGCAGGGCCAGCCGATCCGCCATTGACGTCAACGGACACCGAGAGAGCAATCGTCGCTCGCGTCATGCTCCTCTCACCATCCCTGTTCGCTATGCCCGTTGCGACGCCTCGCCGCAGCCAGGACAGGAATGCATAGGTACCAAAACCATTACTCATACGGCCCTCCTTGCTGCTTCGTGCGCTGGCACCACTTCAAGTAAATCCCTGGGATACTGTTTCAAGTACCGTGTGAGCGCTTGATACGCGGCCCCTTTGGTCCTCGGCTCCGGAATGACAATATCTTCCCGTTTAATCAGCGAGACCGCATCCACGATCACGTACTCTTCCTCGGCCAACGTGGCTAGCGGCGGAGTACTTGGCGACGGAGCGAATTTTTCCATGCCGGTCGTGCGCAGTAAGGGTTGAGCAGCGCTCAGCAATGCTGCTGTCTGGTGGTCCGCTGAGAGGGTGTACTTGTTGACCTGACGCGAGGGCTGATCCGGCGCGTCGATGACGATCGTTTCGTAGGTGAACATATCTACCCGGCTCGTTTTGACGTTGAAGAGGACGGCATCGCTGGCAATCGTCGTTCCAGCCTGCATTCGCTCAAACGACGGACGGGACAATTTCTCAGCATCGCTCATCTCCTCGAACTGTGCGGGCGCGAAGTGATCGAGCAACGGCCTGCCTGGGGTGGCAGGAAGGGCTCCCACGCTTACTGTGCGAATGGTGAAGCGCTGTGGCTGGTCCAGTTTCCCTTCGCCAAATTTTGTCAGCGTGCGATCAAGTGGGACGGCCTTTTCACGCAGCGTGAGCCCGCCCAGCGGATCAAGCAGTGTCAGATGAGAATCTCCGGCGGGAGGAGCGGTCAGCGTCACGACCTGGGACGATGCCGGTGGAGGCGTAATACTCCAGTTTGCTGTCTTCCCTATCTCAGCTTGCAGAATGTCCCAGGGAGCAGTGACTTCCACCTCGGTGGGCACAGGGACGCCAAAGGTGGCATCGAAGTGCACCGTGACGCTGAAAAAGAGCAGTGAGATACTCGCTTCCCCCCAACTGTGCCAGAAATCTGGTCCAGTTAACGTCGCTGACACATGCACCGATGCAATAACCTGGGTTCCGCGCCGGAGGGCCACGCCTGCACTGAGATTGGCGGTAAATGAGAACGGGAGAACGATGAGCACATCAAAGCCAATCCAGCCATAGATGTTGAAGCCTGCCGCCTCTGCATACAATTCGGCCAGCGCCCCGATTTGTATGGTGTTGGAGGTAACTGCCAGGTAAGTCTGCAGGCTCAAGCGCGGATTCTCGCCCGTGCCGAGGGCAACCGTCAGGCGCCGCAGGGTGGGAAACCCAGGTGGCGCTTGAAATTGAGGATGTAGTCCCCCGACCGCCAGCGCAAAGTTCGGCCGCTCTCCCCACGAAAGCCGCAGTGCCATATCTCCGTAGGCATTGAAGGCGGCCAGCCGCGAGTCGTGTAACGTAGCATCGATGGCGAGGCGTTTTTCAGCGAAGTCAAGGACGCCCACGATGTCCAGGTGCAGTTCGACGATAGCTGATTTTTTGTCGGGCAGCACGGCGTTGAGCTGCCCTAGGATGATCAGCCGGATCGGGTGGGGTAATTCCAGGATGATCCCGAGTTCCGCTTCGATGATGGTCGGCGTTCCCCAGACGATGCTCGCCATCGGGCCAAAGACATACTGCCCCTCGGTAGGGGGAAAGATGGTGCTCAGGTCGCTGATCAACTGGGTCGCTTCAGCCACTGGGTTCTTAGGAAACAGGATGTGATCAACGCTATGGTTGCGGACGCCAGTCTGTAAAGCTTCGACCACGATGCTTCGATTGATGCCAGCCAGGCCGCCGACGCCGGTGAGCGCGAAACCAAAGCCAAGCTGGATGCGCGGGAATTGCGCGGTGATAATGAGCAGAAAGGAGAAACCCTTGGCACCGCCCGGTAATCTGGTATCGAGTAGGCCAATGACGGTAAGAGCAAGATTTGCCTTTGTTATACTGAGCTGAAGCACGCCGGCGTAGCGTCCATTGGCTGTGTCGACCGATAGAAAGCCTCCGCCTGTCAACACACCTACATCTATGAGCAGGCCCAGACCATTGGGCGGTTTGAAACCAAAACCAAGGTCGAGGTCACCAAAGTTCCCAGGGGGATCGGCTTCACCTCGTGGCTGAAGCTGTAGCTGCACCCCTATACGATCAACGGTCGCGGCCACGGGGCCGATATTCAAGCCGCCGGTGAGGGCAACCTGAAGAGCCAAACTGTTCTTATCGCCTATGCGCAATGCGATGTAAATAGTGTCGACCGTGAGGACATCTCCAGCGATAGATAGGTGGACTGGAATGTTTACCTCCAGACTCCCGTGGCCGCTGAAACCAAATCCCGTTTTATTCGACCAGGTGATTGTAGCGGAAAGCTCCAGGCTCTCTGTGTTCCCTCCGACCATCTTCTGAAGGAATCCATCGCCCTCTGAGAAGTCCAGGATGAACAGAAGCTTATCAATATTCAGAAGGAGTTTGAATTCAGGATCGGCGACGGGACCTGTTACAGCAGCACCCAGAGTGAGATCGGTAAGTTGCAAGCGGTGAGAGTCCTCACTGCCAATCAGAATCCAGGGAATATCTGGTTTGGCGACAAGGGCGGCACTCACATCAAAGACGGTCGAAGCAGCACTCAAATGTGCACCAAATCCACCGGGGCGAATTTCGATACCAACAGGAGCCTCACTCTCAAGGCCTCCCTTCAGTTGCAGCACGAATGGGCCACCAAGCCGGATCTCGGCCTCCACCTGCCCAATCACGTAAGGACTCAGCAGAATGCCACTTGGAGGATCATCCAGTTTATCCCTTAATGGAATGGGGAGCGCCACCAGTCCAAATTCTGTATACCCGAGATCGAGATCGAAGTCAATGAGCAGCGGAGAACGCAGTTCGCGCAGTGTCTTCAGGGCGGGGTTTGTGTCATGATAGTAATCGCTGAGTAAGGCATGTTGCGCAAGGTGACGACCGGCTGGCAATCCGAAGGCAAGCAATGCTCGTTCCAAGCGGCGCAATAATTTATCATGATCAAAGACCCCTCCCCATCCATATAGTTGTTTGCCGAGGGAACCGGGATCGGTAAAAAGCGTTCCCAGGTGATCCCAGTTGATCGATGTCTTCATGTAGTCGACGCGTTCAGCAGCACCGTTGGCGGGCACGAAAGTCTCGTCAATGATGCCAAGCAGGTGGAGCGGCGCGAAGACCGAAGGAAAGATGATCTCCAGGTAGTTGGCAAAGAGCGCTTGCGTAAGATCCAGCGGAAACGTTTGCCAAAAAGCATCTTGATTGAGGGGCGTGGGGAGATTCGTTGGCGTCGGCTTGGTAGCGAGATCACGGATCTTGGTGATAATATCAACTGCCAGTGACACCGCATCTTTCACGTCGGAAAGCGAGATATCCACAGTCGCGATGATGTCGTCGAGGAGCGCGACTATCTTTTCGATATCTTTGGCTAAACCAAAGATCGTCTGAATCTCCGTCAGATACGTTTGGTCGGAAGGCGGTTGCCAACCATACCGTAGGAGGAGCATGCCAAAGGCGTCGGCGCTCGCGAGTGCATCCTCCAGAGGTTGCACAACCTCGAGGAGGGCATACCCGATCCCAGCGAGAAAGTCTTGCGTTGCCATGTTAAAGCCCCTCTAAATCGGCAGGTGCAGCAGGCACTCCTGGGACCTGCTGTACATCCACACCAGCTTTTATCTTATCCAAATTGGTATCGTACCAACGAATCTTCTCATAAATGTGTTGAAAGAGCATCCTTTTCTCCCGGTCCAACTTCGCGGGGTCGCTCTTCAGGAGACCATCGAGTTCCGTCTTTTTTTCTTCCATCTTCGTTGGGCCGATCACACCGACGGCTGCGCAGAGCCGAACGAGATCGTCGATGGGGAGTCCATCATAGGTGAAAGCGAAGCCTATCCCTTGCTCCAAGAACACCTGGTACTCATCGAGACCAGGTGCATATGCAACGGATATGTATTTCACAAGCGCCTCGGAATTGCTCTGAGCAGTTATATCGATCTCCAAGTGTTGATTTGGAGGGATAAGTGGAGCACCTCGAATGGTGTGCGCACCCTGATCTAACTTGCCATTTCCCCAACCGAGGAATGAGTATGGGGTACGTGTAACCCCAATGGCTACTATACCCCAGCGCCAATGGAGGTGGAGGCATAGATCGGCGCAGAAAGGGGCAGCGACGACTGGGCGGCCCTTGTCGTCCGTCCCCATATCGGCATGCAAATGAACATTATCATAAGCACCCTGACGGCCAACTTTACTAACTTTCATCTGGAAAGGATTGGTTGAAGGTGGTGGGTCTGTCAGGTCAGACGGTGGCGGCCAGGGGAAGACCTTGTCACGCGGAAGTCCCCCGTTATGATTCCCACTGGTGGTAACGTCACCATCGCGGTAAACAGCCACGAAATGCTTATTGCCGCTCAGGAGGGGAGAACTGTAGTCGAACAACCATGACCAGTGGGGGAGACCAGGTTCTCCATAATCGCGATGCGCTTTACGAGCAGTCGCACCTCCAAGCTCACTGGGGCTGGTGATGGAACTATGTACGACTCCAGCCAGCTTCCGCCCACGCGACCAATCCGCATCCCATAGTTTGAATTCAGGGACATTCGCGCCGCCAAATTGACTGGCAAAGAATGCCGTAGAGAATTTGTATTCGCTATCCCAATCGCTACTGTTACTATCGGTAAACAGGCTCATCGCTAGTTTGCCGTTAGCCATACTCCGTAGGTCAGGATCGAGGGTTCCAGCGAGACTGGTTGGAATCACATTATTGGTCACAAAGGCAATTGTCCCCTGGAGCGCCGTCACCTTTGGCATCTTCCCCTTGCGTTTCTTCGACCCTTTCGGGGGGCGGCGATAACGCATGGACATCTGTGGATAGATCTTGCAGGCCATGACGGCCCCACCAGGGTCAATGTCATTCTTCATGCCCTTCAAGACAAGGCTCATCGCCACTTCAATGGCCCACTTGTCCGGAATGTCCCAAGAGAGAACCAGCTTGATCCCAACGAAGAATTCCTTCCTGGTACCTCCCTCAGTAGCTACTTCCAGGTGTGGCGGTGCAAGATTGTTCGTCATTGCATCTACAATATTCAGCGTCGTCGGGGGATCACTTTCAAACGTAACTGACAACGGGTTTGTCAGATCCGTGAACTCAATGCTCTGCATGACATCCGCTGCCTGGGCTGTGGCCGTGGCTGCCGCGAATGGATCGCCTGGTCGGTCTGAAAGCCGCAGGTTTGTAATCTTGAGGCCATTTGTGTTGTTGACCTCGATATCGAAGGACCATTTAGGTCCACCACCAAAGGGACCGAATGTAAGCGGGAAAGTTTGCTTCTTCAGATCAATCTTGTTAATAGATGACCACTTCACAGTATCGTAGAGTAGATGCTGTGAGTCGAGTAAGATGCGACCGGCATTTTGCATATTAAAATCGGGGCTGTCGCTGATTACTCCTCTCAGAATGTGCTGGCAAACTTTACAAAATGAGACCTGGTCTTGGATGGGCAGCTGAGTGGAGTTAGGCATCCGACGCATCAGGCAATCGAAGTCACAGCGTAGGGCATTCTTTCTATACCTTTCGCCTCCTTCCACAAGTTGTATACTGCCATTCCCCTTCGGCGTTGTGGTCGGATTAGGTGTGGGGTCGTTGTGGGGGTAGAACTTCAGTGTATCGGTCTTGGCAATGGGCCACTGATAGCAGAGATTGGGTAAGACACTTCGGGAGCTTTCTCCACCCGCCAGCCGCCCTCGTTGATTATCACTGATGAATACAACGTTTGGTGGCGGAGACCACACACCGTCTGGTACGGATGCAAAATCAGATCCATCAAGCTCGTACTCGTCAGCCAAGCCTCCGAGTGTTTGCCCAATCGCACGTACTATAAGTTCCGACCAGAGATCAAGTTCACTCATACCTGTAACAATAACAGCCACCATGGGGATAGAGGCTTTCGGTGCAGCATTGATCTGATAGAGTTCCCCAAGATCGTACAATTCGCCAGGGCTGCTCCCCTTTTTCAAGATCGCAACCAATGCACTTTGGCGTCCCACATCACCGTAAGTGGTCCAGATAGAACTGGCTGCGATTTCGCTTCCATTATTCATGGGAATTTTGACACTTGAGAGATAGGTGCCTAGACGCCCAGACGCCGCGTTGGGAATGGAGAGTACATTATTGGTTTGGTTGATCATGAGATCGACAGCGGTGCTCTCATCGTAGTAGACGGCGCAAGCATATGTCCATGAGCCAAGAGGAGCCTTTAGAAGGTTAAGGGGCGGGATATCTGTGATCTTCGACCAGGCATACTTAGCAACATTAGCGAACTCACCTTGTTTGAAGCCTTGTCCAAGAAACAGGAGATTGTAGACTTCGAATGGCGACTGGTTGAATACTCGTGGAAATAAGCGTGTAATCGTGGTGGTGCCTCCTGACCGAGAAGCATAAGCGTCTACATCCGGTGAGTTCTATTTTAGTTTTGTCTGGTGATCATTTCCCAGAAAAAAAGCCTGAGTATTTACTTAATCGGAGTACTATTGAGGAACACTTCCCACCAACTAAATATTACCTGATGCTTACTGTACTGGAGTTTAGACTAATTTTTACTACTCACCTGCTATCAGCAGCCACACTACGAGTGTGAGAAGGCTGTTACAAGACCTGATGGCGGAGTTCTTGCCATATTGGTAGCACTTCCGCCCCATCCCAGCCATGTAAAAAATCGCTCAGAAGAGTCGGGTCAGCATAATAAAGACAAGAGCCGCAGAGAGAGCCATACTATCCTAAAGAAGAGCGTAACTGGAAAACACCGTAAATACATCGGTAAAAATGCCTATTCAAAAGATAATTGATGAAAAGAGCACAATTAATGTATTCAAGTAAACAGTGTTGATTTCGTTGAAGATTTTCAAGAGTAAGTCTTTCTAGTGCTTCGTTTGTTGAAAGGCAACCATTCCAGCTCTCCGGCGCGTGACCTTTCAATTCACTTGAGAGTCTGTCTTGCCCATGTACACTAAAGTCGTGAACCCGACGAAAAAGTCGTAAACTACAACGATAATGTCATGAACTCGACTTTTCCCGTGTAAGCGCACACAAACAAAGAATGTGTGAACTGGGCCATCTGATGGCAAGGCAACTCAGTTCACACGTTTTTCTGGACCGCTATCAGATTCCATCATTCATCATCGAATGTTTATTAACCCTCCAGTCTCACGCTTCGTTTAATTGACTCGTAGAGAACAAATGCATTGCCTCGCTAAAAGAGATGGAGAGCCGCTTTTAGCGAGGCAATTCGGGGTACTACAATTATTGATCGCTAACACCTGATCGTACACTATGTAGCCAACACAGAAGAATCCAGGCAGAGCGAACCTTCAGTGCGATATAAAAGAGGCAGTATTTCTCGAGCCCGCAAACTACCGGTAAAGCCGTTGCAGCAAATCATTTACCTGCTGTTCGTATTGTCCATTGAAGTCGAGTTCTTGGATATGAGCTTGCCCCGATTTGGTGGAGTAGGGAAACGTGGAATATACTACCCAAGCAAAGGAGAGCAAGATGGGCGAGCAACAGAAAACCTGCACCCGGGAGTTCAAAGTGGAAGCGGCGCGGTTGGTCAAGAGCAGCGGCAAACCGATGAGCCAGATTGCCAGAGACCTGGGGATCAGCGACAGCGCGCTCTATCAATGGTGCAAGCATCTGGCCGACCAGGGTGAGCAAGCGTTTCCAGGCAGTGGACATCAGACCGCACCAGAGGAGGAACTGCGTCGACTCAAGCGGGAACTTGAGATCACCCGGCAGGAGCGCGACATTTTAAAAAAAGTAGTCAGCATCTTCTCACGGGAGTCGCGATGAAGTACCAATTCATTGCCATGCATCAGCAGGAATTTGCGATCAAAACGATGTGCCGCGTCTTGGAGGTGGCGGTGAGTGGGTTTTATGCCTGGCTGCGGCGGGCGCCCAGCCGCCGCAGCCAGGAGAATACAGGGTTGGGGGAGCGCATTGTGCGCATCTATCACGACAATCGCCAGGTCTACGGCAGTCCGCGCATTCATGCAGCTCTGCGAGCCGCAGGCCAACCTTGCGGGAAGAAGCGAGTGGCCCGGCTCATGCGCGAGCACGGACTGAGCGCCAAGCCACCTCGACATCGCACCAGAACGACCGACAGCCAGCACGAGCAGCCGGTGGCGCCCAACCTGCTCAACCGCGAGTTTAGCGCCACGGCCCCCAATAGGAAGTGGGTGGCCGATATCACGGCGATCTGGACGGCGGAAGGCTGGCTGTATCTGGCAGTCGTGCTCGACATCTTCTCACGCATGGTAGCCGGCTGGGCCATGGACGCACATCGCGATGAGGCGCTGGTGGATCAAGCCGCTCGCAAGGCGCTGGCGCGGCGCCATCCTGGCCCTGGGTTATTACATCATTCTGATCGTGGCAGTCAGTATACCGCTGCCGACTACCGCGAGCTGCTGGCTCGGTATGGCATCGTGGTGAGCATGAGCGGCAAAGGGGATTGTGAGCTTGACCCACTTTGGTGGAGTTCCCGAACATGGGGATTAACACTTTTGTTGTTCAAAGGCCACCGGGCTGACATAGCCAAGCGAAGAATGTTGTCGGACCCGGTTGTAATAGCACTCCAGGTACTCGAAGACCGTCTGTCTGGCCTCGGCGCGCGTCTGGAAGCAGGTGAGGTCCACGCATTCGCTTTTGAGCGTTGCAAAGAACGACTCGGTGACGGCGTTATCCCAGCAGTTGCCCTTGCGGCTCATACTCACCGTCACGCTCATTTCTGTCAGAAGTGCCTGGTACGCATGGCTGGTGTATTGGCAACCCCGATCAGTGTGATGCAGTAACCCAGCCTGTGGACGGAGCTTCCGCAGAGCCATGCGCAGCGCCATCTCGACCAACGTCCCATCAGCCGATGCGGCCATAGCCCATCCTCTCACTCGTCGTGAGAAGAGATCAAGCACAGCAGCAAGGTAAAGCCAACCCTCGTAGGTCCAAATTGCGGTGATGTCTCCCGTCCATTTCTCGTTGGGGCGGGTTGCCGTAAACTCGCGATCCAAGCGGTTCGAGGCTACCCGTGCGTTGGGATCACTGTGCGTCGTTTTGGTCCGATGCCGACGTCTGCGCGCAGCTAACTCCAATTCGCGTATGAGACGAGCTACCCGCTTACGGGCGCATTTGATCCCCTGAGCTTGCAGTTCCGCATGCACACGCGGGCTACCATACACCCCTCAGTTGGCATGATAAGCGGCTTGAATGTGTTCGGCAAGTTGGCCATCTTCTCTTTGATGGTGACTCATCGGACGCCGGCGCTAGGCTGAGTCACCGCTCACCGAGACGCCCAGCGTCTCGCAGAGCAGGCTGACTGGATACTCCTGCCGATGGTCTTCAACGAATTGGAATCTTAGGGCTGGTTGCGCGAGAAGATGGCCACGGCCTTTTTTAATATATCACGCTCCTGGCGCACCCTCTCCAACTCGCGTTTGAGTTGGCGTAGCTCCTCTTACTGTGCAGTTTGATGCCCACTACCTGGAAACGCTTCGTGACCGTGGTCGCTCAGTTCCTTGCGCCATTGATGGATCGACGTGTCGGAAATGCCCAGTTCGCGAGCCACCTGCGCGATCGGCTTGCCGCTCGTTTGGGCCAGCCGCACGGCTTCTCGCTTAAATTCCGGCGTATACGTCTTCTGAACTTTTTGCATAATCCTTGCCCTCCCTGGGAAATAGTATACACGAAAGATTTTTCTCTTCCACCAAAGTGGGTCAAGGTCACATTTGATTCCTCTTCTGTTGTAGCAGTCAGAAGACACATCCGGTGCCCTCCAGTATAAGCTTGCTCCTTGCACGCTATCCCTCACCTCTTTCTTATTCCTCGTGCTCCTCTTCTGAGGCCAACGACTCGATGCGGGCCTGGAGGGCGCTCTCGGCGTAGAGGCTGATTAGGTGGAAGGGGTAGGGATAGACGGTAAATTGCTTCAGGCGGATAAATTGGATGCTCATTGAGGTGAGGAGCGGAGTCACGTCAACGCGCGCTTTCTTCTGATAGATGTCGAAACGCCTGATCAGATGAGCGCGCGCCTGAGCTTTGTTGATCCCCTGCGTGGAACCGACCAGGTAACTCTGGTCGGTGTCATCATACCAGATCCCTTCGTAGAGGTAGAGCGCGTTGGCCTTGTCGCTGGGAAACATGTCGCGTTGTCGGTAGAGGCGCCGGAGGCGTCCGGTCCTGTATCGCTGTTCCTCATCGGGCTGGATGTCAAAGATGGGGGCAATCCGGTGCATCCAGCCATCTATCAGGTCGTTGTAAGAGATCGCTGGCTGGATCAGTCCGATCTCATCCAGTAGTGCGTCGTAGGCTTCCAGTTGTTGGAAGAGCTTCAACGCCTCCTCATCTGAGGGTGACTTCGGTCGAATACTCTCATAGTACGGCGCAAGCTTGAGATCATCGATGCTGATTGGTTTGTCGAGTTCTCCCCGGCGCTTGAGCACCTCCTCGTAGTCGTAGAGGACGCGCTCGTTGAGCCCCTCCAACTCGATGAAGGTCTCGGGTCCGACGATGAGATCATACCGTGGCAGCTCCTCAGCCGTTCCGTTCTCTTTCAACTTGTGATACTTGTCGAGCATGCGCTCCTCCATCTCGGCCCAGTCAATGCCCAGGCGTGCGAGAAGCTCGTCGCGGGCGCGCTTGCCGATCGGGGATTGGAGATCGATGAAACGCAGGGTGTCCTTTTCGAGGTGAAGGAGCAGCTCGTGACTTCGGTCGCCGACGCGGCGCTTGCGTATGAAGAGAAACGGGGTCGGGTAGAACGGCAGTCGCTCCTGGACGCTTCTCTCGTTGGCGATCATGTCTTTCAAGTACAACTGGTAGAGCGCCATCTGCAGCTTCTGGCAAAATTCCTCCTCCTCCCCTGGACCCGGCAGTCCGTAGCTGAGATAGTCATGCGCGGCGAGACCTTTCTTCTCATCTGCATCGCGGGAGTTGACGTTGGGCGATTGCTTCGGAAGATGGGGGAAGGCCGCGTACAGCACCTCATAGGGATCAGGCACCCCAAAGAGGAGCCCCTGTTCCTTGAAATCCTCCTCTTCGTGATCCTGGAGTGCCAGGACGGGGTGCCCGTGCGCCTGCGCGAGATCGGTGATCGGCGCAAAGCGGAGGCCAGGTTGGAGCTTGGCGAGAAGTCTGGTGATGAGATCAACGTAGACCTGCAGGGCGACGTGCTGGGATGGGGCAGGCTGGTGCGTCGGCTGCAGCCGGTTATCGTAGACGTACACGGTCTCGAGCAGGTGGAGCGGGAGGCCCGCGCGTTTTTCCGGCACCTTCGCAAATGGATGGAAGGTGCGCTCCTTGACGCGGCTGGTGATGCCCCAGCCCGCCAGGTAATGCGTGAAGCCCTGAATGAAATCGTAGAGGATCTTGCCACGGCACTCCTCGACCCGCTGGAGGCTATGATAGGGGAGCGTCGTACGTCTCCTGCTAAGCGGACTGATGGCATACACCGCCTTGCCGCTCCGCATGTACTCCTGCGCCCTGTCTAGCCTCAAATGGATGTAATAGACCTTGCCATTTCTGAACCTTCTGCCAAAGTAGGTGCCGGACCATCGTTGCGGTTCATCAAGCAGCCGTCGAGAGGGATGCGCCCCGCCGATCACCTTAAACTCCTGGACGAGGTCAAGGGACCGGTTGCGGATGTCTCCCTGCAACTGCACCTCGACACAGATATCACAGTCCAAATCCTTGGAGCGCTTGGCATACACGTAACAATCATCCTGCCCGATGAAGTATCCGGGCTGCTCCCCGCGGAAGTAGGCAATCTGGAGCAACTTGAGCAGGACGTGAAATTCTATGGTGCTGAACGGGATCGGCTGTGGCTCAAGAGGCGGACCCGGTTGGAAGCCCAACTTGAGCACTTTCGGCACTTCACCATGTGGAACGAGCACATAGACGACCCATTTAGGTGGCCCGTCGATCCGGTCAAACATGAACGTCCTGTAGGGGTAGTCAAGCTGACTGCGCAGGCTGTTATGGAGCTGGGCATAGATATTGGCACCGTTGCTTTTGTTTCGTGCGTCATAGTTCTTCGAGCGTAGGGCCGCCGGGAGGACGTATCGGACGAGTGTGAAGCTGGCATCCAATACAGGAAAGTCAGCTGGGCGAGAGACAAGCAGGGTCGTCGTTTGAACGGTTTGAGTGGTTGGCATAGAAGCAATACTCCTTTCGCATCGTGCTACGCACGCTTGAGGTCACGGCAAAATACTTCAAAGGCGTGTTGAGGCAGGGCGGCGGCATCCTGCTGGAGTGCCCCCTGGACAACGATAATCGAAGCCTCAGCGAAGCTCTCTACAGGGCGGAAGTCGCAGGTATAGTAGTCGAGCGGCCTCGGGTAGTGGCTCGTCAGGTTGATGTAGATCAGCTTGCCGGGTTCACCGTGATAGCAGGAGATCGCCTCCAGCTTTTCCTGAGCGCGCCGCTTAAAGTGCTCATCATTCAACTTGGGATGCCAGGCGGGGTCGGTGGGAGGAAGCGCAAAACGCCCCATCGTCCAGTCGCTGTAGTGTTTGCCGTCGAGGTACCACGGACGCCCAGCGAGTTTCATATCTGCAACCTCAAAGAGGCGGTCGGGCATGGGCTCGAAGGAGATGCCCTCGTGTAGCAGGAGCGCTCTGATGGCTTCCTCGCCGATAGCGCCAGCGAGAATCGCCTGGTAACAGTAGGGCGTAAAGAACTCTTTGTTGGGGTGATCGAAGGAGAGTTCGTATCCCTCTCCCTTAAAGTGGTCAAAGATCACTGGGTTCAGCCGAATCGTGCGGTACAGCATATTCATATCCCAGGGGAAGCTGTCGTGTTGGCGAAGTTCCATCGGGAGACAGTCCATCTGAGGAGTCAACACCAGCAGCCCCTTCTGATAGTAGGGAGAATCGGCCACGCAGGCAAAGCGATGCAGCGTCTCATCTTTGAAATCATGCTTGAGCGCAGCCATGCGCAGATGCTCCCAGAGTTTTCGCGCCTCCTGGTCGTCCTTTCCCTGGCGCAACCCGGCAATACGCGCGAGGAGCTGTCCTATCGTGGATCGGCACTGCTCGTTTTGCGGCCAGAGCCGGGAGTCCTTGTCGCGGCGCACCTGGCGCGCGATATGCGAGCGACGCGCACTCGCCTGCTCAAACACCTGGCGGAGGTTCTCGGAAATGATGGCTTCACGTTCCTCCCGCACTTCATCGAAGGCAGGCGAGCAGAACATTTGAAAGCGGGGATCGACCTCGGGGCTCAGCAGCACGGTCTGGTCAGGCGTCTTTTTCCAGGTGCGTTCGATGCGCCCCAGCGCCTGAATAAAGGTGGAGATGTCGTTATAGAGCGCGTCGATCCGCGTGTCGGCGTGCGAGCGGTACAGATTATTCCACGGGTCTGGATGATTGAGTGTACTCAGTAACTGGCGGAATTGCTGTTCGGAAATGGCCTTGCTGAAGAACAGCTTCGCCAGATACCAGATATTCTCCTTGAGGGTTGCCGCCTGATCCTCCGCCGTTTGGTCGCCGTCGAGTGGACTGAAGTAGTAGTACGGCCTTTCCAGGAGGCCAATGATGGTGAAGTCCCGGCGGTCCTCATCGTCGCTGTCCTTGTGCGGCAGGTATTGGAGGTTGACCCCGTTGCCGGCGGAGAGATATTGCGTCACCACGATGACGGGCTGCGGCTCCCAGAAGAGCGAGTCAAAGGCCCGCTGGGCCTCCCTGCTGTGACGCACCGCTTTCGAGAGCTGCGCGTTGTAGAACACGACCGTGAAGTGGCGCTCCCGCATCACGATATCGTACACCTCGAACCAGTGCGTCTCCTCGCGCTTGGTAATGGCGAAGAGGCCATCATCAGGAGTCGGGTAGCGGTCGAAGACGAACTTGATCTGCTTGAACGTGGTGAAGAAGAGGAGGCTGGTATAGTCGCCGTCCGGCTTTTCCTCGACGCGCTTCGCGATCCACAGGAGGACCGAGAAGAAGAGACGGACGCGCTGCTTGAGATGCCCTCCGCCCGTTTCGTTCCCGAAGTCTTCTTCGGTGGAGACCGACTGCAAGAACTGGTCGAGCTGCTGCTGGTAGGAGTCCGCCGGGTCCAGGCCATGTAACACGTCCAGATGGATGTGGTTCTTTCGCGCGTCGGCTTTCTCCTGGTTGAGCTGCCGCACGATGGCTCTGTCCTCGTCGTCTGTCCTGATCAGGACTTGCTTCTGCTCCAACCAATCCAGGTCGAAGTTATGGACCTGGCGCGGAATATCGACGGTCGCGGAGAGGCCGAAGACGAGGTTATGCTGGGCGAGCGTGTAGAGGATGGCCTCCGGCGTCAGCGACATGCCGTAGTGGTGGACCTCCACCTCCTCCCGGTCGGTGATCTGCTGGAGATCTTTGATGTCGTAGAGGCTGTAGCCCCCTTCGAGCAGCGACTCCCTCGTGGTCAGCGGCGTCTCGTCGATGCGGGCGTAGTGGGACAGACGCGCCATCTGTTCAGGGAAGTCGGTCCCGCGGAAGCACTGGCGCACCATCTCGCGATGGATGACGGGGTCCTCCTTTTCCAGGTCCTTAAAGAGGCTGAGGGCCAGCTGGCAGGCGTAGCTGACGGTGCCGAAGAAGCGCAGCGCGGAATACGGTTTCCCCCGCACCGGATCAGGGCGGGCAACCAGCTCGAAGGAACGCTCGGTCTGGTAGAGGTATAGCGGATTTGTGCTAATGGTGTGTTGCGTGCGAAAGATCGCGGGAGTGCGGCGAACTCCTTTTTTCCCCTTGTAGCCTCCGTCCCGGGGGAGTAGGCTCGTAAAGTGGTTCAATTCAGGAAAGCGTAGATGCTCGTCCTCAAACTGCTCAACGAGTTCGGTGATTTTGACGATGCGGTCGCGAATGGGCTTCACCGAGAACGGATACTGTTCGAGCGGGAGTTTATAGTAGGCCATGGTCCGGTAGAAGAGTTCGACGAACAGGAACGGGTCGCTGATCTCCCGTGAGCGGCAGATCAGGTCAACCAGGTCGTTCTCCAGGAAGTCAAACTCGTCGAGGTAGATGCGGTAGCCGCCCTCCTCGTCCTGGAGTCCCGTCAGATTCAGCGTCCTTTTCCCATCGAAGAAGCCGTAGAACGCCTTGTGCAGGGTGATGAGCATGAGCCGCACCTGTGGCTTCCGCTCGAACGCAATGCAGGGGAAGAGCGACTGGATCACCGGGTGATCGATCAGATCCTGGAAGGCCGAGGTATTCCCCCGTTTGCCGCCGGCTGCCAGCAAGGCCGCCTTGAAGGGGTACAGCTATTGGAGATGGTGGATAATTCGAACAACCTCCGCAAATCCCCTTTGGACTGGTTTTTTCGTCAGTGGGCAGTCCGGACGGACATCTCACCCTGGAGTGAAGCCCCATCCGACTTCTTCTGCTGGCATATTCACCAACTTCTTCGCGACATGACACGCCAACCGCATCTGGCTTCGGTGGCTCTCAAGCGGAAACCTTTGGCAATGGGTATGAAAGCACCTCGCGCGCCGTCCATCGTCGATGGGT